>Ga0209350_1000562_pt1 | contig 19881 bp, 14 predicted proteins | sample GraSoi013_2_20cm_2_FD_185822 | JGI IMG/M metagenome (GOLD analysis project Ga0209350, IMG submission 185822) | Grasslands soil microbial communities from the Angelo Coastal Reserve, California, USA - Sample 09_27_2013_2_20cm (SPAdes) (version 2) | ecosystem: Environmental > Terrestrial > Soil >...
CGAGCGTGGCCGCCGTGCCCGCCGCGTCGCGCAGCGTCTGACCGATGAGCAGGTCGCCGTCCTGGCGGGCGTCGTCCCGCAGCCGCGCAAAGCTCCACAGCGCGAGCACGAGCAGCGGGACCACGAAAAACGCGGCGAGCGCGACGGCCAGCCGCGCCCGATAGCTGGTGCGCAGCACGGCGAAGACGGGCGGCCGCTGGGGACGCCACCCTCCAGTGAGCGCGAGGCTCAAGAGCCAGCAGGCCGCGAGCAGCGCCACGTCGATGACCACCACCAGGGCGCCCCGTACCAGGAGCGCCCACGGATCGCGCAGATCCACCGTGAGATGGACGTGGCTCACGAGGCCTCCGGGGACCGCGATGCGGCGCTCGCCCCGGGCCGACCAGCCGACTCTGGTCCAGATCACACGTGCGCTCGGCGTGGCGGGCGGCGGCGAGGGCGGCGACAGCCTGATGTCGTACGGGGGCTCGACGCTGGCCTCGCCCTGCAGGAACCGCGCGATCCGGGCCAACGGGATGAGACGCGTGCGCGGGCCGACGCCCACCGTGAGGACATCGCCCCCCGCGAGCGGAGCGACGAGCACGTAATGGACGCCGGGGCTGCGCTCGAGTCGCTCGACCCGCGGTCCGCGGGCGGTCTCGGGCGAGCGTACCAGCGCGGCCAGCAACGACGGCGGCAGGTCCACGCTCGCGAGCCGGATCTCCGCCGCCGGCTCTCCCGAGCGATGCCACACGGCCAGGCTCGCCGGGTACGAATCGGCCGCGAGCGGGGACGCGAGCCACCAGGCGTACAGCTCACCTGCCGTTCGCGGCTGCGTCGCGGGTGGCGTGGCCCCGAGACGCGCCAACAACGACGCGGCGCGCGGGTCGGCCGCGGCACCCAACCCCAGCGCGTCCCGCTCCGCGAGCAGGAGCCGGCCCTCCACGGCCGCACCCCACGTGACGAGCGCCGCCGCCGTCCCCGCCACCGTCGCGATGCCCAGAACCGCCCAGGGCCGCGGCGCGGGCACCAGCACGCCGACCAGCGCGGGAAGCCACACGAAAGTGTACCACTCGGGCCAGGCCCCGTAGGGATTCCACAGCCACAGGCCCGCGAGCGCGGCCATGCCGGCCCACGCGCATGCCGCCGGCAGGATCCAGGGCAGGCGCTGCGGCTCGACGGTGCCGCGCACCAGCGCCGCCGCGGCGAGCACCAGGGCCATCGCCGCCGTGGCGACCGCCACCTCCCACGACACCCACAGCGCGAACCCCACGCCGCCCCCCGGCGGTGTGATGCCCCGTCCGAAATAGCGCACGACGTAGGGCGCCGCGAGCACGAGCAGCCCCGCGCCGGCGAGCGACCACCAGCGGCGCGCGACGCCGCGGCGCCACACCGCCGCCGCCGTGAGCAACAGCACCACACCGAGGGCGGTGAGCGCCCCCGCCGACGCGCTGAGCCCGCCCAGCAGGGGACGGTAAAACGACGCGGGCGAGAACAGCCCCGCCCAGCGCGCCGAGTCCTGCAGCGCGCGCGCGACCGTCCATGCGGCCGCGACGGTCACCGGCCAGCGCCACCGGCCCGCGGGGGCGGTGAGGAACACGAGCAGCAGCACGAGCGCGAGGGCGACGCCGGCGCGCCCGGTGGCGGCGGCCAGCGCGGCGAGCTTGGCGTCGCTCTGGGTCGGCGGTACCGGCTGCACGCTCAAGAGCGCGGCGCCGGACTCGCACGTGGTCGGGCAGAAGTCGAACACGTCGCCTTCGCGCGGAGCCCGCCCGGGCGCATAGAACCGCAGCGCGATACCGTGGGCCGCTTCGAACCGCGCGCTCACGGCGTGGCCGCGGTCGGGCGCCGCCGGCGCGTCGTCCAACAACACGCTGCCCACGGCGCTGCCGCCGCCCGGCGTCTGGCGCCGGGCCTCGAGCGACACGTAGAATGGTGTGATGACGGCGCGCAGCTCGGCGGTGTCCCGTGCGGGAACGAAGCGGTGGCGACCGGCCCACGCGAGCGGCTCTCCGTCGGGGGCAAGAATCACGACCCCCCGCTCGACGCCGCGCGTGCGCGTGCCCGACGCCACCGCCTCACGCAGCTCGGCGAACGCCGCCTCGGGCGAGAGGAGGGCCGCGGTCATGGCACGCCCGGCGAGTCGCCGCGCTTCCGTCACCGCGGCGGCGAGCGCGTCCTTGAGCTGGGACGAGTCCCGGGGAATCCGGCCGGCCCGCAGCGCGGGCCAGCAGCATTCGATCCCCCGCACACGCAGCATCCCGGTCACGACCACGGCGCCCAGCGCGAGACACGCGAGGGCGGCGGCCCCCGGCAGCGCGGCCCGCGGCGTCCGGGACGCGAGGGCCGCCGTCACGAGCGCCGCCGCGCCCGCCGCCCAGGCCCACGCCACACCCGTCCCGTGGAGCCACTCCGCCGCGGCCACGGCGACGGCGCAGCCCGCGAGCGCTACGTGAGCCCGCCGCTCCACCTGAAGGCCCTGGTCCCCGATGAGGTCCGTTTCATTCTCGAGCGCGATGCGCGCCTCCTCGTTCCCGTAGGGACGTGCGAGCAGCACGGCCCGCACTTGCCGCTCGGCTGCGACACCATCATCGTCGAGTGCCTGGCCGACGATTTGTCCGGCGCGCTCGAGATCCTGCGCGCGCCCACCATCGAATATGGCGTCAACACGTCCACCCAGCGGCCGTTTCCCGGGAACGCCTCAGTGCGCCGCAAGACGCTGCACCGTTGGATGAACGATCTGCTGGGCTCGTGGGAGCAGGCGGGCGTCGACACCTTCATCATCTTGACCGCCCACGGCTACGATCCGCATCAGGAAGCCCTGTCCACCCTGCGCACGCACCAGGCACGGATCTTCACGGTCGACGTGTTCGACCTCGATTTCAGCGGCCTGCTCGAGGATGGCGACGGCCCGATGCACGGGAGCGAGCTCGACACGTCCCTGCTCCTCTACCTCGCGCCGGAGCTCGTCCACATGGAGCGCGCCCAGGACTTCCTGCTGCCCGAACGGAAGGTCACGCGCTACCAGCGCACCCGGCTGGGCGCGCTCCCGAAGGGATCCCCCGGCTCGCTGGGCCGGCCGTCGCTCGCGACGCGGGAGAAGGGCGAACGGCTGTATAAGATGATCCGCGAGCGCATCGCCACGCGAGTGCTGGGGGCACCGGTCCCATGAGCGCGCTCCTGCTCGCGCTCGCCGTGGTCCACAGCCAGGGCCAGGGGTCGATCGACGAGGGAACGCTGCTGGTGCGGCAGGACACCGTCGAGGTCGCGCGCGAAGCATTCCGGCTCGCACCGGCCCGCGCCGCCGCGGGCAGCTGGACGCTGGCGACCACGATCCGCTACGATCGCACCCGACCAGTGGTAGTGCTCGACCCCATCCTCGAGCTGGGCCCCGACTCCGTGGCCACCACGCTCGAATACACGGTGGCCGACCCGCGCGACCCGATGCGCATCGTGGGCCAGTTCACCCGTGGCCGGTTCGTGGTGCGGATACTGGGCCGCCGCACCGAGCGCGCGCGGGAGTACCCCACGCCCCCGCCCGCGGCGGTGCTGGACGATTCGGTGTTCGCCCTGTATCTGCCGGTCGCGTGGCTGGGCCGGGCGCAGCCCGTGCAGGTGACCGCCGTGTTCCCGCGGGCCGGCCGGCGCGAGCTGCTGGCGGTCCGGGACCTGGGCATCGAGACGACCACGCTGAACCGCGACCCCGCAGAGCTGCGGCACATCACGGTGACCGGGGGCGAGAACCGGCTGGTGCACGTCTGGCTGGGGGCCGCGGGGCGCCTCGCCAAGGTCGAGATTCCCTCGCGCGGCCTGGTGGTGGCGCGGCAGCCCGCGCGCTGAGCCGGTCGTCGCCGCGCGCGATCCGGGTTAGATTGTCGCGCGTCGAAACCTGCGGCGCTCGCGCCGCGTACGAGGTGTCGTCCCAACGACCGGTCCAAGGATCGCCATGAAGCTTCTGTTGTACTCCGTCGGGCTCGCCGTCTGCCCGGTTCTCGCGGTATGCCAGCGCCCCGTTCCCGCGACCCTGTCTCTCGCCGACGCCATCGCCCTCGCCCGTGCCAACAGCCCGGTGTACCGGCAGGCGATCAACGACCGCGCGCCCGCCGCCTGGGCTGTGCGGAGCGCGTGGTCGACCCTGCTGGTGCCGAGCGTGAGCGCCTCGGGGGGGATCGGGTACGCGGGCCCGGGCCAGCAGACGTTTCTCACGTCGAACTTTTCGCAGAGCGTCTCCACGTTGTCGTCGAGCTACAGCGTCGGCATGGACTGGAGCTTGAGCGGACAGACCCTCACCCAGCCGGGGCTTCGCAAGGCACAACTCTCCGCAGCGGACGCCGACGTCGCGGGCGCGGAGACGAACCTGGTCACGGGCGTCACGCAGCAGTACCTGACGGTGCTGCAGGCGCGTGACAATGCGGAAGTGGCGCGCCAGCAGTTGCAGCACGACGAGGAGTTCCAGAAGCTCGCCCAGGCGCGCTACGACGTGGGGCGCGCGTCGTTGATCGACGTGCGCCAGGCGCAGGTGGCCCGGGGGCAGGCGGAGGTGGTCCTGCTGCGGGCCCGCACGGCGGTGCAGGTCGAAAAGCTCCGGCTATTTCAGGAGATGGGGGTGACGGCCCCTGTCGACCTCGCAGCGGTCCAGCTCACCGACACGTTCAAAGTGGAGGCGCCCACATGGCGGCTGAACGACCTGCTCACGATGGCCGAGCAGCAGAACCCTGCGCTCAAGGCGCTGCGCGAGCGCGAGCATGCCGCCGCCTGGGGCGTCCGGGCGGCGACCGCGAGCTACGGCCCCTCGCTGTCGCTCTCGGCCGGCTGGTCGGGCTTCACGCAAAAGCTCTCGGACATCAACCCGACGATCGCGGGCGCGCGCGCCAGCGCGGCGGCGGACTCGACCACGTGCGCCTACGCCAACAGTATGTGGCTCAACTCGGGCTCCGGGCCGCCACTCGACTGCTCGCCGTACTCGTTCACGCCCGCGGCCGAGCAGGCGATCCGCAGCCGCAACGCCGCCTATCCGTTCCACTTCACACCGGAGCCGTTCCAGGCCAGGCTCACGGTGCGGATCCCGCTGTGGGGCAACTTCCAGCAACCGCTCGAGGTCTCCCAGGCCAAGGACCAGCAGCAGAACCTTCAGGAGTCGGTGCGGGCCCGCGGCCTCCAGCTCCAGACCGACGTGAACGGGGCGTTCTTGACGCTCCAGACGACGTATCAGACGATCGCCATCCAGGACACGAATCGCACCGCGGCGCGCGAGCAGCTGCAGCTCGCCACGGAGCGCTACCGCGTCGGCTCGGGTACGTTCTTCGAGCTGCTCGACGCCCAGGTGGCGGCGCTGCGCGCCGAGACGGACTATGTCAACGCGGTATACGATTATCACAAGGCGCTGGCCGCGCTCGAGGCGGCGGTCGGTCGGCCGCTGCGGTAACGGGAGGAAGCGACTGCGATGTCCAAACGAAACAAGGTGCTGGTGGGCGCGGGGGCGGCGGTGCTGATCGTCGGGCTGGTGGCGATCAGCGCCGGCGCGCGCCGCGACCGCGGTCAGGAAGTCCGCTTCGAAAAGGTCGCCCGGCGCGACCTGGTCGCGGCCGTGACGGCGAGCGGCAAGATCCAACCCAAGAAAAAAGTCGACATCTCGGCCGACATCACCGGACGGATCACTAAGATCGCCGTGCGCGAGGGCGACCTCGTCAAGCAAGGACAGTTCCTGCTGCAGATCGACCCGACCATCTACGAGGCCAACCTGCAGGCCGCGGCGGCCACGCTGGCGTCGTCGCAAGCGGCCGCGGTGCAGGCGAAGGCGAACCAGGATCAATCCGAGCGCGCCCTGCGGCGCACCAAAGAGCTCCACACGCAGAGTCCCAATCTCGTATCCCAGGAGCAGCTGGAGCAGGCGCAGACGGCGTTCGACATCGCCGAGGCGAACCTGACCGCGGCACAGCATCAGGTCGATCAGGCGCGCGCCGCCATGCGGTCGGCGCGCGACAACCTCCGCAAGACCACGCTCGTCGCGCCCATGGCCGGACGGGTCACGCGCCTCGCCGTGGAGGAGGGGGAAGTGGCCGTGCCGAGCACGTTCTCGAAAGACATCGGCCTGCTGATGACGATCTCGGACCTGTCGGTGATCCAGGCGAAGGTGAAGGTGGACGAGACCGACGTGGTGCGGGTCCATCTCGGCGACTCGGTCGAGGTGTCGATCGACGCGTTCCCCGACACCACATTCACGGGCCACGTGACCAAGGTCTCGAACTCGAGCGTCCTCAACGCCGGTCAGGCGGCGACGGGCCAGAGCGACCGCGCCGTCGACTACGAGGTCGAGGTCACGCTCGACAAGCCGCCGGCCGACACGCGCCCGGACCTGTCCGCCACCGCGCGGATCGTCACCGATACGCGCAAGCAGGTGCTGTCGATTCCGATCATCGCCCTCACGGTGCGGGAGAACAAGCCGGTGTCGACCGAAAACCGCCCGGTGGACACGACGGGCGCCCACAAGAAGAAAGAAGCCGAGGGCGTATTCACGGTGAAGGACGGCGTCGCGACCTTCCACGCGGTCAAGGTCGGTATCGCGGGAGACGAGTATTTCGAGGTGACCGACGGCCTGAAAGAGGGCGAGACACTCGTCGCCGGACCGTATCAGGCGATTCGCGATCTCAAGGACGGCGCCCGGGTGCGCGCGATGAAGCAGCCAGCCGACTCGACCAAGAAGAAGGCCGCGGCGTGACGCTTCCGCAGATGTTCCGGACCGGGGACACGCCGCTCCCCGACATCATCATCCTCTCGCACAAGCTCACACGCGCCTACGACATGGGGGGTGAGGTCGTGCGCGCGCTGCAGGGCGTGAGCCTGCAGATCCGCAAGAACGAGTACGTCGCGGTCATGGGTCCTTCGGGATCGGGCAAGTCGACGCTCATGAACCTGATCGGCTGTCTCGACACGCCCACGTCCGGCGAGTATTGGCTGAACGGCCAGAAGGTGTCCGACCTGGACGACGACGAGCTGGCGCGGATCCGGAACAAGGAGATCGGGTTCGTCTTCCAGACCTTCAACCTGTTGCCCCGCGCCAGCGCGCTCCACAACGTGGAGCTGCCGCTCATCTACGCAGGTGCCGGCGCCCGGGAGCGCCGGGCCCGGGCGGCGCGGGCGCTCGAGCGCGTGGGGCTGGGCGACCGCATGGAGCACCGACCCAACGAGCTGTCCGGCGGACAGCGCCAGCGCGTGGCCATCGCGCGCGCGCTCGTGAACGACCCGTCCATTCTGCTGGCCGACGAGCCCACGGGCAACCTCGATTCCACCACCAGCGCCGACATCATGGCGGTGTTCCGCGAGCTGCACCGGCAGGGGCAAACGATCGTCATGGTGACGCACGAGCACGACATCGCGGCCCACGCGGCACGCGTGGTGACGCTGCGCGACGGACTCATCGCCAGCGACCAGCTGCAGGCCGCCTGAATGCCGCTGTTCGAGGCGCTGCGCCTCGCCCTCCAGACGATCCGGACCCAGAAGCTGAAGAGCGGCTTTTCCCTGCTCGGCGTGTTCATCGGCGTCGCCTCGCTCATCGGCGCGTGGTCGATCGTGAACGGCGTCAACCGCTACATGACCGAGAAGTTCGCCCAGACGCTGTTCGGCGTGAACACGTTCCAGCTACGGCGCCGCCCGATGTTCACCCCCAACGTGCCCGACTCGGTGTGGCGGGCGTGGGCACGACGGCCCCGCATCCGCTTCAGCGACGCGGAGGCGCTGAACGCCGGCTTCACCGTGCCGGTGATCACGGCCTGGCAGTCGAGCGAGAACCAAACCGTCTCCTACCGCGACAAGCAGGCCCGGGACATCGAGCTGACCGCCGCGAGCGAGCGCTACTTCGAGATCAAGAACCTGCGGCTCGCCCTCGGGCGGGCGTTCACCGCGCAGGAGAACCGCTCCGGGGCGGCGGTGGTCGTGCTGGGCGACGCGGTGGCGCAGCGGTTGTTCGTGGATCGCTCCCCGCTGGACCGCAGCGTGCGGATCGGCGGCAGCGCCTATCGCGTGATCGGGGTGGTCGAGAAGCAGGGGAGCGTGCTCGGCTTCCCGCTCGACCGCTTCGTCGTCGTGCCGGCGCTGTCGCCCGCGCAGAATCTCGTCAATCCTCCCGGGATCCTCGACGCCTTTCTCGTGAAGGCGCAGAGCGAACCCGAGATGCGCCTGGCCATGGACCAGGCCGAGGGCATCATGCGCAGCCGCCGCCATCTGCGGCCGCGGCAGGATGACAACTTCGCGCTCGATACCTCCGAAGGCGTGCAGCGGTTCTGGGCGGGCATCAGTCGCATCCTCGTCGTGGTGCTGCCGGGGGTGGTGCTCGTCTCGCTCGTGATCGGCGGCATCGTGATCATGAACATCATGCTCATGGCGGTGGCGGAGCGGACGCGCGAGATCGGCCTGCGGAAATCGCTGGGCGCGCGGCGCCGCGACGTGCTGCGGCAGTTTCTCGCCGAATCGGCGGCGATCGCGACCGTGGGCGCTGCGTTCGGCGTCGTGGCCGGCATCGGGCTGACGTTCCTCATCGCCGCCGCCTCTCCCCTGCCGGCCAGCGTGTCGCCCGTGTCGATCCTGTTGGGCGTGGTCATGGGCGCGGGCGTCGGCGTCGTCGCGGGCGTCTATCCCGCGAGCCGCGCGGCGCGGCTCGATCCCATCGCCGCGCTGCGCCAGGAATAGCCGTGACCGCCCTGTTCGAAGGCGTCGGCATCGCCCTCGCATCGCTGCGCGCCCACAAGATGCGCGCCGCGCTCACGATCCTGGGCGTCGCCATCGGAGTCACGGTCGTCATGGTCATCGGGGCGTTGATCAGCGGATTCAACAAGGGCATCTCCGACATGCTCTCCTCGCTCGGCCCCAAGACATTCTGGGTCGGGCGCTATTGGGGGGGCCAGGGCGACGTGGACCCGGAAGACCCGGACCCGTGGCGGCGGCGTCCTCCGATGACGATGGACGAGGCCACGCGTCTGGGGCAGCTGCCCTCCATCGCCTTCGTGGTGGTGGACGAGAACACGTCCGCGGACATCGACTTCGAGGGCCACCGCATGGCGGCCATCAGCATCCGGGGCCGCAACGCCGACTGGCCCAAGATCGAGGGCGGTGCCATCCACCCGGGCCGCTCGTTCAGCCACGTCGAGGACGCGGCCAACAGTCACGTGGCCGTCGTCAACACGAAGCTCGCGGAGAACCTGTTCGGCCAACGCGACCCGACCGCGCGGCGCATCAAGATCAGCGGCGTGCCGTACGACGTGATCGGCGTGTACGACCCGCCGCCCCACCTGTTCGGCGGCGAGGAGCAGCCCCAGGCCATGATCCCGCACGGGACCTTCGCCAAGGACCTGCAGTACTGGCGCGGCTGGATGGACATGTTCGTCGTGCCCCAGGACTCGGTGTCGCTGGAGCGCGCGATGGACGACGTGACCATGGCGCTGCGCACGATGCGGGGCTTGCGGCCGGGCCAGCGCAACAACTTCGATGCGGTCACGCAGGAAGTCTACGTGAAGGCCATCAACAGCTTCACGCTGGTGGCCCGGGTTCTGATGATCGCGCTCTCGATGGTGGGTCTGATGGTGGGCGGCATCGGCGTCGTCGCGATCATGATGATTTCGGTCACGGAGCGCACTCGGGAGATCGGCGTGCGCAAGGCGCTCGGCGCGACGCGGCGCGAGATCCTGTGGCAGTTCCTGGTCGAAGCCGCGACGCTCACGCTGGTGGGCGGCATCGTCGGCATGGTCGTGGGCTGGCTCATTTCGCTGGTGCTCGCCGGCGCTACGCCGGTTCCCGCCTACGTGCCGCTCGGCTCCGTCGTCCTCGCCCTCGGCGCTGCCGCCGTCACGGGGCTGCTGTTCGGTATCTATCCCGCGAGCAAAGCGTCGCGTCTCGACCCGGTCGAGGCGCTGCGCTACGAATAGATGGCCTTCTGGGAGGCCGTCCGTCTCGCCCTGCAGACCATCCGGGCACAGAAGCTCAAGAGCGCCTTCTCGATCATCGGCGTGTTCATCGGGGTGATGTTTCTCATCGCCGTCGTCTCGGTCGTGCAGGGGATGAACCGCTACATGACCGACAAGTTCGCCGGCACCCTGCTCGGCGTGAATACGTTCCGGCTGCGCCAGTTTCCCGACGTGCAGCTCGGCAATGTGACCGACTCGATGTGGCGGGTGTGGCGCCGGCGGCCGCGCGTCAGCTATGACGACGCGCAGGCGGTCATGCGCGGCGTGACGGTCCCGGTGCTCGCGGCGTGGGAGTCGAGCACCCGCACCACGCTCGTGGCCGGGCACAGGCACGCGAAGGACGTGGAGGTCACGGCGGCGACGGAGCTCTACTTCGACATCCGCTCCCTCGCGGTCGAGCGCGGCCGCCCCTTCACGGGACAGGAAGTGCAGGCCGGCGTGCCCGTGCTCGTGCTCGGGTACGAGCTGGCCGAGAAGCTGTTCGAGGGTCAGGATCCGCTCGGCCGTGAGGTGAAGATCTTCGACCTCCCCTACCGGGTGATCGGCGTGGTCGAGAAACAGGGCAACCTGTTCGGCCTGTCGCTCGACAAGTTCGCGGTGGCGCCGGCGAGCGCCCCGGTCAAGCGTTATGTCAGCGAACCGCGCGTGGTGGACGCGGTGGCCATGAAGGCGCGCACCCAGTCCGACATGCGCGAGGCGCTGGGGCAGGCCGAGGCGATCATGCGCAACCGGCGCCACCTGCGGCCGCGCCAGGCCGACGACTTCACGCTCGAAACCGCGGACGAGGTGCTGGATTTCTGGGGCAAGATCAGCCGGGTGCTGTTCGTGGCGCTGCCGGGCCTCGTGGCCGTGTCGCTCGTAGTGGGGGGGATCGTCATCATGAACATCATGCTGATGGCGGTGGCCGAGCGGACGCGCGAGATCGGTATCCGCAAGTCGCTGGGCGCCCGGCGCCGCGACATCCTGCGGCAGTTCCTGGTCGAGGCCGCGACGCTCGCCACGGCGGGGGCCGCTCACGCCGCTCCCCGCCGCGGTCGCACCCTGGTCGATCCTGGTCGGCGTGGTCCTGGGCGGCGGCGTCGGGGTCGTCGCCGGTGTGTACCCGGCGAGCCGCGCCGCGCGACTCGATCCGATCGCCGCGCTGCGGCACGAGACATGACCGGGGGGGCCCTGTTCGAAGGGGTCGGCATCGCGCTCGATTCGCTGCGCAGCAACAAGCGGCGGGCGGCGCTGACGATTCTGGGCGTCGCCATCGGGGTCACGGTCGTCATGGTCATCGCCGCCATGATCAGCGGGATCAACCGCAGCGTGTCGAGCGTGATCGAGTCCATCGCCCCGCGCACGTTTCTGGTGTGGCGCTTCTTCCAGGCGGGGGTGAACGTCTCGGACGGCTCCGACGAATCCAGCCCCTGGCGGCGCAACCCGGAGATCGTGGAGCTCGAAGCCGACCGGATCGCCGTGCTGCCCTCCGTGCGCTACGTCACCCGGCGCGACGAGAGCTCCGCCACCGTGGAGTACGGCGACCGGCGGCTCGAATCGGTCAACGTCTCGGGCTTGTCGGCGCAGTGGGTGGAAGTGAACGGCGGCGACGTCCATCCCGGCCGCACGTTCACGCGGCTGGAAGACGTGGCCAACGTTGCCGTGGCGGTCATCAACACCAAGCTCGAGGAGCAGCTGTTCCGCGGGCGCGACCCGATCGGCCAGACGATCCACGTCGGCGGGGCGCCGTTCAAGGTGATCGGCGTCTATGTTCCGCCGCCCAGTCTGTTCAGCGGCACGACGCCGCCGTTCGTCGGCATTCCGCACGGCGCGTTCGTCAAACACGTGCCGTACCGGAAGGGATGGATGCGGCTCGCGGTCGCCCCGGCGCCGACCTACACCCAGCAGGAGGCCATGGACGAGGTGGTGGCCACGTTGCGCTCGCTGCGCGGGCTCAAGCCGGGGCAGGAAAACAACTTCTCGATCGTCACTCAGGACAAGCTGCTGGACTCCTGGAACAAGGTCACCGGCATGTTCTTCCTCGTGATGCTGGTGCTGTCGTCCATCGCGTTGTTGGTCGGCGGCGTCGGCGTGGTGGCGATCATGATGATCTCGGTCACCGAGCGCACGCGGGAGATCGGAGTGCGCAAAGCGCTCGGAGCGACACGGCGCGCCATCCAGTGGCAGTTCCTCGTCGAGGCCTCGACCCTCACCGTGGTGGGAGGCGCCGTGGGGATGCTCGCGGGCGGTGTCGTCGCCTTCGGAGTCGCCAGCCTGACGCCGATCCCCGCGCACGTGCCGCTGTGGTCGGTCGTCGCGGCCCTCGCCGCCTCCGCCCTCACCGGGATCGGATTCGGCCTGTATCCCGCCAGCAGGGCGGCGAGACTGGATCCGGTGGAGGCGCTGAGGTACGAATAGCGGGACGGGGGACGAGGGACGGGGGACGGGTCAGCAACCGATGCACCCGTCCCTCTTCCCCCGTCCCCCGTCCCGTTAGATTCTCCCGCGCCATGCCCCTCTCCGAAGCGATTCTCCAGGCGCTCCAGACCGCGTGGAGCCACAAGCTGCGCTCGTTCTTCACGCTGCTCGGCATCATCGTGTCGGTCGGGTTCCTCGTGGCCGTCGTCGCGGTGATCCAGGGCATGAACGCGTACGTGCGCGAGCGCATCGCGGGCGCGATCGTCGGGGTCAACGCGTTTCAGATCCGTCGCGACCCGATCCAAGTCGGGTTCATCGACGACGAAGAGCTGAAGCGGATCCAACGCCGGCCGATCATCGGCCAGGAGGACGTCGCCTACGTGGAACGCGCGCTGCCCGACGCGCAGGCCATCTCGCTCCAGTCCGGATGGCCGACCCCGATGGCGGACGTACAGTGGCGCAACCGCACGGTGGGCGACGTGCTCGTGTTCGGTGTCACGCCGCCGTTCGTCGTGGTGCAGGACTACGCGTTCGCGGCCGGGGCGCCGTTTAGCGACGTGGACGAGCGGCAGCGGCGGCTCGTGGCGGTGCTGGGTTTCGACGTGGCGGAGAAGCTGTTCGGCGCTTCGGAGCGCGCCGTCGGCAGGGCGATTCGCGTCCGCGGTGCGCAACTCACGATCACGGGCGTCGTCGCCAAGAAGGGTACCGTGCTGGGGCAGTCCTGGGACGGGTTCGTCATGCTGCCGCTCACGACGTTCGAGGCGCTGTACGGGCGCCGCCAGACCACGGTGATCTCGGTCAAGATGCCGGCGGCCGCGCGCGTGGCCGACGGCATGCTCCGCGCTGAGGAGGCGATGCGCATCGCGCACCACCTGCGGCCTTCGCAGGAGGACGACTTCACCGTCGACACCGGTGAAGGCCTGATCGCGTTCTGGGGCAGGCTCACCCGGGTGATTTTCACGGTCGTGCCCGCCGTGGTGGGCATCGGCATCGTGGTGGGCGGTATCGTGATCATGAACATCATGCTGATGAGCGTCACCGAGCGCACCCGCGAGATCGGGATCCTCAAGTCGCTGGGCGCATCTCGGCGCGACGTGCGGCGCCAGTTCCTCGCCGAGTCGGCGATCCTGTCGTTGCTGGGCGGCGTCGCCGGACTGCTCGCGGGGAGCGCGCTCGCCGCCCTGGTCCAGGTCGCCTCCCCCCTGCCCGCCCGCGTGACGGCCTGGTCGGTGGCGGTGGCGCTCGGCCTCGGCGTCGGCGTGGGGATCGTGTTCGGGGTCTACCCGGCCCACCGGGCCGCGCGCCTCGACCCGATCGAAGCGCTGCGCGCCGAGTAGCATGGCGTTCCACTCGTTTCGCGAAGGCTGGCTGATCGCCGTCGACCAGCTCCGCGTCAACAAGCTGCGCTCCGGGCTCACCATCCTCGGGGTCGTGATCGGGATCGCGACGGTCATGGCGATGGCGTCGATCGTGGCGGGGTTCCGCGAGCAGATCGTCAATACGCTCGAGGTCGTGGGGCCGACCACGTTTCGCATCCTGCGGTTCTTCTCGTCCACGCCGCTCAATCCCGACGCCTTGCCGCGCGAGGTGCGCATCCGCCCCGCCCTCGCCCCCCGGGAGGCCGAGGCGATCGCGCGTCTGCCCGAGATCCACTACGCGGCGATCTGGACGCAGCTGTTCTACCGGTTCGAATACGCCGGGACCCGCACCCAGATCCTGGGCGTGTTCGGCGCGGACGATCGCTACATGGAAATCTTGGGCGGCGAGCTGGTCCGGGGCCGGGGGTTCACGACGGCGGAGCTGCGCGGCGGGGCGCCGGTCGCGGTCGTGGAGCAGCGCACCGTGGATCGGCTGTTCGGGGCGCGCGAGCCCGTCGGCGAGATGGTCCGCATCGGCGGCCATCCGTTCCGCGTGATCGGCGTGTGGCGGCGTCCCACCAACATCTTCGAGGTGCCGGGGGCGCCGGAGATCGCGGGGGTGGTGCCGTTCGAGGCGGCCCACGCGCGTTTCCCGATCGACCGGGTGAACGGCCTGATCATCCTGGTCAAGCCGCGACCCGAGGTGAGCGTCGCACGCGCGATGGACGCCGCTACACTGCAGCTGCGGCGCCTGCGCGGGCTGCGGGTGGGCGAGCCCAACAGCTTCGACCTGCTGACCTCGGATCAGGTGCTCGGCATCTTCGACAGCCTCACGTTCGCGTTCTTCTTCGTGATGCTCGTACTGTCGAGCATCGCGCTGCTGGTCGGCGGGATCGGGGTGATGGCGATCATGATGGTGTCGGTGACGAGCCGGACACGGGAGATCGGCCTGCGCAAGGCCATGGGCGCCACGCGCCGCGATGTCCTGTGGCAGTTTCTCGTGGAGGCGGCCACCCTCACCTTGATGGGCGGCCTGCTCGGCATCATGCTGGGGACCGTGACCGGGGAATTCCTCAAGCGGCTGCTCGACTTCAACACCACCGTGCCGGTGTGGAGCGCCGCGATCGCGACGGTGGTGTCGATCGCCGTCGGGCTCGTCTTCGGCATCGCACCGGCGGCGAGGGCGGCGAAGCTGGATCCGGTGGAAGCCTTGAGATACGAATGAACACGAATGCGGAGTGCGGAATGCGGAATGCGGAATTGCAGGGGAAGGTTCGATCACCGGGGCGAGCCCTGCGACCCGACGCCCGCGCGGTCGATTCCGCACTCCGCACTCCGCATTCCGCACTCTGAGAGGAACCGTGACCGCTCAAGGAGTGGATCTACTCGCCATCGCCGCCCACCGCGACGACGTCGAGCTGACCTGTGGCGGTACCCTGGCCAAGGCCGTCAAGGCGGGCCACCGGGTGGGGATCGTCGATCTCACGCAGGGCGAAGCCGGGACACGCGGTGACGCAGGCGTGCGCGCCGCGGAGGCCGAGCGCGCGGCCAAGGCCCTGGGCGTTCACCTGCGCTTGAACGCCGCGCTCCCCGACGCGCATCTGGAAAACAATGAGCCGTCACGCGCGAAAGTCGTCACGCTGATACGTCAAACAAAGCCGCGGGTCGTGATTCTTCCCTTCCCGATCGGCCGGCACCCGGATCACCGCATCGCGTCGGAGCTGGGGCGGGACGCCTGTTACCTGGCGGGGCTCGCGAAGTACGGCGGGCAGGGAGAGCCTCACCGGCCGTTCAAGGTGCTCTACGCCCTCGCCTACCGCGAGGATCCCGTAAAGCCGTCGTTCGTGGTGGATATCTCCGATGTCTTCGAGACCAAGATGGCGGCGGTCCGTTGCTACGGATCGCAATTCGACGGCGCCAAAGCGGCGGGCGAGATCCACCCCACCGGTCAGGACCTGTACGAGCTGATCCGCGTGCAGTCGGCGCATTACGGCTCGCTCATCCGCCGGCCGTACGGAGAGCCGTTCTTTTGTCACGAGACGCTCGAAGTCCAAGACGTGCTGCAGCTTGGCGTGCAGTCCCTGTAGCGTCTAGATTCACCCGCATGCCCAAGCGGCTGGTCTATCTCGACAACGCGGCCACGACGCCGGTGCGGCCCGAAGTGCTGGAGGCGATGCTGCCCTATCTCGGGCGCGACGCCTTCGGGAACCCCTCCTCCGCACACCGGTTCGGACGCGCGGCGCGCGCCGGCATCGAGGAGGCCAAGCGCACGATCGCCGCAGCGCTGGACGCGGACCCCGGCCAGGTGATTTTCACGTCCGGCGGCACCGAGGCGGACAACCTCGCGCTGATCGGCTGCGCGCTGGCGGCGCGCGAGCGGGGGGGGGGCGCGCCCTTCCGCGTCGCCGTGTCGGCGATCGAGCACAAGGCGGTCCTTGGCGCGGCGCACGCCGTCACCCGGCTGGGCGGCGAGGAAATCATCCTGCCGGTCGACGGCGCCGGAGCCGTGGCGCCGGACGCCCTGGACGCCGCGCTCGCCCGCGGCGTCGCCGTGGTGAGCGTAATGTGGGTGAACAACGAGGTGGGAGTCGTGCAGCCGGTGGCCCGCGTCGCCGCACGCTGCCGCGCGGCCGGCATCCCGCTCCATGTCGACGCCGTGCAGGCGCTCGGCAAGCTCCCGGTCTCACTCGCCGAGGTGGACTGCACCTTGCTCACGATTTCAGGCCACAAGATCGGCGCGCCCAAGGGGATCGGCGCGCTGATCGTGCGCGACCGGCACGCGGTCGAGGCCATCATCCACGGCGGCGGCCAGCAGTTCGGGATCCGCCCCGGGACGGAGAACGTGCCAGGGATCATCGGGCTGGGAAAGGCGGTCGAGCTGGCGACGCGCGAGCAGGCGGACTTCGCCGCCCGCGCCGCGGCGCTGCGCGACGAGCTCGAGCGCCGCGTGCTCGCGGTGGTGCCGGATGCCGTGGTCCACGGCGCGCACGCGCCGCGGGCTCCGCACGTGTCCAGCGTGTCGCTGCCCGGCACGGACAGTGAGGCGCTGTTGATGCATCTCGACCTCGCCGGGATCGCGTGCTCCTCGGGCTCCGCCTGCAGCACCGGGGCGGTCGAGCCGTCCCACGTGCTGACGGCCATGGGCGTGCCGCGCGAGCTGGGCGTCGCGGCGCTGCGCTTCTCGTTCGGCAGGGAGAACACGGCGGAGGACGTGGACACGCTCATCGCTGCCCTGCCGAAGATTGTCGACAAGGTCCGGCAGCTGTCCGCGGTGTTGCACCGGTGATTCAAGTGCGGAATGCGGAATGCGGAGTGCGGAATGGAGCGCGCGAGCGTCGTGCTCCGTCGCCGGTTTCCGGGATCGAACCTTCCCCATCGATTCCGCACTCCGCATTCCGCATTCCGCACTGGGGTGGGGGGGGACGTTGAAGGAGCGCGTTCTCGTCGCCATGTCGGGGGGCGTGGACTCGTCCGTAGCCGCCGCCTTGCTGGTGGAGGCGGGGCACGACGTCGTCGGCGCGACCATGAAGCTGTTCTGCTACGGCGACGCGGTGCCCGACCGGCCCTGCTGCTCGCTCGACTCGATCAGCGACGCGCGCCTCGTGGCGCACCGACTCGGCATCCCGCACTACGTGCTGAACCTGGAGGACCGGTTCGGTCGCGACGTGATCGCCAATTTCGTGAGCGAGTACGCCCGCGGCCGCACGCCCATCCCCTGCGTGCGCTGCAATTCGTTCACCAAGTTCCGCGACTTCCTCCACCACGCCGACGCGCTCGAGTGCGCCTACATCGCGACGGGGCACTACGCCGTCGCGCGGAACGGGGCGTTGTTCCGCGGCCGCGACGCGCAGAAGGACCAGTCGTATTTCCTGTGGGGCATCGACCGCTCGGTGGTGGCGCGCATGCTCACGCCCGTGGGAGCGCTCACCAAGCGCGAAACCCGCGCGGTCGCCCGGCGGCTCGGCCTCGTCACGGCCGACAAGCCCGAATCGGTCGAGATCTGCTTCGTCCCCGACGACGACTACGTCGGGGTCCTCGAGCGGCATCTCCCGGCGGACGCCCCCGCCCTCGCACCCGGCCCGCTGGTCACGGCCGGCGGCGAGATCGTGGGCGAGCACGCGGGGTTCGCCCGCTACACCATCGGCCAGCGCCGCGGCCTCCCCGGCGGATTCCAGGAGCCGATGTACGTGGTGGCGATCCGGCCGGAAACGCGCGAGGTGGTGATCGGACCGGGAGACGAACTGTTCGGCCACGCGGTGGAGCTCGCCGAGGTGAACTGGCTTGCCGAGCCGCTGGCGCCGGGCGACGCCGCATTCGTGCAGTGCCGCTACCGCGCTGCGGCCGTGCCCGGGCGGGTGCGGGAGCGCGCGGGCGACGGGCTCGTACTCGAGCTCGCCCAGCCCGTGCGGGCGATCACGCCGGGGCAGTCCGGTGCGCTGTACGACGCCGACGGGCGCCTGCTCGGCGGCGGCGTGATCGCGTAACCGTCTCCCGGGCAAGCGGTTCGTCCTGTCGGCGGGGCTCGTGCGCGGCGTCACGGTCCGATCGTCGGCCCACGGGGTAGGTTTCAGGCTAGACCAACCGCCGCGGCGCGCCCGCTCTGACCGTCGCCGCCACCGCCCACATTTCGGAGGACCAGCATGCCCGCTCGTCAACGTCGTCCCTTGTGGGGGCTCGCGCTGCTCGCCGCGGTCGCCGCCTGCAGCAACAGCACCGGGCCGCAGGCTTACCCTGCAGACCCCGCAGGCTTGAGCAGCGATCTGCAGACTCTGTCGGGCGTGCTAGAGTCGCCGACGTTCCAGAGCTTCAGCAAGGTGAGCGACACGACGACGGGCTCGCCGGTGGCCGCGCCGAGCCGGATCGGCACGCTGCTCCGCGCCGCGCCGATCATGCCGCCGCGCACATCGAGCACGCCGGACCTGAACGCGGCGGTGCGCCTCCTGGCGCTGCGCCGTAGCGCGGCCACGTTCTCGGGCGGTATCAGTGCCAGCGTCGTCCCGGCGCCGCTCCTGGGTAAGACGTTCGTGTGGGACGTCACGACCCATGTGTACGTGGAGGACCCGAGCGCCACACCCGCCGCAGACCCGAACGGCGTCCGCATGATTTTGTATGCGGTCGACCCGACCACCGGTGACATCAGCGAGAATCCGCTGACTGCCGTCGGCTTCGTGGATCTGGTGGACGAGAGCACCACGGCGCCGCCCGTCGACAAGCTCCATGTCATCGTGAGTGGTGGGACGCCTGCGGCCCCCGTCACCGAGTACGCCAACTACACGGTTAGCGGCCAGGTCACCGGCAACCCGGTCACGGCGTTCACGGCGACGGCCGCCGGCTTCGTGAGCGAAGGCACGCACACGCTCACCTTCAGCGCTACCTACGCGGTGACGCAGGTCGATAGCGATAACCCGGACCTGCAGATAGACGTCACGTGGGCATTGGACAATCCGGCCATTCAGGTCGCCCTCCACGAGGCGGTGGGGCTGTCGGACGCGAATCATATCACGTTCACCATCACCGAGTTCAGCATCACTCGTGGGGCCGAGGCGGTGTCCATGCACGGCACCATCGCCGTTACCCTGCTGTCGCCGACCACGGAGTCGGTGTCGTTCAACCTGACGATCGACGTGAACGACGTGCCGTGGATCCGTATCAGGGGTACCGACAACGGGGTCACGGTTCTCCACGCCGACGGCAGCCACCTGTCGGCTGCCGAGGAACAAGCGGTCCTGGATCTCTTCGGGTTATCGGTCTCGTGCGGGAACGCGATGTCGAGTCTGTTCGGACCCCCAGGGAGTCTGATGGGCGCCTAAACGGCGTGGCTCTCGCCCGCGCAAGCCCCCGCCCGGCCTGGCCGGGCGGGGGCTTTCGTCTTATAAGGGGGAGTGAAGATGGTCTATCGCGCCCTCGCCGACTGTGTCGTGCTGGTGCACGCCGCCTTCGTCGCCTTCGTGATGCTGGGCGGATTCCTCGCCTGGCGCTGGCGCGCCGTCGTGTGGGCCCACGTGCCAGCGGCGGTATGGGGGGCGGCCATCGAATACGCCGGCTGGACGTGCCCGCTCACGCCCCTCGAAAACGCGCTGCGGGCCCGAGCCGGACTCGAGGGCTATCGGGGCGGGTTCGTCGAGCACTACGTGATCCCGTTGCTCTATCCGGCGGGGCTGACCCGGCCGGCCCAGGCGGTGCTCGGCACG
>Ga0209350_1000564_pt1 | contig 19833 bp, 19 predicted proteins | sample GraSoi013_2_20cm_2_FD_185822 | JGI IMG/M metagenome (GOLD analysis project Ga0209350, IMG submission 185822) | Grasslands soil microbial communities from the Angelo Coastal Reserve, California, USA - Sample 09_27_2013_2_20cm (SPAdes) (version 2) | ecosystem: Environmental > Terrestrial > Soil >...
TTAGGCTATCCGCCTTGGCTTCTCTAACGGCAGTTGCTGCTCGCCTGATTCCACTTAGTGGGGCGTGTTGCCTGATTTCCGAGAAGACGCCAGCGAGTTTCGTTTCCGCGGCGTTTTCTATTCGTGCGATCAGATCTGACTTTTGTGCGATGCTTTGTCCCGTTAACAGAAAGGGTCTCTTTGAGCCTATTCTGTTGAGTTCGGTTCGAAGCTTGCTGATTGATCCTGATCCGAAATAAACTCGTTCAATCGGAAGGTAGGTGTACTCGCCTGAAGCCAGACCAGTCTCGATAGCAGACAAGTGTTCCGTTATGGTACGGTTGCGCCTATCTTGACAGGACTAGTCCAGCTGAACGGATAATTTGGATCGTCCAACCTCTCCGCATTGCTAGTGACTCTGAGCGGCTTTTTCGTCTCTATCATTATTGCCAACTCATTAGTGGAGTCTTTTCCGAGGCTCGCCTCTATCGCGCCCGGCTGGGGTCCGTGATGGATTCCTCTCCGATGCAGTGTGTAGGAGCCTATCTCGATCCCTCTACGGCTCCCGAAATCGCCGCTGACGTAGTAGAGGATCTCGTCGCTGTCGATGTTGCTGTGATTGTATGGGACAGGTATGGCTAGCGGGTGATAGTCCAGTTTTCTCGGGACGAACGATAAGACGTCGAAGCCTGGCGTTTCAAACGTTTGATGTATCGGTGGCGGCTGATGGACCCTGCCGGTGAGAGGTTCAAAATCGTTGACGTTAAAGATCCACGGGTAGAGGTAGCCGTCCCAGCCTACTACATCAAGAGGATGAAAATCGAAAGTGTAAGACATCAGGGCGTTGTCAACTTTCATGCGCACCTCGAATTCCCCCTTCTCGTTGTGAATGGCCAGTTCCTCGGGTTCTCGAAAGTCGCGGTCGGAGTAGGGCGCCAACTCCACCAACTGCCCGTAATCATTCCGGTATCTTCGCGGTATCTCAATCGGACCCGCCGACTCAGTTATCAAGAATCTGCTCTCCTTCGAGTCCAGCGTTATCCGGTAGGTTGTCCCCCGCGGAACTACGATGAAGTCGCCCTCGTGAAAGGGGAGGAGCCCGAATACGGACTCTAGGGTTCCCTTCCCTTCGTGGACAAAGTAGAGCTCGTCGCCTTGGGCGTTCCTGAAGAACGACTCCATGGATTGGGTTGGACGAGCTGACGAGATGAACACGTCATTGTTGTAGAAGAGGGCCTGTCGGCCTTCAACCGCGTCTTTCGTGGTTTCAAGGTTCTTCGTGCGAATGTGGTGATGGCGGTGTTCACTTGGTTGCCATTCGGAGATACTGAGATCTCTGAGTTTCTTGATGTGCGAGACCCGAGTCGGAGCGTATTCATGATAGAGGGTTGAATAGACCCCAGAGAACGCCTCCGTTCCAAAAATTTCCTCATGGTATAGAGACCCATCAGGCTTTCTGAACTGAGTGTGTCGCTTCTGAGGAAGCTTTCCAAGGCGCTGATAACTTGGCAAGTTCGTCTAGCGCTACGACTTCGCGGTCTCTATAATTCTGTTCCTCAAGACGCCTAACCGTTCGATTTCCAGCTCCACGCGGTCTCCGGGTTTCAGCCACGGGTGGACTTCCTGCCCTAGCTCCAGCAGAGAGCCAGTTCCTACTGTCCCCGACCCGAAGATCTCTCCGACTCTCAACTCGACTGATTGTGAGGCTCTGGCGATCATTTGCGGGAAGGTCCAATACATCTTTTTCATGTTCCCGTCCGATAGTTGTTTCCCGTTGACCGTTGCTTTCATTTGCAGGTCGAATTTTCCGGGCCCAATCTTCTTGTCTTGTAGCTCATCAGGAGTGACGAGCCAGGGTCCAATTGAGGTTGCGAAGTCTTTCGCCTTTGCCGGGCCTAGCCCAATCTTCATTTCTGGCTGTTGGATGTCCCGTGCGCTCCAATCGTTCATTATTGTGTATCCGGCGATGTGTATTTCTGCTTCTTCTTCTCGAATATTCGTCCCACTTTTTCCGATGATGCAGGCGACCTCAAGCTCATAGTCGAGCATTTTAGTGTACGAAGGGTATGGGATTTGGTCGTCTTGACCGTTTAGCATGGCGGGATTGGAATAGTAGAACGCGGGGAACTCGTACCATTCTTCTGGCATCTGAAGGCCTCTTCGAGCTCTTGCTGCTTTTACATGATCCTCGAAGGCGTAAAAGTCCCTGATAATCGGAGGGCGAGAAATGGGGGGCCGAATTCTCACTTCACTCAGTTTCTCCATTATTCGGGGGATTTTTTCCGGGTCGATTCGATTGAAAATCCGCCAAGATAGTTTCTGAAGATCTTCAAGGACTTTCGGACCCTTCGCAAGTACGTCGAGAGTTGAAGACGCGTTTTTGGACAGCGTCTGTATTGTGCGTGGGATGCGAATGCCGAGAGGAGTAGACAGTCGTGTTAGGTCGTGGATGTCTAGAATCCATTCTCCCCAGAGTAGTGCTGGCCGGGTCCTCAGCGGGGTTTTGTGCTCGCCGTAGGTGACCAGCTTCATGCGATCTTAGAGATTGCCCCGCTTTGCCTGTTCTTGTTCTATGGACTCGAAGAGAGCTTTGAAATTGCCTTTTCCAAACGACTCGCTTCCTCTCCTCTGTATCAGTTCGAAGAAGAGCGTAGGCCTGTCCTGGAGAGGTTTGGTGAAGATCTGGAGCATGTATCCCTTCTCATCCTTGTCGACAAGTATGCGGAGTTTCTTGAGGTCTTCGATGCGCTCTGAGATTCCTCCAATTCGCTTAGGCAGTTCCGCGTAGTAGGAGTCGGGAGTATTCAGGAATTCAATGCCTCTCTGCTGGAGACGCGACACTGTCGCGATCAGGTTGTCAGTTGAAATGGCAAGATGTTGGACGCCTGCACCCTTGAAATAGTCAAGATACTCTTGAATCTGCGACTTTCTCTTTCCAGCAGCGGGCTCGTTGATCGGAAACTTGACGGTTCCCGACGGATTCCGCATCACTTTGGAGCGGAGGGCTGAGTATTCGGTGCTGATGTCCTTGTCGTCGAAACTGATTAGTTGTGAAAAGCCGAAGACCTTACCGTAGAACTCGACCCAATAGTCCATCTTTCCCTCTTCGACATTTGCCACGACGTGGTCGACGCGTTGAAGTCCAACTGGCTCAGCAGTGCCTTTGATGGGCACGAACCCTGGAGCAAAGACGCCCTTGTACCCGTCTCTTTCGATAAACGTGTGAACTGTGTCCCCGTAGGCCGAGATAGCCGAGCCCTTGAGGACCCCATGGTCGTCCTTCAGGCTAGTAGGAGCTCTGATTCCCTTAGCTCCTCTCTTGATTGCCTCGTTGTAGGTCCATTCCGTGTCTTTTACACGGAGTGCAATATCAGCGACGCCGTCGCCGTGCGTGAGAACGAACCTTGAGATTGGATGGTCAGGGTTGAGGCCTGTAGTAAGGAGTAATCGAATGTCTCCTTGTTGCAACAGGTAGGAGGTCTTGTCTTTGACCCCTGTCTCGGGTCCGGCGAACGCGATAGGTGTGAATCCAAAACCGTTCTGATAGAAATAGCTCGCCTGCTTGGCGTTTCCAACGTAGATTTCTACGTAGTCAATTCCTTCGATCGGGAGAACCTCAGATTTCATGCCGTCTCAGCGAAGCTTCTGGTTTGGACTACTGGCTATTAATTCATTCCCCCCAGAATGTAACGGGGACGCGAGGGAAAGTGGCCCATAGTCGGCGGAGTAGGCTACAGATTGTGACTTTCAAGAAAATTCTGAACGAGTTTCTCGACTTCTTGAGGGGAATCCTCAGGAACGAAATGTCCAGCGTTCACTGTCTCAAGCTTCGATTCCGGAATCATCTTGGAGATTCGTTCAGCATAGGTCGTCCCTGATTTTCCTGTGCCCCAAATTATCGTCGTTGGAACCTTCAGATGAGTGAGACCCTGCTCGACCTCCTTCAGCGGCTTGAAGCTTGGATGATAATTTGAATCGGGAAACATTCTCGCAAACGCTTGGTAGGCTTGCTTTGACTCGTCATCAGGAAACGGAGCCCAGTAGGCCTTCATAGTCTCCTCGGATATTTTCTCAGGATGCATCGCAGAATCTTTGATTATCGAGGGAGTAATTTTCGAAGCAACAGCAGGTGGCAAGCGAAAGTCCGTTGTGAGAAATGTGTTGAGAATAACTAGCCCAGCGATGTTCTGAGGATTGCGCACCGCATACTGAAGTGCGAAGGGAGCCCCCCAATCATGAACGACCAGAACTATATTCCTGAGTCCCAAGGACTGGATTAGCCCAGAGACGATCCGGGAATGATGCGGAAAGTCGTGGAGCAGAGGGTTTGGCTTGTCAGACTTACCGAACCCCATCAGGTCCATTGCGATGGCCCGGTGACCGGAAGATATTGCGGGTATGAGACTTCTCCACATGTAGGACCAGGCTGGATTGCCATGGACCATTACGACCGGCCGGCTCCCGTAGCCTTCGTCTACATAGTGAATTCCGAGACCGTCGATTTGGAGCCAACGCTCCTGAAACGGCCAACCCTCAAAGTACGGCCACCCCTGCCTTATCATCTGGTCAGATGCCCTCGGACACTAGCGATGAGTGCAATGGGGTCCGAGTCTCAAATGATATAGGAGTGTTGTAACTGCAAAAAGAAACCATAATATTTCGTTGTTCTACTTCCGTCAATGAGGTTTCCATATGGATTGGGGAATGAGAAATCGCCTATCACGAATCATCAAGCCATCTACCGGCCACGCCGTGATGCTCGCAGTAGACCACGGCTACTTCATGGGACCGACTCACAAACTGGAAGAGCCACGCAAGACGATCGAGCCGCTACTTCCCTACGCAGATGCCATTATGTGCACTCGAGGAGTCCTCCGCACATCAGTCGACCCCAAGACCAGCGTCCCGATCGTGTTGAGGGTCTCTGGAGGCGCAAGTGTCATTGGGGAGTCGCTGACGAACGAAGCGACTACCACCTCGTTCAAAGACGCGATCCGGCTCAACGTCGCCGCAGTTGCCTTATCGATCTTCGTCGGGACCCAGCATGAACATCAGACTCTGAAGAGTCTAGGTCAACTAGTGAACCTCGGAGAAGACTATGGGATTCCGGTGCTCGCAGTTACAGCTGTCGGAAAGGAGTTGGAGAAGAGGGACGCGAGGTACTTGGGACTGGCTTGCCGAATTGCTGCCGAGCTAGGCGCTCACTTCGTCAAGACCTACTTCTGTGAAGATTTTGGAAGAGTCGTCAAAGGCTGCCCTGTCCCCCTTGTCGTGGCGGGGGGACCGAAGCTAGAAACAGCACTAGACGCGTTCGAACTCGCCCATGACGCCTTAGCGGACGGGGCGATCGGTGTGGACATGGGACGGAATATTTGGCAGTCAGAACACCCAGTTGCCATGATCATAGCCATTCGTGAAATAGTCCATAACGGAGCAAGCGTGAGGGAAGCACAGCAAGCCTTCGAGGAAGCCAAGAAAACGAAAACTCCCGTCTTAGCAAAGACTCCCATCAGGTAAACTCTTTCTCAAAGCATGAATGCTGATCACACGACCTTTTCGGTCTTCTAACTCTATGGTGACATTCGCTTTGACGAAGAAGCTCTACTGGGAAAAGCCCTACTCACAAGATTTCACAGCGAAGATAGTCGGGTCCGATGGGACCCGGGTCGAGCTTGACCAGACCCTGTTCTACCCCAGGGGCGGAGGCGTATCTTGTGATACCGGCGTCTTGGGCGATATGAAAGTAGAGGAGACTTCGAAGGATGGAGACAGAATTCTTCACACCTTAGAATCTCCTCCCAACTTCGCTGTCGGACAATCCGTCACCGGTAAGATAGACTGGGACAGACGTCACCGACTAATGCGAATGCACACTGCAGGTCATGTGTTGAGCGCTCTCTTCTATTCAGGCGCTAAATGTCTCATTACTGGTAATCAGATTGACGTTGACAGATCTCGGATGGACTTTAGCCTCGAAGTATTCGACCGATCCCAGATTGAGGACTTTGTGAAAGAGGCCAACAAGCTCATTACTAATGACGCGCCTGTGAAATCCTACTTCTTGGATCGAAGCGAGGCTCTGAAGATCCCGGAGATGGTGAAATTGGCGGAAGCGGCCCCGCCGGTTGAAGCTCAACTCCGGATAGTAGAAATCGCAGGGATAGACCGACAGGCCGACGGTGGGCTGCACGTAGCGCATCTGAAGGAGATAGGACGGATCGAACTCTTGAAACTGGAAAACAAGGGAAAGACGAACCGGCGACTATACTACCACGTCACGAACGCGTGATAAATTCAAGACCCAAGGTTTCTACCATTGCTCAACGCTAACACTTGATTGAGATTTCTGGTCAATAAAGTACTGCAAAATCGGGTTTTTATTCGGGTCTTCTGACTCCGTTGAATTATTCAGGTTTCAGGCGATCTCACAAGCTGTGAAAGAACTCGCATCGTGTTTCAGGGGAACACCGCTCTGATTGGCTTCGATAAGGCTGGCAAGAGATTCGGCACGCTTGATGCCGTCAAAGAGTTCTCGATGACTATTCAGGACGAGGAGATTCTTGGACTCTTGGGTCCGAACGGAGCAGGGAAGACTACCCTGATGCTGATGATGGGCACCGTCTATCGCCCAACGAGCGGCAAGATTTCCGTGAATGGATTGGACGTCGTTCAGCATCCGAACGATGTGAGAAAGATGATTGGAATCGCCTTCCAGGATCCTCGAGTCGACGGAATACTGGGAGCGTTTGACGTGCTCAACTGGCATCTGAAGATGACGACGAACCTCGACAAGGGGGAGCGCGAGGATCGCGTGGAGAAGGTCCTGCGGGCTGTCGATCTCTGGGAGGCGAAGAACAAGAGAACCTGGCTGATGAGCGGTGGAATGCGGAAGAAGGTTGAGGATTGTAAGGTACTGGCTCAGCGTCCGAAGATTGCTGTGTTTGACGAGCCGACCGCTTTCCTCGACGTTCCGAGTAGACTGCTCATGTGGAAGATGATTCGGGAGCTTAGAGACGAAGGCTCTACTGTAATTGTTGCGACGAACATGATGGACGAAGCTGAGAGACTCTCTGACCGAGTAGCTATCGTAAACCTTGGCAAACTGGTCGCCATCGATACGCCTGAACAGCTGAAAGGCAAGACGAAGGGTGGAGAAGTCCTAGAACTTACGGTAGGAAACGGACAGGAGTTTCCACGCGAATGCCTTACACAGTTTAGCGAAGTCCAAGACGTGAAGCAGGAGAACAACAAAGTCACTGTCTACTTGAGCGGGGGAAGACTGCTCCTACCGAAGATTGTCGAGACGCTCACAAACCGGGGCGTCAAGATTGACAGCGTCCATCTTAAGGAGGTCACGTTGGAGGATGTCTTCCTCAACTATACAGGTCACAGACTCGAGTGACCTTTCGAGTCAGTCGACCTCCCGGCTCGTCCTCCAGATGGCCCGGAGAGACATCGCGACTCTATTTCGGACTCCCTGGATCATAATCTCAAGAAGCCTAGCCTTCATCATACAACTGTTCGTCTTCGCCTACCTGATCAGCGGCCTTGTCGTAAAGTTCCCCGGTTTCTTCCCCTACTACGCCGTAGGAAGCGTCGTATCGGTCGTCGCTTCGATCTCTTTCATCATCGGATACGACATTTTCGAAGAAGCTGAAGAAGGATTGCTAGACTACTTGTTGACGCTACCAATCCCTAGACGTGAGTTCATCATAGGTCGCGCCCTAGGAGGGGCGGTCCGCGCGATGATATACACGATTCCGATGTTTGCCATAGTCGCCGTGTTGGAGAACTTTTCGAACCCGCTATCCCTCATAGCCGCCGTACTCGATCTGTTCCTTCTCGCATTCGGCGTCACCGGGCTCTCGATAACCGTGGCGGTTAGTGTCCGCAGCGCGAACAGATTCGACGTGGTGCTAGCTCTGTTGGAGTTAGCCGTGTCAAGGGCTAGCACAGCACTCTATCCTTTGGCTTTCATGCCAAGCTATGTCGCCGCCCTCGCGCCGTTTTCTCCAGTCACGTTCGCCGCGGACAGTACTAGGGCAGCATTGTCCGGATCCAGTCTGGACATTTTGGGGCTGGCTGGCCTGTTGGGGTTTGTCGCTATTTTTCTCGGTCTAGGCGCGACCTTCTACTTCCGCCGGTTAGAGGGAGGGGTCTACGCCTGAGCTCGATCCATCTAATCCCGCGAGTGATTGAGAGGGATGTCAAAATACTATTCTCTGACACGTTCTTGATCGGAATAATGTTCGCCAATTTCTGCATAGACCTATTCGTCACCGCCGCGACTTTCGGAAATCTTATCGGCTCCAACTACTTCCTCAGAATCGCTCCTGGCTCCAACCTCATCACTGCAATGGTCGCCGCTTTTCAATCAGGTCGAGACATTTGGCGGGAGAAGTACATCAAAGATCTCGCGTCGTATCTGTTGACCCTTCCCATCTCGCGCAAAATATTCGCCTTGTCCAGGATTACCGGCGGAGTCGCGCGTAGCGTCATCGCAACGATTCCAGGCACACTCGTCATATCATATCTCTACGGTATCTTGTTCAGCCCTCGCATCGTCGAAGCATTTGTGATAGTCGCGGTGTTTTCTTTGGGCATAGTCGGCCTCTCCATAGCAGTGTCGGCTTTCGCCTCTACCATCGAGGTGTTCGCGACGGTGAGAAGCGCGATACAGCTCTACCTCTCATTCTTGAGTACGATATTCTATGATGTCAGCCTCTTCCCCACAATAGTACAACCTATCGTGCAGACGAACCCGATGACTTGGGCTATGCAGGCCTTCAGAGCGCTTCAGAGCCAAGGATCTACATTGTATCCCATCTCAGTTCTCGTCGGACCGTCACTGGCGTTTGCCCTGCTCGGGGCTCTCTGCTATCTCTGGTACACTAGATTATGATTAGAAAGAAGCCGACGTCAGAGACCTGCCCGATCAGATGCCGTCATAAGGAAATCTCTGAGTAGAGTCGAATCCGATCTAGGAATAGGCTGAAATAATCAAAATCCGAACTCAGCGCATGCCCAACTGTCCTACGTGCGGAAAAGAAGTCCAATCAACAACGGCCTACTGCCCGGCATGCGGTACCAGTCTCAAGCAGACCAGTCCCGGTTCATCTGCGCAGAGCGGAACTTACTCCCCAAACTATTCCTATTCTCAGCAGGGCTCTGGAATGCCAACAGCAAACCAGCTCCACAGCCATAGGAAGTACATTCTCGCAATCATCATAGTCGCATTAATCGGCCTGACAATCGGAGGACTCGTCACCAGCACATTCCTCATAGGACCCGACGTGACCGACGTAACAGGAACAGTCTCGCTTGGAAGTCCCTACTTTGATCAGTATCATGGCACCCCGAACCACATACTCTTCAACAACGCAGTCACTGGCAATCTGAGCTCGGGCGTCTTCCCCGACAAGTTCTACCAGGTATACCTCCCCATTCTCTTAAACGGAAATTATGGTGTCACAATCCAATGGACGAACGTCACTAGTGGTGCCGTTTCGTTCTATAGTTGCGCAGCCAATCCCAGCACGTTTAGTTCATCGAATCAGAACGCTACGCAGAACTTCTCATGCTAAGCGGCCAAGAACATACTTCTACCTTCGAGCCGATCGACCCACTGGATTCCTATCCTCGATGAGACCTTGATGGACTCTCAAGACAAAGAGATCGAAGTTAGGGCACCGGGGCTGGCTGTTGACTTCATAGGAGTCTCCAAGGAATATGTGGTCAACGGAAAACCCGTCAAAGCCCTCACCTCGATAACCTTCACCGTCAAGGAAGGAGAGGTCGCCGCCATCGTCGGACCCTCGGGAGCAGGCAAGACCACAGTTCTCAACATAGTCGCGGGATTGGAGAAACCCTCGCAAGGAGAAGCTAGAGTGCTAGGGCTAGATTTGGCTGTTTCAAATGAGCACGCTCTCTCAGCCTTCAGATCTGCCAACATAGGCTTCATCTTTCAATCCTACAATCTGGTCTCGACTCTGACCGCTGAAGAGAACGTGGAATTAATGATGGAACTGGCTGGATGGAGTGATAGCGGAAGGAATGAGAAATTGACCGCGGAGCTCATCAGCATGGTCGGGCTCACCGACAGGGCAAAGCATCTTCCCGCTCAGCTTAGCGGAGGAGAGCAACAACGTGTTGCGATAGCACGTGCAATTGCCAATGATCCGCCTCTAATTCTCGCTGACGAGCCGACGGGAAACCTTGACCAGAAGACTGGGCTGGAAATCGTCAAGCTTCTCGTGCGGGTGAAAGGGGAGAAGGGCAAGACCATTATTGTCACGACGCATGATGATCGGATCGTTGAGATGGCAGACGTGATCTTTCGTCTCGAGAATGGAAGTTTGGGAAGCGTTGATAGGCCCTCTAGGGTTCGCAGTTAAGAGCCTGCGACGGCGAGGCTTTCACTCATACCTCGCATTCCTAGGACTGGCTCTCACTGTTGCTACGACGACGTTCCTTCTTCTGCTTGGTCAGGATCTAGCTACGAGACTCGGGATTGATTCGTCGATGAGATCAACGTTCGGGATCTCTTGGCTGATCTTCGCTTACTTGGTCCTCGCTCTGGGTCTCATTGGCATTGTGGGACTGCTATCCACGTCTTACTTGGTGTCATCGATGATCAGCCAGCGGATGAGCGACATTGGCGTGATCAAAGCTGCGGGCGCTCTCCCTAGACGTCTTCTTTCATACGTAACATTCGAGGCTCTTCTCGTGATAGTTTCGAGCTGTCTGGTAGGGGCGCTCTCGGCCCTCCTAGTCTATGCTTCTTGGTCCTGGCCATCAATTTCACTATTCAAGCAAATAGGGCCAATTGCTAATGCTGGTGCAACTATTCTGATTGTGGTCCCGATGATCTCCTTCTTGCTCGCCTATGTGGTCGCGAGCTTTCGGGTGAGAAGAATTGTCGGATCCTCCAGCGTTGATGCGATTTCAAAACAACTCGCCAATTTGGACCTAAGGAGTCTAGGAAGGCCTCTCCGAATTGGGAGATTCGGCTCCGCTTTCAACATGGCAACAAGAAACGTTTCGCGGGACAGAGGGTTCAACAAAACTCTCCTCAGCGTCGGCGTATGTATCTGTCTCAGCATGGTTGTCCTATCTGGGGCGCTGGTCTCGGCTGATACGTCAACAAGCTACGTAGTCCGCGCAATGCCTCCACATGTCCTAATCGTTGCGAACAGCAACATCTACAACCAGTACGTGAGCTTCGCAACGTCCTTCTCCCGAATAGCGCCGCTTCCTCCGATAGACTATGGGAACGAATCATACATCATTTCTCCTCAGAACGCGTCTGCGTTTAGAGCGATTCCCGGGGTCCAGACAGTAGACACGCGACTGATAACGATGAGCTCGATAACAGGTTACATCAAGGCACATTTCGCGAGCAACCAGGACACCGGGGAGAACATCAACACCCAGATCATTCCTGAAGCGGACACCGGTTCAACCGACGCGCTCATAGTGGGAATCAACGCGACCAGCGCCATAGGTGACTGGTACACTTCTGATGGATTTCTGCAGAGCAGTGATGCACAGTACACTATGATCGCTGGCGACTCGCTGGTAGGAAATATCGTCCAGACGCCCTTCAATCTCTCCCAGGTAAGCGCCTTCGGCTATCGGTATGACGTCAAGAGCGCGCTGGTAGATCCCCTCAACGCTGGACGAGTTCTGTATGCACCTGTCCAAACTCTGCAAAAGAGTCTCGGACTAACCGGCTTCAATGTTCTGCTCTTGAAAGTGAATAATGACCCAATAGTTTTGTCCTCAGTGTCCCAACTAGCGAGCTCATTTGGGTTTACAGTTGGTTCCCAAGATCCAATTCTGAAGTCAAATCTGGCATTCCTGAACGGCATATGGTCCCACATCTTCCTCATTCCAATTCTATCGTTGAGTCTGACATGTGGCATATTGCTGAGCTACTTGGCGACGAATTTCTCTCGAAGATTCAATGACTACGTCGTCTTGAAGGTGTTAGGTGCAAATGTCTGGTACAGACTGAGACTATTGCTATGGGAATCATGGGGAGTCCTGGCGATCTCCATGCTGATCGCAATCCCGGTCGCATGGGCCGTCTCGATCTTCTTCCTTATTCCAGATCCCATCGTATCGATCGCGAATCTTGAGCTTTCAACGATTGTTTCGGCATCAGCTCTCAGCGGCGTATCTGTGGCTAGCGCCGCGATTTTATCAAGGAGGATTGGATTAACGACTGTCAAGGATCTGAAACCGTGAATCCGATCTTACGAAAAATCGACACATCCGGTGACCCCAGCTAGGCGATGGGAACACAACTTGGCAAAGACGAGGTGAGAGATTTGCCCTGCCCATTTGAAAGCGTTTGGGATTCGGCCCTGATGATTCTTCAGCAACCGGGGTGGAATGTCGTTGGCGCCGATAAGGGAACAGGTGGTCTAGAAGCGAAGATTGTCATGGACCTCCTCACTTGGACAGAGACTTTCTATGTGAACATAGTCAGAATCGACGAAAACGCTACCCGCGTACACATGGGAAGGATCGGCGTTTCTCAGCCCCTCGACTGGAGATTAGCAGGTCAATACATTGATTCATTCCTCAACAAGCTTGAGAACACTCTAAAGGGCGCAAGTTAGACTGTCGATTTGATCATCGCGTGGTAGAATTTGCATCTCGCACAGATCCGCATGTCACAAACGACCAAGTTTCCCCGGGCACGGTGGAACACACTCGTCGCTGTTTGCAGGTACCGGCAAGAAGTGGTGCGGGGGGTGGGATTCGAACCCACGAAGGCCTACGCCACGGGATAACACACCCGCGCTCCCAGAGGCATCAAGCAGTCCTCGACACCTCTCTTCATTTGGGTCTTGAGTGTAGCGCGCGCATGCTAAGGCGCGACCCGCCCATATGGTCAGCGTTTGACCTGACTCTGGTACCCCCGCTGTGAAACAGGCTCCTCTTGCTAAGCAAATATATCTTGAGTGGACGACAAAGATGACCACAGAGCCTAGTCATCGTATGATTAGGTCGGAAAGAACGACTGAATATCGATCTAGCTCATGATATGGGCCAAGACCCTATTAGCGAGTTTTCCCATGCAGAACTCTTAGTTCTAATCTACATCCGCGTCGGTGGGATAATGATGAAAAACAAGATGCTTGCAATCATCGTTATCACCGTGGCCGGAGTTCTAGGTGGAGGCATCATGACATTAGTAATCGGCCTTCCCAGTTCACCTTGTGCTGGGATAACAAGCGTCACGCATAACTTTACTATCATCGAAAACTTGAACGGGTACAACGATAGCGCGTACCACCCGGGATCGTGGCTCACGAAACCCTGGCCAGTGATGAATGTACGTCAGTGCGAGATGGTGGTCATCAAGATTGAGAATAAGGATATACAGACCCACGGCTTCGCGGTGGACTTCTACGCCACGCGGGGAACCGAAGTCCAAGGCGGCCAATCTCTTACCGTCCAATTCCTCGCGTCAAAGATAGGTCAGTTCAGAGTGTATTGCATTGTCCCGTGCAGCGTACATTCCTCGATGCTATACGGATCGTTAAACGTCACTTAGAGTGGGCTGTTACGAATCGCATCGGACCTTTTACAATCTCGATAATTATCCTGACGATTTCCTTCCACTTCGCAGGAGTCCCCCTAGCTGGATCGATTCATGTTTCTTCGCCAGTTCTCCATCGGAATAGTCCAGCTGCAACTAATCCTTACGTGACTACATTTCCTATTTCGAAGAACTCCTCGGACTTTACTCCATTTGTCCTCTATCCAGCCAGCAACAAGACTGTCTGGGTTGTCACGATAAAGCCTCCCCAAGCGCAGATAGTAGACTTCACGATTGGCGCCAAGCCGCATCCAGTTTACAACCTCACGAACGCAATTCCGTCCGACATCTTCTACGATCAGAAACGAAACAGGGTTTGGTTCCTCGAAAATAACAACCTCGCCTACTATGATGCTACTAAGGGATACACGACCATAGAGCACACATTTCCTGGCGGCAATCCTCAATACATGACGAACGATACCAACGGAAGGATATGGATCACTCTCCTTGGAAGCAACCAGATCGTTGCATACGATCCCTCAGGGATTGTGTCTCCGCAATTTTTTAGTGCACCAGCATCAAGCTCGTCGCTGCAGGGAATTACAATCGGACCGGACGGCACAATATGGTTCGCGGAGACGGCCGCAAAGAGGATCGGACACATTATTCCCTGCCTGACAGGTTCCTGCAACGTTACTGACTATGGTCCGCCGCCCAGCGTTGAAATTGCCTTCCCTATTCAGTTAGCAGTCGACCGCGGGGGTGTGGTCTGGTTTACTGATCATGGCCGCGGCCAGTTCGGTAGCTTCGACCCTTCGACTGGGGAGTGGAGAGTGTTTGGCATCGGGTATTGTTCAGAGTCATATAATCCGGACTGTCCTGTCGGGCTCCCTAACGCGATATCTCTCGATTCCGATGGGATGATATGGTTCTCCGAGCATTTTGCCGGTAGAGTTGCGAAATACGATCCAACTACTGGATCATTAACCGAATACTTCGTGCCTGCTACTACGATCCCGGATGTTTGGTGGATGTGGCCTGGACCCGGGAATCTGGTCTGGTTCACAGCATTTGGACTCGGAGAAATTGGATACGTCAATGCCAGCCTACCCGTTCCTATCTCTATCAGCGCAGGCGTCGGGCCCCTCAAGATTGAACAGGGAACATCCCAGGCCGTACCTGCATCCATTACGAACCAAGCAACGGGTCCGGTGTATCTGAATGTCTCAGCTGACGGGCATGACGCGCCATTCGGATCCCCACCCTTACTCTACGGATTCGGCGTCCCGGTCGGGATCGAGCCGACCACGAACGCAGTAACTGCCACGTTCTGGGTCTCTGCTGCCTTGAACGCGGACCTTGGAGAGAGGTACGTTACTCTGACAGCTTACAACAGTAACCTTGCTGTGAATGCCTTCGTGAGTGTTAATGTGACTCGAACTACCCTTCCCTTCATCTTCCGGACAGGTGCTCCTTATGTCTCAGTAGGATTCGCGTCCAGCATCGGTGTCGGAAGCTTTGCGGTCTATCTGTTCAGTTTGCCAAAGAACTCTCAGAAATACCAGGATAGGGGAAAGGTCGCAACGAAAACCGACTCCCACATGAAAGCAGACACGTAGAACATCCTGAGGACCATGGCTGTCAACAGAAACCCGAGAGAATTGGTCACGTGCTCAGATGCAATTCTCCGCGGTGGACAGCAGACTCGACCAATCATCTAACAGGACAGCAAACGGACAAAAATGGACAGCCTTCCAGAACTACGTCCTTCTTCGAAATGCTCAAACTGGCCAACAACGCCCGTTCCCCACACTTTGCGTGCCCGATAGCCTCGTGATAACGTGCGAGTGAATTCTTCTACCTGTCTACGGTGAGAGGGTCATTACGATTTTCTGGCCGTCCTTGAGAACTACGTCGCCTATAGGCGATGTCTGCTGGACCCCATCCACGGTAAGAGAAGTCACCGGATGCCCATCAATGGCGCTCCCGTCACCTGGCTGCCCCCAGATCGCAAGAAACTCGTGGAGGGTAAACTCTCGAACAGTATTAGACTCCACGTGAATCGTGCCGGAAGTGTCGTGGGTGTGGAGAGGCGATAAGCCGCCTATGCCGTATTGATCGAGTGAATGGTCCTTCCAGAGGCTCTGGTCTATCCCGATCTGGGATGGAACTGTTACTGGGCTACCGGTTATTGTGAGGATTGGATGCCAGTGCATCCGCATAGTATTCGCGGCAGAGAACTGAGCCGCCGCCACCGAGACTCCGATGACAACTAATGCCACTAGAGCCAGAATCATGACGGTTCTCATTCTATGACTCCTAAAAACTGGAATGGTCTGTACGACTTGTTGTCCTTGAGCTATGGAGCCGGCTCGCTTCGGGTGTACTCGCTCCAAGTGTCCTTTCAGATTCTCTTTCTTGACAGAGGTCCCGCAAATGGGACATTTCTCGCTCTCCAATGCTACCCTCGACTAGGGGTCGAACCTCTAAAGAACATATCGCCTATGTCAGTCAGATTTTTCGTGGCGCGAATACCTTTCGCAATAGCCGCATCTCTAATCCTGCTCTCCGTTGGAGTGTACGCTTCTTACGTTGCAGCGAATAAGATGGATCGGCGCGAAGGCTAGACGAGTTCAATCTCGATAAAAACGTCATCCGGGGCTCGAATTCTCATCAGTCGCTTCAAGAAACGTTCGTTCGGGTCTACATCGATGAGTCGTTTATGAATCCTCATCTCCCACTTGTCGAAAGTGTTTGTGCCTTGGCCTGCGGGAGATTTTCGGGTTGGGACCATCAGCTTCTTGGTCGGAAGGGGAATCGGACCCTTTAGCTTGACGCCCGTCTTGTCCGCGATCTCTTTGATTTCCGCGCATATTGTGTTGATATCCTGGGGGTCCGTGCTGGACAATCGTATTCTAGCTTTGGAGACCATTCCAGGATACCTTCATGATTCTACGTTTCTCGCGGAGTTCACAGCCCGCCCCTGTACTGTTAAAAACATTGGTATCTTGAGGGCAACGATGATCCGTTCTGCTCAGGTGCTTGTTGATGAACTAGCCCCTGTGCGATTCTTGAACAAATGACGAAGATCCGTTTACCTAAGAATATTGAATCGGAAGTGTTCGTGTTGGATTCTAGGCTTTCGGAATCTCGCCCTTTTCCTTGATCTCCTGAACGACTCCTACGCCAACCGTAGCTCCCATATCACGGATGGCGAATCGTCCAAGTTCAGGAATGTCCTTGAAGTTCTCGAGCACCATTGGTCTGAGTGGCCTCATCTTGACGAGAGCGCTGTCGCCTACTTTGAGGAATGAGGGCTTCTCCTCAACCACCTGGCCGGTTCGCGGGTCCAGCTTGCGGATCAGCTCCTCGAAGGTTACCCCTACTGTAGCCGTGTGAGCGTGTAGTACCGGAGTGTATCCGGCTGCGATGGCGGTTGGATGGTAAATGACGATGATTTGGCCGACGAATGCTTTTGCGACGGTGGGTGGGTTGTCCGTGTGGCCCATGACTTCGCCTCTCCCAATCTCATTCTTGGCGACACCACGGATGTTGAACCCAATGTTGTCTCCGGGTTCGGCCTTAGTCATTCTGACATGGTGTGTCTCGATCGTTTTGCACTCGCCAACTTTGCCTGAGGGCATGAAGATCACTTTGTCACCGTCCTTCAATATGCCTGTCTCGACCCGTCCCACCGGGACAGTCCCGACTCCGGTTATGGTGTAAACGTCCTGGATAGGAACTCTCAATGGCTTGTCAAGAGGCTTGGCCGGTGGAACGATAGCATCCAACGCATCAAGTATGCTGGGACCCTTGTACCATGGAGTATTGGAGCTCTTCTTTGCAAGGTTATCTCCCAGCCATCCACTGGTGGGAACGAAATTGATCTTGGAAACATCATAGCCGACCGTCTTCAGCAGCCCTTCCAGTTCCTTTCTTGCTTCTTTGTAACGCTCTTCAGTGTACTTGACTGTCTGGTCATCCATCTTGTTGATGGCCACAACCAGTTGTTTGACTCCGAGGGTTCTTGCAAGGTACGCGTGTTCCCTTGCCTGGCCTCCGGGTCCAATGGCTACTTCGAATTCTCCTTTCTTTGCGGAAATTACGAGAATAGCAACGTCCGCCTGGCTGGCGCCTGTAATCATGTTCTTGATGAAGTCGCGGTGTCCTGGCGCATCGATGATTGTGTAGAAGTTGTGAGGAGTTTCGAACTTTTGGAATGAGAGGTCGATGGTGACTCCTCTCTCTCGTTCCTCTTTGATCGTGTCTAGGACCCAGGCGAACTTGAAGGTGTCGCCTGCTCCAGTCTTCTCTGATTCCTTTGCGTAATTATCAATCGTCTTCTGATCGATGTATCCGGCATCAAAGAGCAAGTGGCCTGTCAACGTGCTCTTGCCATGATCTACGTGACCCATCACGATTAGGTTGAGATGGGGCTTCGCCGACATTGTCTAGTTCATTCTCTCCTTACATGAAACAGAACGAAGAAAGTCTGGGGTCTTTATAAAAAGCCTTGTCCATCTGCAAAAAACGTCCGACAACTTTTCATCCAAACATTTTCGGTTGTGAGTGAAGAAAGGTCTAAATGGAGAATTTCTCGGTGGCGTGTCCGATTTAGAAGGCTCGTTCGTTGCTGGAGACTACATCAAAACACGACGCCGCCCCAGTTAGCATGGGGATGCAGAAGACCCAGTACGACATGGCGCTAGAACAATTCCAGAAAGCCGCCGACATAATGAAACTAGACCCGAACGTTCAGGAGATCCTACGAAAGCCCAGACGGATTCTTAGCATCAACTTTCCAGTCAAGATGGATGATGGCCGAATTCTCCTCTACCAAGGCTTCAGGAGCCAGCACAACAACGCCCTTGGACCCTACAAGGGCGGAATAAGATTCCATCCCAACGTCACGATAGACGAAGTAAAAGCACTTTCAATGTGGATGACTTGGAAGTGCGCGGTTGCGGGCATCCCATTCGGTGGAGCCAAAGGAGGAGTGACAGTCAACCCCAAACAACTCTCTCACTCGGAACTCGAGAGACTGTCGAGATCGTTCTTTTCCTTGATCAGCGAGATAGTTGGTCCCTTCAGAGACATTCCCGCACCCGACGTCTACACAGACTCTCAGACTATGGCATGGTTCATGGATGAGTACAGCAAGAACGAACGAAACAATCCCTTCGCTGTCGTCACCGGCAAACCGTTGATAATCGGAGGATCGCTTGGACGAGATTCTGCCACCGGCCGAGGTGTGTCCATCAATGTCGAAGAAGCGGCTCGGCACCTCAAGATGGACCTCAAGAAGGCGACGTGTGCAATTCAAGGCTTTGGCAATGTTGGATCTTTTGCTCACATGTTCCTTGAAGAAGCAGGCGTAAAGGTCGTGGCGGTCTCCGATTCTAAGGGCGGAGCTTACAAGAAGAACGGAATCTGGTTCAACGAAGTCTCAGCTTACAAGAAGAAGACCGGCAACATCGTCAACATGCCTGAGAGCGAGCCTATTACGAACGAAGAGCTACTGGAGCTTGACGTAGACATACTTGTTCCAGCCGCCCTTGAAGACGTTATCACAGAAAAGAACGCGTCCAAGATCAAAGCGAAGCTCGTGGCCGAAGGCGCCAATGGTCCGACTACACCGGAGGCTGATGAGATTCTTTTCAAGAGAAATGTGACTTTGATTCCGGACATACTTGCGAATTCTGGAGGGGTCAGCACAAGTTATCTCGAATGGGTCCAGAATCTCCAGCATCTCTACTGGAGCGCGGAGGAGGTTGACCAGAGATTGAAGGCGATAATGATCAAGGCCTTCGCTGAAGTGTACAAGACAAGCCAAGAGAACAACGTGGACATGCGGACTGGGGCTTACATCTACGCTATCGGCAAGGTAACTGCCGCGATGAAAATCCGCGGATGGGTCTAACACCCCTCTAACAGGGCTATTCCACTAGAGCAGAAATTCTCTGCTCGTCGCGGGCCTCTTCAGCCATAACATCCATGGCCATTCTGTAGGTTATCAGGTCGCTGTCTCTGGTCTTCAGAGCTAGCTTCGTGAAGAAGTCAATGGAGGCCCTCTCCAGCTTGAGACTATCCTTGATTAGAGCTTTCAAATCGTTTCCTCTCCTAGGAGGCTCATAATACGGAAGAAAACTTCGCTTCTCCCACTCGGCCGGCCTTGCAAGGGGCACACCCCCTAGCTGAATTATTCTCCCCATCAAGGTCGAAGCATGAGCCCACTCTTCTTTCGCGATCTCTTGGAAGATTGACGAGAGATGGGCAGAGTTGATACCGTTAGCGATCTT
>Ga0209350_1000568_pt1 | contig 19779 bp, 11 predicted proteins | sample GraSoi013_2_20cm_2_FD_185822 | JGI IMG/M metagenome (GOLD analysis project Ga0209350, IMG submission 185822) | Grasslands soil microbial communities from the Angelo Coastal Reserve, California, USA - Sample 09_27_2013_2_20cm (SPAdes) (version 2) | ecosystem: Environmental > Terrestrial > Soil >...
TTCTGATCGGACTCGTTGCCGGATTGGCCGGAACATTCGCGGTTGGCCGCCTGCTGACGGCGCAGTTGTATCAGATTTCGCCGCACAGTCCATTGTTGCTCGGCGCGACCGCGATTGTCCTGGCTGTCGCCGCGCTGTTGGCGTGTTTGTTCCCAGCACACCGCGCCACACGTATCGACCCGATTCAAGCACTACGCACTGAGTGATATGAATGATTTGAAGTTTGCTTTTCGCCAACTCCGCAAATCGCCCGCGTTCACGGCGATTGCCGTCATCACGTTGGCGCTCGGGATCGGGTTAAACACGGCGATCTTTTCGTTGATCAACGATCTGTTTCTCAAAGGCCTGCCGTTCCAGGAACCGGGGCGGGTCCTGCATATCCTGACCAAGGGGAAAGACCGGACGGACGAGTTCCAGATGTCGGCGCCGCGGTTCATGCTTTATCGCGACGCGCAGACGATTTTCTCCGGGTTCGCGGCGGAGAATCAACAGGCGGCGACGGTGACGGGTCTCGGCGATCCGTTGTCGGTGCCGATTTTCAAAGCGACGGCGAACTGGTTCGACGTGCTCGGAGTGCGGCCCATCATGGGACGAACGTTTCTGCCGCAGGAAGAAGAAGGCGCGGACGTGGCGATCATCACGGACCGCTTTTGGAAAGCGCGATTCGCCGGCAGCCAGGACATCATCGGGAAAACCTTCATGCTCGATGGCGTGGCGCACACGATCGTGGGTGTGATCGCAAACATGCCGGTCTCCTGGACGGGGACACCAAATGCCAATATCTGGACGACGAAGCCGATGGTCATCCCGGGTTTCTCGCATGAGCGGATGATGCGCGGCTCGGCCTTCCTGCGCGTGATCGGGCGCTTGAAGCCGGGCGTCACACTTGACCAGGCAAAGGCGGCGCTGGGCACGCTCGAGGACAGTTACCGCTCGCAATTTCCGGAGAAGAGCGACGCGCAAAATCGCAACATCATCAAGACGCTTCCGGAAGATGTGACGGAGAATTTGCGGCCCGGGTTCGCGACTCTGCTAACGGCGTGGCGAATCTGCTGCTGGTGCGGTTCAGCGGACGCCGCCGCGAGATTTCGCTCCGGCTGGCGTTGGGCGCGACACGCGGAAGTGTGCTGCGACTTTTTATTTTCGAGAGCGTGCTGATCAGTCTGCTGGCGGGAATTCTCGGCGCGGTCCTGGCGTGGCAATTGGTGCCGCTCGTGCCGAAACTGACAGCGAACTTTCTTCCGATCGAACAGGGAAGCGCGAGCGCGCTCTCCGTGCCGGTGCTCTTGTTCACGATCGGGCTTTCGCTCCTCACCGGAATAGCAATGGGTCTTTATCCGGCGCTGCAAAGCTCGCGCGCCGGTATCGTCGATGCGCTCAAGGAAGGCGGCCGCGGCACGCAAGGCAGTGTGCGCCAGCAGCGGTTCCGCAAAATTCTCGTGGGCGCGCAGGTGGCGCTCTCGGTTACGCTGCTCGCGGGCGCGTCGTTGCTCATCACGAGTTTCGTGCGCTTGAGCCAGCAGGATCCCGGTTTCAACACGGACAAACTCTGGATCGGAGTCACGGCGTTGTCGCAGGCCCAATATCCCGACCAGGCGAGCCGGGCTCGTTTTGCCGAACAATTGCAAACGGCGTTGCGCGCGACTCCTGGATTCGAGGACCTGATGTTGAGCAGCACTTTTCCGCTCTTCAGCGGCCCGAGCGTGACTCTCTATACGCGGCCTGAAGGCAACGTGCCTCCGGTTGCCGAGCGAAAAGGCGCGCCGTCGAACGACGTCATGCCGGGCTGGTTCCGCGCTGCGGGCATTCCGTTGATCGCGGGCCGCGATTTTAACGAACAGGACGTGATGGATCATCCGAACGTCATCATCATCAGCAAAGCGGGCGCGAAGACGGTGTTCGGCGACGAGAATCCGATCGGCAAAACGTTGCTGATCACGAACGGCAGCGTGCCGGTCGAGATTGTCGGCGTCGTCGGCGACGTGCGCTCGGTGCAATTGAATCAGGCTAACAACATGGAATTTTATCGTCCGTTCGCGCAGGAGAGTTGGCCGTTCCTCAAAATCGTGGTGCGCAGTCCGCTTCCGCCGGAAACGATCACGCGCTCAGTGAAAACGGCGTTGCACGGAGTCGATCCGAGCCTTGCTCTAATCTGGCCGCAGCCATTCAGCGAGATCATGGCGGAGGCACTCGGCCAGGCCAAGCTGATGATGGTTTTGCTGGGTGTTTTTGCCGGCGTGGCGCTGTTGCTGGCGACGGTCGGAATTTACGGCGCGGTCGCATACACGGTCGAGCAACGGACGAGCGAGATCGGAGTGCGAATGGCGCTCGGCGCCCAAACGCGAGACGTGTTGCGTTTGATTATCAATCAAGGAATGAAACCGGTTTTGATTGGCCTCGGCATCGGTCTGGTCGCGGCATTCGCTCTCGGTCGGTTGATTGCTTCGCAACTCTATCAGGTCTCGGCCCACAATCCCGCGCTTCTCGGCGGCGCAACGATACTGCTCGCGGCCACGGCATTGTTTGCCTGTCTTTTGCCAGCTCGCCGCGCCTCAATGGTCGATCCCGTTCAGGCATTACGAACCGAATAAGATTTCATGAATCAACTGAAATTCGCACGCCCATGAACGACATTCGCTTTGCGCTTCGCAAATTGAGGCAGACCCCGGCTTTTACCTTCATCGCGATCGTCACCCTCGCGCTCGGGATCGGCCTGAACACCACGATCTTTAGCTTAATCAACGATCTTTTTTTGCGCGGGCTGCCGTTCAAGGAACCGTCGCGCGTGGTTCACCTCGACAACGGCGACAAGGCGCGCGATTTGGCGGATGTCGGAATATCGGCGCCGCGTTACCAACTTTATCGCGACGGTCAGACGCTTTTTGACGGTTTCGCTGCGGAGAATTCCGCCGCCCAGAATTCTTCTCCGTTCACGCTGACCGGACTTGGCGATCCTGTCCAAATTTTTGGCGGGAGAGTAACCTCCAACTATTTCGATTTGCTGGGTGTTCGTCCAATTCTTGGCCGTAATTTTCTACCGGAAGAGGAGGAAAACGCCGACGTCGCATTGGTGACGAAAAATTTCTGGCAGGAACGCCTCGGAGGCGATCCGAATGTGATTGGGCGAAGCCTCACGCTCGATGGAACACCGCACACGATCGTCGGCGTTCTGCCAAATATGCCGGCAACGTGGTTTGGGGCGAACTCGATCGCGGAAGTTTGGACAACGAAACCTTTTCAGCTTCCCGGGTTCAGTCATGAGCAATTGATGCGCGGATCCTTTTTTCTGCGGGTTGTCGGACGATTGAAACCAGGGATGACCGTTCAACGAGCGCGCGCCGCATTGCCATCGTTGGAAGAGAGTTATCGTGCTCAATATCCGAACAACATCGACAGCGCATTGGTCACGACGCTGCGGACTTTGCCCGAAGACGTGACCCGGAATTTCCGCGCGGGCTTCGCTACACTTTTCGCCGCGGTGAGTTTCGTTTTGCTGATCGCGTGCAGCAATGTTGCCAATCTATTGCTCGTTCGTTTCAGTGGACGCCGGCGCGAGATCGCGTTGCGAATCGCAATTGGCGCTTCGCGCACGAGCGTCGCGCGCTTGTTCGTTTTCGAAAGTTTGCTCGTCAGCGTAATCGCGGGCGCGGTCGGCGCTTTCGTCGCGTGGCAGTTGGTGCCGCTCGTTCCGCGAATTGCCTCCAATTTTCTGCCGTTGGAAGCGAATCACGCGACGAGCTTGTCGGTACCAGTCCTCGTGTTCACGATCGGATTGTCGATCTTGACCGGCTTGTTGATGGGAATTTACCCGGCACTTCAGGGTTCACACGTCGATTTGATCGACGGCTTGAAAGAAGGCGGCCGCGGCACAAGCGGCAGTGTGCGCCAACAGCGCTTCCGCAAGATCCTCGTCGGCGCACAAGTCGCGCTGACGAGGATCTTGCGGAAGCGCTGAGCATTGCTCATCACGAGCTTCATCCGCTTGAGTCAGCAAAACCTCGGCTTCCGTCCCCAGAATCTTTGGACGGGTGCGATTACACTGCCGACCTCGCAGTACCCAGACCGTCCGTCGCGTCAACGTTTTGTTGAACAAACGCTGCATGAGTTGCGCAGCGTTCCCGGGCTCGAGAGCGCGACCATCAGCGGCGATATTCCGTTGGTTGGCTTCAGTCGTTATCTTTATGCGCGGGGCGATCGTGATGTTCCGCCAGTCGAGAAGCGTGAGATCGTGCCTGGTCATGAGATTACTCCTGGATATTTCAAGACCTGGGGAGTGCCGCTTCTGGCTGGCCGTGACTTCAATGAACACGACACCGCCGACGGACAGAAAGTTTGTCTGATCAGTCAGGCCGGTGCGAAACAAGTTTTCCCGGGTGAGAATCCAATCGGAAAGACTTTATTCTTAGCTTCTGCGCAGTGGGAAATTGTCGGAATGGTCGACGATGTGCGCTCACTGCAGGTGGCCGAGGCGCCGGGTATGGAATTTTATCGGCCGTGGGCGCAATATAATTTTCCATTAGTTAACATCGCCGTCCGCAGCAATCTAAAAGTGGATTCGGTGACCAAGCTGGTGCAATCCGCGCTCATGAAAGTGAATCCGGGTCTGGCGATTGCAGTGCCACAAACCATGGACGCGGTCGTCGCGCGAGCGCTCGGGCAAGCGCGTTTGATGATGTGGTTGCTCGGAATTTTTGCTGGAGTCGCCTTGCTCCTCGCCAGCATCGGGATTTACGGCGCAGTCGCTTATACGGTCGAGCAACGCACTGGAGAAATTGGAGTGCGCATGGCGCTGGGTGCGCAAACGCGCGACGTGTTGAGCCTGGTTGTGAACCAGGGAATGAAGCCGGTGGTGAGCGGGCTCGCGCTCGGCATCATTGCGACGTTCGCGCTCAACCGCTTGATCGCGGCGCAGCTCTATCAAGTTTCGGCGTACGACCCAGTGCTGCTCGGCGGCGCAACAGTTCTGCTCGCGGCGACCGCACTAATGGCGTGTCTGCTCCCCGCGCGCCGCGCCACACGCGTCGACCCGATTCAAGCACTACGCACTGAATGATATGAACGACATCCGCTTCGCTCTGCGCCAGCTTCGTAAATCGCCCGGATTTACGCTTGTCGCTGTTGTGACCCTCGCTCTCGGCATCGGGCTGAACACCGCGATCTTTAGTTTGATAAACGAATTGTTTCTCCGCGGTCTGCCGTTCAAAGACCCGTCGCGCGTTGTGCACTTGTATGGAGGAGATAAATCGCGAGATCTCGCCGACATCGGAGTGTCCGCGCCGCGTTTTATGCATTATCGCGAAGGGCAGACATTGTTCGACGGCTTGGCCGGGGAAAGTTTCTTCGCATTTACGCTCACAGGTCTTGGCGATCCGGTTCAAGTCTTCGGCGGCCGATTAACGTCGAACTATTTTGATGTTCTCGGAGTGCGCCCGATCCGCGGCCGTAATTTTCTGCCCGGGGAGGAAGAAGGCGCGGACGTCGCATTGGTGACGGAGAATTTCTGGCAAAAACGTCTTGGCGGCGACCCGAATGTGATCGGTCGAAGCATCACGCTTGACGGGACGGTGCACACGATAGTCGGAGTTCTGCCGAACATGCCCGTAACTTGGTTCGGAGCGAATCCGGTTGCCGAAGTTTGGACCACCAAGCCGTTTCAGCTGCCGGGATTCAGTTACGAACGATTGATGCGCGGCACGAGTTTTCTCCGGGTCATTGGAAGAATGAAACCAGGGATTACGGTGAAGCAGGTATTGGCAGCGTTGCCGTCACTCGATCAGAGTTATCGGACCCAATATCCGAACAAGATCGACAGCGTCTTCACGACGACACTGCGGACACTGCCCGAGGACGTGACGCGCAATTTCCGCGCGGGTTTCGCCACTCTTTTCGCCGCGGTAAGTTTCGTGTTGCTCATCGCGTGCAGCAATGTCGCCAATTTGTTGCTCGTTCGTTTCAGCGGGCGTCGGCGCGAGATCGCGTTGCGAATGGCGATCGGTGCCTCGCGCGCCAGCATCGTGCGATTGTTCGTTTTCGAAAGTTTACTTGTCAGTTTAATTGCGGGAGCGGTCGGCGCGTTCGTGGCGTGGCGTTTGGTGCCGTTGGTTCCAAGAATGGCGTCCAATTTCCTTCCGCTGGAAGCGAACACAGCGACGAGCTTGTCGATCCCGGTGCTGATTTTCACGATCGCATTGTCGATCCTCACCGGACTGTTGATGGGAGTTTATCCGGCACTCCAGGCTTCCCGCGCCAATTTGGTGGGCGGATTGAAAGAAGGCGGCCGCGGCGCGAGCGGCAGTGTGCGGCAGCAACGCTTTCGCAAAATCCTGGTCGGCGCGCAAGTCGCGCTCTCGGTGACGCTGCTAGCCGGCGCAGCGCTGCTCATCACGAGCTTCATCCGTTTGAGTCAGCAGAACATCGGCTTCCGTTCCCAAAATCTTTGGACGGGCGCGATTACATTGCCGGTCTCGCAATATCCCGATGCCGCGTCGCGTCAGCGTTTTGCAGAACAAACGCTCAATGAGCTGCGCGATGTTCCCGGTCTCGAAAGCGCGACAATTAGCGGCGATATTCCTTTGAATGGAGGTAATCGAACGCTTTACGCACGCGGAGACCGTGATGTTCTGCCCATGGAGAAACGCGCCAGCGCGCCAAGCCACGACATCGCGCCAGGTTATTTGAAGACCTGGGGTATTCCGCTTCTAGCTGGACGCGAATTCAATGAGCACGACACGGCCGATGGACAGAAGGTCTGTCTAATTAGTCAGGCTGGTGCGAAGAAGGTTTTTCCCAACGAGAATCCAATCGGCAAAACGCTCCTGGTGACAAGCCTTGCTGTGCCGTGCGAGATCGTCGGAATCGTCGGAGACGTGCGTTCGGTTCGAGTCGCGGAAGCGCCGGGCATGGAATTTTATCTGCCATGGGCGCAGGAAAATTTTCCGTTCGCTAACGTGACTGTCCGCAGCAATCTCAAGGTCGATGCGGTCACGAAGCTCGTGCAATCGGCGCTCACCAAAGTAAACCCCGGGTTGGCAATCGCCTTGCCGCAAAGCATGGACGCTGTTGTCGCGCAGGCTCTGGGCCAGGCGCGTTTGATGATGTGGTTGCTTGGAATTTTTGCCGGAGTCGCCTTGCTTCTGGCCAGCATCGGAATCTATGGGGCGGTCGCTTACACAGTTGAGCAACGAACGGGCGAAATCGGTGTGCGCATGGCGCTTGGTGCGCAGACCGCGGATGTACTGCGGCTTGTTGTTCGTCAGGGAATGGCTCCTGTCTTATTGGGACTCGTCATCGGAATAGTGGCTGCTCTTGCGTTGGGTCGTTTGCTCACTACGCAGCTTTACGAGGTTTCGCCGCACAATCCGGCGCTTCTTGCTATCACAGCACTTACCCTCGGAGCGGTCGCTTTGCTTGCGTGTTTTTTACCCGCGCGGCGCGCAACATTCGTAAACCCAATCGAGGCGCTTCGGACAGAATGACGAACTAAATGCAAACTTTTCTCCAGGACCTTCGCTTCGGTTTCCGAATGCTTCGGCGCACTCCTGGCTTTTCTGTTCTGGCTATTCTCTGCCTGACGCTCGGCATCGGCACGAACGCCGCCGCCTTAAGTTGGATCGAAGGGATTCTCATCCGTCCCTATCCGCTCGTCGCGCACCAGGACCGAATGTTCGCGCTCAACTGCACGACCCGGGGCGCTCAGGGTTTCACCGGACTTTCTTATCCCGACTTCCTCGATCTCGAAAAAAACTCGACTCTGTTCGAATCGTTCATCATCGATAAAATCACCGGCACAACGCTGAGCAATGGCGACCGTGCCGAGCGTGCGGTCGGAGGAATGGTGTCCGCGAATTATTTCGACGCGCTCGGCGTGCGGCCGATTCTCGGTCGCGGATTCAGACCGGAAGAAGGAACCGGTCGCAACGCCCATCCGGTCACAGTCATAAGTTACATGACGTGGAAGAATCGTTATAAAGGTGATCCTGACATCATTGGCAAGACGCAGTACATGAACGGCGTTCAGCACACTATCATCGGCGTCGCCCCGGAAAGATTCCACGGCACGTTCATCGGCTACTCGTTCAACTTCTGGGTGCCGACGTCGATGCAGGAGACGTTCGATAACACGGGCTACAAACTCGAAGATCGGGGCGCGCGCTGGATTGAAGGTTACGCTTTTCTCAAACCCGGAGTCACGCAGCAGCAGGCGCACGCGGAACTTTCCGCGATGGCCAAACGGTTGGAGAACGATTACCCGCAAACGGATCGCGGCCGCGAGGTTGGGCTGTTACCGTTGTGGAAAACGCCGTTCAACGCGGCAGGCGGGATTTCGACGACGCTCGGCATCACCGCGGCCGTCGTTTTCTTTGTCCTCCTCATCGCTTGCGCCAACGTGAGCAATCTGCTTCTCGCGCGATCACTCTTGCGCCGGCATGAAATGACGATGCGGCTGGCTCTCGGCGCCGGGCGCCGCCGTTTGATCAGGCAACTCTTCACAGAAGGCTTGCTCCTTTCGATGATCGCCGCGCTCGGCGGAATCGCGGTCGCCTATTGGAGCCGCAACGCGCTCGTGCTCGCGTTTCCGCCATCGGTGCCCGGGATCACGATTGATTATCCCGGACAACTGGATTGGCGCGTTCTCCTGCTCAGCGTCGCGATCTGTATTGGATCGACAATGCTTTTCGCGCTGATGCCGGCAATTCAATCGAGCCATATCGATCTTTCCGGCGCGCTCAAAAGCGAGGGCGCCGGAGTCATCGGTGGGCATGGCCGATCGCGATTGCGCTCAGCGTTGGTGCTGGTCCAAGTCTCGCTAAGTTTTGTTCTCCTCGCCGGCACCGGCTTGCTTTTGCAAAGCCTGCAGCGAATGCAAAACACCAGTCCCGGTTTCTTCACCCACAACGTAATCGTGTCGGTAGTCGATCTGTTTTCGGCGGGTTACAAACTCGATCGCGCGAAAATCTTTCATACTCAGTTGCTCGATCGCGTCCGCGCGCTTCCCGGTGTCGAGTCTGCGGCTTTGGCGCGAATAATCCCGTTCAGTTATAACCCTCCCTCTTCCGCGCCGATCGAGATCGACGGCTATCAACCCGCGCCCGATGAGCAACCGAACGCTGACTATGTTCAGGTCAGCGAGGATTATTTCTCCACTCTTGGAATCCTGCTGGTCGCTGGCCGGGAATTCACGCGAAACGACGACGAGAACGCGCCGCCGGTGGCGATCATCAATGAAACGATGGCGGCGAAATATTGGCCGGGAAAAGATCCGATCGGCCAACGGCTCAAGGTCAAAGACAATTGGATGCAAATCGTCGGCGTCGCGAAAAATACGAACTACGAGACGAAGATCGAGGCCCCGAGATCGTTCTTTTATGTGCCGGTGCGCCAGAACTTTTTTGTCGGGAACGCTTTGCTCATCCGCACACGGGAAACTCCAGGCGCGATCACGAATGCGCTGTCGCGCGAAGTGCACGCGCTCGATCCGACCTTGGCGCCATACGCCGCGAATCGTTTGCAAGAGCAAGTGGATGGAAGGGGCTACACTCAGCGACTCGCGGTCACGTTGCTCGGGATTTTCGGTGGAATGGCGTTGTTTCTAGCCACGATCGGGCTTTACGCCGTCATGTCCTACTCAGTTTCGCAAGGTACGCACGAACTGGGATTGCGCATGGCTCTCGGCGCGGATGCGGGCAATCTCTTGCGCTTGGTGCTTTCGCGCGGACTGCGATTGACTACCGGCGGAATCGTTATCGGCGCGATCGCGGCGCTCACGCTGACGCGTTTGATGGGCAACTTGCTCTACAAAGTAAGTCCACGCGACCCGCTTGCGTTCGGATTGGCATTCGTCGTGATCACGCTCGCTTCTTTAGCTGCGTGTTTTTTGCCCGCCTGGCGTGCCACCCGCATCGATCCAGTTCAGGCCTTACACGAGCAATGACGAATTAAAGCTACTTTTGCCATGCTCAAAGATCTGCAATTCGCATTCCGTCAACTGGTCAAGAAGCCAGGGTTCGCAGTCATCGCCGTTCTGGTGCTTGCGCTTGGTATCGGTGCAAACACTGCGATTTTTAGCGTCGTCAACGCGGTCCTGCTACGGCCGCTGCCTTATCCACATTCGGAGCAACTGGTGTTGCTGCGTGAGAGATTGCTCGGCCCATCCGGTTTCGAATCAGGCTCGGTCAGTTACATGAATTATCTCGACTGGCGTGCCGCGCAGAAGAGCTTCACCGATCTCGCACTGGCAAGGACGGAGGGTGTGAGCCTCTCTACCTCTGACGGGACATCGCCGCCGGAGGCAGCCCGAGCCGGGCGCGTCACCGCGAATTATTTGTCGATCTTGCAGATCCCCCCGCTGATCGGTCGTGATTTCGTAGCGAGCGATGATGTTCCTGGCGCGGCGAAAGTAGCTCTGATTAGTGAACGGGTCTGGCGGAAGCAATTCGGCGCATTACCGATTGCAATTGGACAACGATTGAATGTCGATGGCGTGCCGCGCGAGATTGTCGGCGTTGTTTCGGAACGTGTTCGTTTCCCCCGAAACTGCGACGTCTTTCTACCGTTGGCCGATTTGCGCGCTGACCACGATTTCCTGTCGCGCGGAAATCACGACGCGTTCTCTTGTTTAGGCCGCTTGAAATCGGGAGCGACTCTGAAGCAGGCAATCGCGGAGCTCGACACCATCGCGGCCGAGCTTTCGCGACGCTGTCCGGATTCGAACACCGGCCGGCAGGTTTCCGCAAAGCCGCTGCTTGAATTTTCGGTAGGCCAGTACCGATACCTTCTTTGCGTGCTGCTTACGGCCGTTGGCTGCGTCCTGTTGATCGCGTGCGCGAATGTAGCAAATCTTCAACTCGCGCGCGGTATTGCGCGCCGCAAAGAACTCGCTGTGCGGGCCGCGCTTGGTGCCAGCCGCTGGGATCTGGCACGCCAGGTATTGGTGGAAAGCGGAGTGGTCGCCTTGATAGGCGGCGTTTGCGCCGTGCTGATCGCCGTGTGGAGCCTTGACGCAATTCGCTCGCTTCTTCCGCCTAATGTGCCGCGATTTCAAGAAACGAATATCGACGGTTTCGTCCTTGTGACCGCCAGCATCATTTCGGCGTTCGCCGGACTGCTCGTTGGAGTGTGGCCCGCATTGCGCGTTTCGAACACGACTTCGATGGCAGCTGAGTTACACGAAGAGGGTGGGCGCGGCAGTAGCGGCGCGCAACGACAACGGGCCCGGGCAATCCTGGTGATTGCGCAAGTTGCTCTTGCGGTCCTGCTGCTGGCGGCCGCGGGCCTGACATTGAAGAGTTTCTGGCGTTCGCAGCAGGTGCGGCTTGGGTTCAATCCGCATGGCGTGTTGACCATGAGCATTGCGTTGCCGCCATCGCGTTATCCCGCGACTGCGGGACCGGAGAAGATCGTTCGCTTTTACGATCAATTGCTTGAGAGAGTGAGACGGCTCCCCGGTGTAAGCGCGGCGGCGATTTGCAATAACGAACCATTCGATCACCACGAATGGGACAGCTCCTTCCACATTACAGGCACGCCGCCTGATCCTCCCGGCCAGGAACCGATCGGCGAGATGGCAATTGTTTCGCCGGATTACTTTCGCGCGCTTGGTATGCCGATTTTGCACGGCAGGGATTTCGGGCCGGAAGATGTCAGTGGTCGTCCGGGAACCGTTGTGATCGATGAGCTCGCCGCGCAAAAATTCTTTCCCGGCACCAATCCAATCGGCAAGCAAGTCGATGATCCAGTTACGATCGGACCGCCGACAGCAAATGGAATCCCGCTCACCATTATTGGAATCGTGCCGCACACCCGGAACAATGCCCCGGGTGAAAAGGAAGATGCGCGCAACCTGCCGATGATGTATTTCAGCGCGTCGCAGTTTGCGAAGGATGAAGAGAACCTCATTATCCGCGCGAAAGCAGGTTTCAATCCGCATTCTCTGATTGGTCCGATCAGAGACGAAATCGCGGCGCTGGATCGTGATCAGGCCGTTTCCGATATCGCAACGATGGAGGAAAACGTCGATGACAGCCTCGCGTCGCAGCGCCTGACAATGGCGTTACTCGGTATGTTTGCGGGACTCGCGCTGATTCTCGCAAGTATCGGGCTTTATGGGGTCATGGCATTAATTGTTACCCAGCGCACACGCGAGATGGGCATTCGGTTTGCCCTCGGTGCCAGCCGCGGTGACGTCCTGCGGCTTGTCCTCGGTCAAGGGGCTGTTCTTGTCGGAATCGGACTTGCCACTGGGTTGGTCGGGGCTTTTGTCGCCAGTCGCGCCTTGAGAAGCGTCCTCTACGATGTGGCACCGTTAGACCCAGCAGCGCTCATCAGTGCTCTACTGACGCTTTCAATCGTGGCGCTGATCGCCTGTTTTGTGCCTGCGCGGCGTGCGAGCCGCGTGGATCCCATCGAAGCATTACGCGCTGAGTGATGAATGATCTCCCGTTCGCTCCGCGCTTGCTCATGAAGGTCCCGGCCGTTCCCCTTGTCCTTTGTGGAATCAGTCTCGCCTCCGTGTTGTCAGTGAACGCAATCGCAGCGGACGCACAAATCCCTCAAGCGAAATATCAGCCGCCGAACAATGTTACAATGATCGAGCTTCGCGGAAAAAGTGAAGCCAGTGGCCTAACCGGTCGTTTCACGGTGATTGTGGATCTTCGTTCCGGACGCTATATCATTGAACGGGACTACGGCATCTACAGCGAGGCAATCGGCTTCGATGGACGACTGGGTTGGAAACGCGACCGCTCCGGTGCTTCCCATTTTCTCGATTCGGATCCGGCGCGAGCCATCACTGCAACCGAGGCATGGCTTTTCCGTCGCGGCTGGTGCGAGGGCGAAAACGGTGCAACTAGGGTCGAGTCGCGCCCAGACGAAAAAGATGGCGAGGTAACGGAAGCGGTTTGGAATGTAACGCCGAAGAGCGGAATTCCAGTTTTGCTTCGGTTTGAAAAAGCGAACGGCTTGTTGCGTCAATCCGAGATCAGTCTTTGGAGCAGCCGACTGATCCGGCATTATTCGGACTGGCGCGAAATCGATGGCGTCCTCATTCCCTTCGCTGAGAAAGACGAGTCTCCGGAAGACGAGTCGCTCGAACTAATCAAGATCGATGCTGCAAAAGTGAACCCGCAGAACGTCGACGGCAAAATATTCGAGCGGCCGCCGAACATCCACGATTATGCGGTCAACGGCGACAAAATTTCTGCCACTGTGCCGTACGAGGATGATGGTGTGGGTCGAATTTTTGTCCCGGTGTTCATCGATGGCAATGGACCTTATCCATTCGAGATCGATACCGGAGGCCATTTGATTTTGACATCGGCGACCGCCGAAAAATTGAACCTGAACCCGATTGGCAATGCGAGTGCAACGGGTGGAGGCAGCGGCGTAATGCACCAGGGAACGGTTCGCGCCAAGGACATCCGAATTGGCGACGCTGTGATTCGCGATCAGCCAGTCTGGGTCATACCGTTGCCGGATTCGTCCAATGATCGTGGGCCGCGTGCCCCTCGCGCAGGGTTTCTCGGACTGGAACTTTTCGAGCGTTTCGCAGTCCAACTTAATCGCAAAGCAAAGACGGTGACGTTGACGCCGCTGGAAAAGTTTAACGAGAAGCCACAAGGCGTTCGGCTTCCGATTTGTTTCACGGAGGATGCTCCTCTCACGCGCGGAAGTTTCAACGGTGTCTCCGGCGATTTTGAATTAGACAGCGGAAACGCGGGCCCTGCGATTATCGAAGGTTATTGGGCACACGAACACGGTTTGGAAAGCTTGCTTGCGCGCGGACTACCCTGGGCAGGCAGCGGTATTGGCGGCGATTACGGCGCAAAACTTAGCCGTGGCGACATCACGTTGGGGCCAATCAAATTTCCACACGAAGTAGTAAGTTACGCTGGTCTGGTGCAACGCGGTTCGGAATCGACGAAACTTCAAGCCGGCGTAGTGGGAGAATCTTCGCTTTATCGGTTCGACATGGTTTACGATTACGCGCGCGAACACGTTTGGATTGATCCGAAAACCGATGTTCCTCAGCGCGCTTTTAATCGTGCAGGCCTTCGACTGAAGAAGGAAAAGCCGACCGCGTTTACAGTTGTTTTTGTTGCACCGAACTCCCCAGCCGAAGCTGCCGGAATAAAAAATGGCGAGCAAATCCTTTCCATAAATGAGAAGCCTGCGTCGCGACTTTCTTACTCGGATGCAGTTGTGATCTTCAGCCAATCCGAAGGAACAGAGATTCCGCTGCTCGCTGGTCCGAAAGCTGACGGACCAATGCGCCGTGTGAGCTTGCGGCTAAAGGAGATCCTTCCATGATTTCCACTGAAGCGGCGGAAGTCACGTCTGTCGACGATTTGAAAGCTCCACGCCAATTTTACTTAATCCAATTCACGGCAGCGCTGTTGCCGCAAGCTGTAAGCTCGCGCTACTCATTACATGAATGATCTTCGATACGTGCTCCGCCAGCTCGCAAAATCTCCGGGCTTCACTGCTGTTGCCATCCTGACGCTAGCGCTTGGGATTGGGGCGAACACCGCCGTGTTCAGTTTGATCAACGCGCTCCTGGTCCGGCCTCTACCCTATCAACAACCGTCTCGGCTGGTGCTGATCTGGGAGCGGTTTGCAACGCTGGGACTCGATCGGATACCTGTCTCGCCGGCAGAGTATCTCGATCTGGAAAAGCAATTCCAGAGCAGTACGGGTCTCGCGGCGTTTACTTTTCAAAGATTCAATCTCGGCGGCGGCGATGTTCCGGAGCGCATTTCGGGCGCGGCTGTATCGCCATCATTATTTTCCTTACTGGGAGTCGAGCCAATCAAAGGCCGCACCTTTGCGCGTGAAGAACAGGGGCAGGGTCACGACGATATCATCGTGATCAGCGATAGGCTTTGGAAACGCCGGTTTAATTCTGATCCGGCGCTTGTTGGCAAATCGCTTCTTCTGAACGGCCGCAACTACACTGTGATCGGGGTGATGCCGGCGAAATTCGAATTTCCGATCCCACTTTTCGGCGTTCAGGGAAGTCAGTTTGCCGAACGTGTGGATATTTGGAAACCGATCGCCTTCACGCCGCTGGAATTAAAAGAGCGTTACTCGCGCAGTTACGCTTTGATCGCGCGATTACGACCGGACATATCGGTGGCCAAAGCGCAGGTAGAACTTGACCACCTTATTTCAAATTGGATTCGGGCGTACCCCGACAATTACAGCTCAGGAGGGTTCGGTGCCCGAATCTATCCGTTTCAAGATCAAGTCGTCGGTGGAATGCGGACCGGTCTGGCGATTTTGCTGGGCGCGGTGATCTTCGTGCTGCTGATCGCTTGTGCGAATCTCGCGACCATGCTCCTCGCTCGCGCCAGCGCGCGCGAACGCGAGCTGGCCATTCGAGTCGCGCTCGGCGCCGGACGCTGGCGATTGGTGCGCCAAATGTTGACTGAAAGCGTGTTACTCGCTCTTGCGGGCGCAGCCGCTGGAATCGTTCTTTCAGTTTGGGGGCTTGAGCTGCTCAGGCAGCTAGGCGCTCGAACTGTTCCGCGGCTCGCTGAAGTAAACGTCGATGTTGTGGTTTTAATTGTGACGGCAGTCGTCGCGGTTGGAACCGGAATTTTGTTTGGTTTGATTCCGGGATTTGCCACTGCGAAACCGGAGCTGACTGAAGCGCTCAAAGAAGGAGGTCGTTCTTCAACCAGCGGTGCGGAGCGCAATAAAGTACGCAATTCGCTCGTGATCGTCGAGATCGCGCTGGCGCTGGTGTTGCTCGTTGGCGCAGGGCTTTTACTGAAAAGTTACGCGCGGGTACAGAACATCGATCCAGGATTTGATCGTCGCAACGTTTTGACGGCTGAAGTGAATCTTCCGGACACGAAATACCCGCAGCGAGAAAGCGCCAACTATCGAGAGGGCGAAGCAATGATCAATTTCTGGAACGAAGCACTGCGCCGGGTCCAGCAATTGCCGGGAGTCGAAGCAGCAGGTTTCACAACCATTCTTCCATTGAGCGGCTCGAATTCCGATTCCTCGTTTTCGATCGAAGGCCGCGTCCTTGGTAAAAGCGAAGCGGGGCCGGACGAAGAGATTCGCGTTGTCACACCGGATTATTTCCGAGTGCTGAAGACACCGCTGCTGCGCGGACGTTTCTTTAGTGAATCCGACAATGGTCAGGCGCCGGGAGTTGTGATTATTAACGATGCGCTGGCTAAAAAGTATTGGCCGAATGAAGACGCGCTCGGTAAACGCATCACCTTTAGCGATCCGAGCAAGCCGGATCCCAAATGGCTGACCATAGTCGGAATTGTCCGAAGCATTCGGCATCGCGGACTCGATCTCGATCCAGCCCCGGAATACTATCTGCCGCTCGCACAGCGCGCGGAAAGCAGCATGATCCTAGCGGTGCGGAGTGCGCAAGATCCCCGTACGCTCACTTCGGCCGTTCGGCGCGAACTTCAGTCGATCGATCCCGATCAGCCGATCGCAAACGTTCGCACACTTGAGATCGTCACTGCCGATTCAATCGCTCCGCGGCGAATGTCGATGGTCCTGCTCGGCGCTTTTGCCGGGATCGCGTTGTTGCTTGCGAGCGTTGGGATTTACGGAGTGATTTCGTATCTGGTCGTGCAGCGCACCCACGAGATCGGCGTTCGCATGGCGCTCGGCGCGCAACGTAGCGACGTCCTGCGCCTCATTGTGGGACACGCAGCGAAGCTGGTTGGAATCGGCACCATTATTGGATTGGTTCTCGCTTTTTTGTCGACTCGTTTGCTTTCCGCGTTGCTCTACAATGTTGGGGCGTTTGACGTCACGACGTTCCTTTTCGTGACGATCGCGCTGGCAGCAGTCGCCTTGCTCGCGAGTTATATCCCGGCCCATCGCGCGGCACGCGCTGATCCGGTGATGGCGCTAGGCCATGACGTTTAACCATGATTCGTGATCTTAAATTTGCGTTCCGGCAGCTGTTCAAGGCGCCGGCGTTTACGATTTCAGCGGTAACCGTGCTCGCGCTGGGCATTGGCGTGAATACCGCCGTATTCATCCTGGTAAACAGGCTTTTCTTTGCCCCGCCGGCTTATTCCAAGCCGCATGAAATGGTGCAGCTCTTTTCTCAGGACAAGAAGGATCCGAAGAAATTTCGCGGCTTTTCTTATCCCACTTATCTCGATATTCGCGAGCAGAACACGGTGTTCAGCGACGTAATGGGTTTCAATGTCGCGTTCATCGGACTCGGTCAGAAAGGTGACACGCGGCGTGCGTTCAGTGCCATCGTCACGTCGAACTATTTCTCTTTGCTCGGCGTTCCGTTGGCGCGAGGCCGTGCATTTTTGCCGGAAGAGGAAACGCCCGGCCACAACACGCCGGTCGCGATTGTCAGTTACAGTTACTGGCAGAAGCACGACCTCGATCCAAACCTTCTCGGTTCGCAATTACTGATCAACGGTCGCTCGTTCACCATCGTGGGAGTTACGCCAAAGGGTTTCGTCGGCACGATGCAAATTCTGTCGCCCGAAGTTTGGTTGCCGATGAGTGTTTACGATCAGGTCGCGAACGATTTTGAGTCGGGAGACAAGACCACGATTGAGGATCGAAAGGGAACCCAACTGCGCATCATGGGCCGGCTTAAATCCGGGATGACGGCGACCACAGCCAGGCCTGCGCTCGAAGGGCTCGCGGCCAATTTGGAAAAGGCCTACCCAGTCGAGCAGAAGAATCAAACGTTCCTAGCGGCGCGGGTGTCGCGTAATTCGATAAGTAACAACCCAGCGGCCGAGAGCGGGATAAAAGTCATCGCGCCATTGCTGCTCGGAATGACGGTAGTAGTGCTGCTAGTGGCATGCCTTAACCTCGCTAACATGCTGCTCGCGCGCAGTACCGCGCGCCGCAAAGAAATCGCAATTCGTCTCGCGCTTGGTGGCAGCCGTTGGCGCATCGTTCGCCAGCTTCTCACCGAAGGCTTTGCCCTGGCGATACTCGGCGGCGTGGGTGGACTCATTCTTGGACTCTGGTCGTCCGATTTGCTGGTTGGTTCAATGCGCAAGCTGATGCCGCTCGACATTGTATGGTTGACCGGACCGAACCCCGCAATTTTGGCGGCGACCTTCGGATTTTGCCTGCTCGGCACGCTCATGTTTGCGCTTGGGCCGGCCCTGAAAATTTCGCGTAGCTCGGTGGTGGCCGATCTGAAGGAACACGCAGGGGAAGACGTGGTGCGCCGGCGCTGGAAATTCATACCGCGCCACCCGCTGGTCGTCGTGCAAATCGCCTTCTCGCTCGCGCTCATTACCGCTGCGGCTTTGTTCATTCGTGGTGCAGGCAAAGCCGCGTCGGTCGATACCGGATTAAGACCTGGCGCAAGCTACATTGTCGAAGTCGATGCGAGCCTCGCTGGTTACAAACCGAAACGCGCGCAGGACCTTTATCGCACCTTGAATGAGAGACTGGCGGCGCTGCCAGGCGTGGAGCACGCGAGCATCGCTTCAATAGTGCCATTCGGGATGTTTGAGTTAAGCAGGAAAGTCCAACGCGCCGGCCTCCGTCTCGCTCCCGATGCCAAGCCGGCGACTGCCGCCGAAGGCCTTGCCTTCGAGGCGGCCTGGAACAGCGTGGGCGCAGATTATTTTTCCACCGTTGGATTGCCAGTGATTCGGGGTCGGGCGTTCACCGAAGCGGAGGCGACCCAGCCTGGTCCGAAGGTGGCGATTATTGACGAAGTTCTGGCAAAGAGGCTCTGGCCGGATGGTGACGCGCTTGGACAACGACTTCAATATGCGGGCGGGAATGGGCCGTCAGCCCAGGGCGGAGATACCAACACCGGACAGAGCGCGGATGTGAGTGAAGAGGAGAAGCGGGGAGAGACGGTCGAAATAGTAGGCATCGTGCCGGCAACGCGCCACGCGCTCTTCGAAAAGGAGCCGGCCGGCGGAATTTATTTGCCGTTCGCGCGTGGATTCCAAAATGACGTTTCCTTTTTTGTTCGGTTTCGTTCGCTCGCGTCCGGAAACGAAGCCACCACGGCCAATTTGCTACGACGCACCGTGCTCGATGTCGATCCGTCAATCCCGATCCTTTCGTTGCGGACGTTCGCGCAGCATCTCGATTCGAACCTGGACCTCTGGCTCGTTCGCGCGGGCGCGGCGTTGTTCTCCATCTTTGGGGCGCTTGCGCTCGGTCTCGCCGTTGTTGGTCTTTACGGAGTCAAGGCTTACTCCGTCGCGCGACGCACCCGAGAGATCGGAATCCGGATGGCGCTCGGCGCTCAGGCCGGAGCGGTGTTGCGAATGATCATGCGTGAAAGTTCCATCATGCTGTTCAGCGGAGTCACCATTGGCCTGCTGCTTGCGATCGCGACGGCAAAAGTTCTGAGCGGACTTCTTTACGGAGTTCGTTCGCTTGATCCGATCGCATTCACCGTCGCTCCACTAATACTCACTATAGCCGCACTTATTGCCACATGGTTGCCCGCGAGACGCGCCACGCGGGTCGATCCAGTCCAAGCATTGCGTGCCGAGTAAACGTATGATCAAACTTAAAAATCTGGAACGCTCTTATCCCCTGGCGAAGGAGAAGTTTTTTTACGTCCTGCGCGACATCAACCTGGAGGTCGAGGAAGGAGACTTCGTCTCGGTCATGGGCCCTTCCGGCGCGGGTAAATCGACGCTGTTGCACATCTTGGGCATGCACGATCACGGCTGGCGCGGTGAATATTTTTTGGGTGGAACCGCGGTGCATCATTTAAAGCCGAAGGAACGTGCCACGCTGCGGAACGAGCAGATCGGATTCGTGTTCCAGCAGTATCACTTG
>Ga0209350_1000575_pt1 | contig 19589 bp, 20 predicted proteins | sample GraSoi013_2_20cm_2_FD_185822 | JGI IMG/M metagenome (GOLD analysis project Ga0209350, IMG submission 185822) | Grasslands soil microbial communities from the Angelo Coastal Reserve, California, USA - Sample 09_27_2013_2_20cm (SPAdes) (version 2) | ecosystem: Environmental > Terrestrial > Soil >...
GCTTCATCAAGGCCGTGGCGGTAGTCACCAAGCGCCTGCGGACGCTCCCGGCCGACGGCAAGCCGGTGCACACGGTCGGCATTCCCATTCACTGGGGCTTCACCGGCCTCGCCAAGCCGGGTTTCCTGGCCAACACACTCACGCCCGTGGTCGGTGATGGCAACTCGCAGACGCCCGAGTTCAAGTCGTTTCTCGTCAAGGTCGAACGGGCCTAGCGCGAAGAGTCCAAAGAGGACGACATGGCACTTCAATCACTCGACATCGTCCGGCGCTCGGCGACCACCACGGCCTCGCCGGGCGTGCGCGCAGCGTACACCGGCACGGTCGCCAAGCTCATCGACACGACCAAGTGCATCGGCTGCAAGGCCTGCCAGGTCGCTTGCATGGAATGGAACGATCTGCGCGATGAGATCGGCAGCAACGTCGGCGTGTACGACAATCCGGGCGATCTGACCGCCGAGTCCTGGACATTGATGCGCTTCACCGAATACGAGAACCCCAAGGGCGATCTCGAGTGGCTGATCCGCAAGGACGGCTGCATGCACTGCGCGGACCCCGGGTGCCTGAAAGCCTGCCCGGCGCCGGGCGCGATCGTGCAGTACTCCAACGGTATCGTGGACTTTCACGAAGAGAACTGCATTGGCTGCGGGTACTGCATCGCCGGCTGCCCGTTCGACATCCCGCGCATCTCGAAGCGCGACCACAAGGCCTACAAGTGCACGCTGTGCTCCGACCGTGTGGCGGTCGGGCTCGAGCCAGCCTGCATCAAGGCCTGTCCCACGGGTGCGCTGGTGTTCGGCACCAAGGAAGACATGCAGCAGCACGCCGCCGAGCGGGTGGAGGACCTCAAGTCACGCGGCTTCGAGCAGGCGGGTCTGTACGATCCACCGGGCGTCGGAGGCACGCACGTCATGTACGTGCTGCATCACGCCGATCGGCCGGAGCTGTACGCTGGACTCGCCGCGGACCCGCACATCAGCTCCCTCGTCGGACTCTGGAAGGGAGTCTCCAAGCCGATCGCGCTCGCCGCCATGGCCTTCACCGTCCTGGCCGGCTTCTTCCACTTCGTGCGCGTCGGCCGCAACGAAATCGATGAGCGCGACGAGGCGGCCGCGCGGCAGGCTCTCGAGGCCGCGCCACAGCGCAACGCTTCACAGCGCCCCGGCGCTCAACCACCGGAGAAGCGCCCATGAGCGATAGCGAACGCCGCGCGACCCTGGCGCGCTACAGCTCCGGCGAGCGCACCAATCACTGGCTGATCGCCCTCGCCTTCGTGCTGGCGGCGCTGTCGGGGCTCGCGCTGTTTCATCCCGCCATCTTCTGGCTCGGCGAACTGTTCGGCGGCGGCCCCTGGACCCGGATCCTGCACCCGTTCATCGGACTGTTCATGCTGATCGTGTTCCTGCCGCTCGCGGCGAGCCTTTGGGGCGACAACCGCATGCAGGCGGCCGATTGGCAATGGCTGCGACGGTGGAAAGACGTGGTGAACAACCGCGAGGAGCATCTCCCGGAGGTCGGCCGCTACAACGCAGGACAGAAGCTGCTGTTCTTTGTGCTCGGCGCCTGCATGATCGGGCTGCTCCTGTCCGGCCTCGTCATCTGGCGCGCCTATTTCTCGCTGTACTTCTCGATCGGCGTGATTCGCCTCGCCTCGGTGGTGCACGCCGTGTGCGCGTTCGTGTTGATCTGCGCGATCCTGCTGCACATCTACGCCGCGATCTGGGTGAAGGGCTCGCTGCACGCCATGCTCCGGGGCACCGTGACACCGGGCTGGGCGTGGAAGCATCATCGGGCCTGGTTCCGCCAGATCACCCATGCGGCGCATCCTCGAACCCGGCCAGATTGAAGCCTTTGCCGAGGGGGCGATTCCCCGGCTGCGGTTGCCCGAGCGGACCACTGTGTTCGCGGCACGGGCCCGGCGTTTGCGCCAGCAGGGCGCACCCGGCGCGCCGGGCCAGGCCATCGGCGCCTACCTGCACTTGATGGCGGCGGTTGCCGATGCTCAACAGGCCGCGCTCGGAACTTGCGAGCCACCACTGCCCACCGCCACGCAGCTGGCCCGCTCGCACACCCACGGCATGCCGCTCATCCATGCCGGCAGTTGGCCGCGCGAGCGCACATGGCGCGCGCTCGTGGCGCAGATGTGCGCTGCGGTGGCCGCGGCGGGCGATGTTCCGCCAGGCGCCCGGGAGGCGTGCGAACGCCTGCGCGCCCTGCCCCCGCCGCAACTCGAGGCTCAGGCCGATGCGCTGCTCGCGGCGTGCGCCGACACCATCGAGGTGGCGGCCGCGCCGTTCCTGATGGCGGCCCTGCAGGTTTACTGGGTCGCCCTCGCGAGCCGCCTCGCGCCCGAGCAGGTCGTCGAGCTCGAAGTGTCCGGACTTTGTCCGGTGTGCGGGACGCTGCCGGTCGCCAGCATCGTGCGTGCGGATGAGCGCTCTCAGGGCTACCGCTACCTTCACTGCGCGCTGTGCGCCACCGAATGGCACCTGGTGCGCATCACCTGCAGCCAGTGCCAGGGCACCGCGAACATCGCCTACCACTCGATCGAGGGCGCCGCGGAGGCCATCCGCGCCGAGTCCTGCGATGCGTGTCACACCTACCGCAAGATTCTCTATCAGGAGAAGGACCCGAACGTCGAGCCGGTGGCGGATGATCTGGCGAGCCTCGCGCTCGATCTGCTGATGTCCGAGGCCGGTTACCACCGCGGCAGCGGCAACCCGCTGCTGTGGCAGACTCCCGCAGAGCGGCGCGCGGAAAGTCTCTCTGCGACTTGACACTCGCAACCGAGCACGTGAATGTGCTGCGCACGAACGGCGCGACAGCCATGCCCGCAGCCAAAATGCGCAATCCGGTGGAGCCCGGTCCGGCCGACATTCCCTCGGTCGATCGCCTGCTGAACGCGCGCGCGTTCCAGCAGCTCTTGGCGCAGCACGGACGCACGCAGGTCGTCGCGGCGCTGCGCACCCACCTCGATAGTCTGCGCCACGCCGCGCTCGAAGGTGCACTGGCCCGCGCCAGCCTCACCGATGAGGTGATCGCCGCTGCCGTAGACACGACGCTGGCCGAGGCCGCGCGCCCGAGGCTCCGGCCGGTGTTCAATCTCACCGGCACGGTGCTGCACACCAACCTGGGGCGCGCGCTGCTGCCCGAGGAGGCCGTGCGCGCCGTGGCCCGGGCGCTCACCGCGCCGGTGAATCTGGAGTTCGATCTGCAATCCGGCCGGCGCGGCGAGCGTGACTCAGGTGTCGAGGGGCTGCTGTGCGAGCTCACCGGCGCCGAGGCGGCCACGGTGGTGAACAACAATGCAGCCGCCGTGCTGCTGATGTTGGGCGTGCTCGCGAACCGGCGTGAGGTGCTGGTCTCGCGCGGGGAACTGATCGAGATCGGCGGCTCGTTCCGGCTCCCCGACATCATGCGGCGCGCGGGCGCGAAGCTCGTCGAGGTAGGCGCGACCAATCGCACCCACCTGCCGGACTACGCCGCAGCCCTGGGACCGCGCTCCGCCCTGCTGATGAAGGTCCACACCAGTAACTACGCCATCTGCGGGTTCACCACGAGTGTCACGCTGGCGCAGCTCGTCGAGCTCGGCCGCGCGCACGCCGTGCCGGTAGCGGTGGATCTGGGCAGCGGTTCGCTGGTCGACCTGACGCGCTGGCAACTGCCGCGGGAACCCACGGTGCGCGAGACCGTGGCGGCGGGGGCCGATCTGGTGACGTTCAGCGGCGACAAGCTGCTCGGCGGACCGCAGGCGGGGCTGCTCGTCGGCCGCGCCGATCTGATCGCCAAGCTGCGCAAGGATCCGCTCAGGCGCGCCTTGCGGGTGAGCAAGCTCACACTCGCCGCCCTGGAGGCCGTGCTGGCGCTGTACCGCGCACCGGAGTTCCTCGCCGAGCGACTGCCGACACTGCGACTGCTGCTGCGCGCGCCCGCACACATGCAGGCGCAGGCCGCACGCCTGCGGCCGCTGCTGCAGCGCTCGGTGGGCGAGGCTTACCAGGTGGCGGATGCGCCCATGCTCAGTCAGATTGGCAGCGGCGCGCTTCCTATCGAGCAGCTGCCGAGCTACGGGCTCGCCATCCGCGCCGCCAGGGGCAAGCGCGGCAGTCTCGAGCGCCTGGATGCGGCGCTGCGCGCGCTGCCGCGGCCGGTGATCGGCCGCCTGGCCGAGAAAACCCTGTGGCTCGATCTGCGCTGCCTCGAGGCCTGCGACGAGGCGGCGTTCGACACGCAGCTCGCCGCGCTGCGCCCATGATCTCAAGGCCGCGCCCATGATCATCGGCACCGCCGGCCATATCGATCACGGCAAGACCACACTGGTGCGTGCGCTCACCGGTGTGGACACCGACCGTCTGAAGGAAGAAAAGGCGCGCGGCATCTCCATCGAGCTCGGTTACGCCTACACCCCGCTCGAGAACGGCGAGGTGCTCGGATTCATCGACGTACCCGGTCACGAGCGTCTGGTGCATACCATGGTGGCGGGCGCCTGCGGCATCGACTTCGCGCTGCTGGTCGTGGCGGCCGACGACGGGGTGATGCCGCAGACGCGCGAGCATGTGGCGATCCTGGAGCTCCTCGGCGTAGCGCGCGGCGCCGTGGCGCTGACCAAGATCGATCGCGTCGAGCGCCAGCGCCTGGGCGAAGTGGCCGCGCAGGTAAAGGGGCTGCTCGGGCCCACGGCGCTGAAGGAGGCGCCGCTTTTTGCGCTCGACGCAACCGCCGCCGATCATCCCGGCACGACCGCCCTTCGTGAGCATTTGCACCAGATGGCGGCGCAGACGCGCTCGCGCCCGGATGAGGGCCTGTTTCGCCTGGCCGCAGATCGTGTCTTCACGCTCGCGGGTCACGGCACGGTGGTGACCGGAACGGTGTTCGCCGGGCAGGTCCGCACGGGCGAGACCGTGGCCATCATGCCGGCGGGTCTGACGGCGCGGGTACGCAACCTCCACGCTCAGAATCGTGCGGCGGACCTTGGGCGCGCCGGTGAGCGCTGCGCCCTCAACCTGGCCGGTGTCGACAAGAGCGCGATCTCGCGCGGCGACTGGCTCGCCGATCCGCGCGCATTGGCACCGAGCACGCGTATCGATGTGCTTCTCACGCTGCTGGCGGACAGCGGCGCGCAGCTCACGTCGTGGGCGCCGCTGCACGTGCATCTCGGCACGACGCACCGCCTGGCCCACGTCGTGCCGCTGCAATCGCCCGGCCCGGGCGGCGAGTCCGCGCGCGTACAGCTGGTGTTCGACACGCCGATGTGCGCCCTGCCCGGCGACCGTCTCATCGTCCGCGATGCGCAGGGCCGGCACACGCTCGGCGGCGGTCGCGTACTCGACCCCTTTGCGCCGGCGCGCCGGCGACGCTCGGTCGAGCGTCTTGGGTTTCTCGCGGCGTTGGAGCGCATGCTCGCCGGGGAAGGCATCACGCCCTTGCTGCAACAGGCACGCTTCGGCGTGCCGATCTCGGAGCTGGTACGCCTCACCGGGTGCCCTCCGGAGCGCCTGCCCTTGCCCACCGCGGCGCTCACGATAGCCGCCGGCAGCGAGCACTGGGTGCTGCTGCCGGCCCGGTGGCAGCCATTGCGCGCGAGCGCGCTGAGCGCCCTGCAGCGCTTTCATGCGGACGTCCCCGACGAGCCCGGGCCGGATGTCGGCAGGCTGCGTCGCATCGCGCTGCCCGCAATGCCGGCCGCGCTGTGGCGCGCCCTGGTCGATGAGCTCGCGCGCGAGCGTCTGGTGGTTCTCAGCGGAGCCTGGCTGCATCTGCCGGAGCACGCGGTGACGCTCTCGGCGAGCGACCAGACGCTGGCGCGCAAGCTGCAGCCGCTGATCGCGGCCGGAGGCTTCGATCCTCCCTGGGTGCGCGAGCTCGCCGCCCGCGTGCACGAGCCCGAAGAGCGGGTGCGCGAGGTGCTGCGCAAGCAGGTCACGCAGGGCGGCGTTTACCAGGTGGTGCGCGATCTGTTCTACGATCGCGAGCGGATCGCGGAGCTGGCCGAGATCGTCGGCGCGGCCACGCGCGAGCACGGCGGGGTCAATGCCGCGCGCTTTCGCGATACCCTCGGCACGGGACGCAAGCGCGCCATCCAGATCCTGGAGTTCTTCGACCGGGTCGGCTACACGCGGCGCGTGCGCGATGCGCATGTCCTGCGTCCCGACAGCGCGTGGCGATCGACCAGCGGCCCCGCCACCGGCCCGGCCGCAGCGACACCCTCCGGGGTGAGCAGCGCCGTGAGCGCCCGAAGATGACACGCGGAAGGCACACGTACCCGGTGGTGCGGCTGGGCTTCAAACCCAGGAGGGGGCGCCAGACGCTTCCTGGTAGGTTCGACTCCTGCTGCCTTCCGCCATGACCGCGATGATCACCCCCACCGCTGCGGCCCCTCGGCTCACCTCCCTGTCCCACGGCGGTGGCTGCGGCTGTAAGATCGCCCCGGGCATGCTCGCCGATCTGCTCAAGGGCTCAGCTGCCGCGGCGCCGTTCGCGCAGCTGCTGGTCGGTCTGGAGAGCGCCGACGATGCCGCCGTGTATCAGCTCAGCGAGCACCAGGCCCTGGTGGCGACCACCGATTTCTTCATGCCGATCGTCGATGATCCGTTCGACTTCGGCCGCATCGCGGCCGCGAACGCACTGTCGGATGTGTACGCGATGGGTGGTACGCCGATCCTGGCGCTGGCGCTGCTCGCCGTGCCGGTCAAGGTGCTGACGGCGGACCTCATCCGCGAGATCCTGCGTGGCGGTGAGGCGATCTGTGCCGAAGCCGGCATCCCTGTCGCAGGCGGTCACAGCATCGACTCGGTGGAGCCCATCTACGGCCTCGCGGCCCTCGGGCTCGTTGACCCGCGGCACCTTAAGCGCAACTCGGCGGGGCGCGCTGGCGATGCGCTGATCCTGGGCAAGCCGCTCGGCGTCGGCATCCTCTCGGCCGCGCTCAAGAAGGGTCAGCTCCCCGCCGCCGACTATCGGGCGATGATCGACACCACCACCTGCCTGAATCGCGCCGGGCCGGAGCTCGCGCAGCTTGCCGGAGTCCACGCGATGACCGACGTCACCGGCTTTGGCCTGCTCGGGCATCTGCTGGAGATGTGCCGCGGCGCGCGGCTCGGCGCACGAGTGAGCATGGCGCAGGTGCCGCTGCTGCAGAACGTGCTGTCCATGGCCAAGGCCGGCTGTGTGACCGGCGCCTCGGCCCGTAACTGGGCTTCGTATGCGCCTGAGGTGCGGCTGGCGCCGCAGCTGGAGGGCGCGCATCAGGCGCTGCTGTGCGATCCGCAGACCTCGGGGGGACTGCTGATCGCGTGCGCGCACGAGGTGGCCCCCGAGGTCATGAGAATTCTCCGGCGCCACGGCTGCGCGCACGCGGCAGCCATCGGCGCAATCACCGGCGATGCGCCGCTCGTGCGTGTCGAAGCGTGAGGATGGAGCGGGAAACGAGACTCGAACTCGCGACCCCGACCTTGCCCAGCAAGGGATCGACCACTCCCCACGGCGTCGTGTTCTCGCGGCACAGAGCCGGCGCGCCCCGAGCCTGTAGCGGGCAGTTGCACAAGTAGCTACATGTGGCTATATTGAGCGCATGATTTCTGCCGGCATCCGTGAGCTAAAGAACAACCTGAGTCGTTACGTACGTGAGATCGAAGCTGGGAAGCGGATCGCGGTTACGGCGAATGGCCGCGTGGTCGCCGAGCTCGTGCCGCCCTCCAGCGCGGCGCAAGGCGGGCGTGCGCGACGATACGAACAGCTCGTAGCGTCCGGTGTAATCGAGCCCGCCCCCGAGCCCGACTTACCTCCCGCAGAATGGCCGGAAATCCGGGCTCCGACTGGCACAGCAGCTCAGTTGATCGACAGCGACCGTGGCGAGGCGTAAGGCGAGCCGCCGCGATCGCCGTGCCACTCCCGCGCCGGCCGTTGCCCCTGCGGAGGCAGCCGCGGGGTTCCGATACGTCGAATCGAGTGCCTTACTGGCAGCTCTGCTTGAGCAGGACATCGCCGCCAGGAACGCACTGAGTGCTCCGGGACGGCGCATCACGTCTGCTTTGACGTTCGCGGAGACTGCCCGCGCCCTCGTCCGCGCTCGAGTGACAGCACGGTTGACCCCTGCCGACGAGCGCGCAGCGCTTCGTTGGCTGCAGACGTTCAAGCGTCGCTGCGACATCGTCTCCGTCACTGAGTCCGTGCTTGCGCGCGCCGGTCGGCCCTTTCCCGTCGAACCGATTCGAACCCTCGATGCCGTCCATCTTGCGACCGCCGAGTCACTCGGCGAACCGCCCCAACTGGTGACCTTCCTCACGCGAGACGCTCGGGTCAGCGACAACGCGCGAGCGCTTGGATACGCGGTCGAGTAGCGGCGAATGCGAACGTTCTGGCCCGACCGGTCGAGAACAACTTGGAGCGGGAAACGAGACTCGAACTCGCGACCCCGACCTTGGCAAGACCGGAAGATACCAAGTAAATCAAGTAGATAGACCCTCAAATCGCGCCAGATCGTGCCAATGGAATCAAGTGGTTGCCACTGCCAACTTGCCAGGTACTTGCCAACGTGGGTTTCGGCCTCGCAAGCGGCGCCTAAATGTCAATCACGTTCATGCCGGCTTGAACGGCCGCTTCTCGCATCCGTCGGTCGAAGGTCACGACGTGAGTTGCTCTCCCCGAGAACGCTAGCGCGATGTGTAGCGCATCCAGGGTACGTAAAGGCAGCGAGTCCGTGGCCAGGAGAAGACGTTCCGCGTCGCGATGCACCGCAGGGTCCAAATGCAACCGAGCGAACGAACCAGAGTCGGCATCGGCGAGCAGCGCACCACGGATCTCGTTGGCCAGTTCTGGACGCAACTCTCCTTCACGCTTTCTCCGTGCAACGGCGGAAAGCACCTCGGTGATCGCGAGCTCCGAGATCATCAGACCCAGTCGGCCGCGCAAAAACGCATCGAGTCTCTCGCTCTCGGCTTCCGGCACGTAGAGCTTCGCCAACGCGCTGGCATCGATGTACACCGCGGCCTCGATGCCCGGGGAAACCGGCCCGGTTGCTTCAGCTTCGCTCGGCTCTGCCATCGAGAATGGCGGACGAGAGCGGCTTGGTCAGCTGTGGCATCCGGCGTCGAAATGCCGCACGGCCACGGAACGGCTTAGCGTCTGCGGGACGGGGCGGCACCAGTCTCGCGACGGCCTTGCCTCGATCCGTAATTGTGACTTCGTGCCCCTTTCGAACCTCAGCAATCAATGCAGACAGGTTCTGCCGGGCTTCACGTATTCCTGCTTTTTTCATCCTGCGATTGTGCTACATGTAGCACTTGCGTGCAACTGCCCGATTGGCAACGATCAAGTGTCTCCCGAGCCGGGGCGTGCTGGCCACCGCGCCCAGGCGCTGTGATCTGTGCCCGCCAGCTGGGGAGTCGCCGCAGATGTTATGTTCAGCGTCGTATCAGGCGCACATCTGGTAGATCAATAGGTAGCACGCCCCCGCTATCACTAAGAGCCTGCGACTCCCCACTAGGACTCGGATGCGCATTATGCGGCCGTAGCGGAGGCCAACGCACAGAAGCGGACGCGGCCGAGAGTAGGCATCGGGCGCTCGCCGTCGCCTCCTCCGCTGTCCAGCGGGTTTCCGTCATCACCGCGGATACGCCAGTTGATGCGAACTCCATCCACTCGACGGCTATCTCGCCGGAACTCGCTCGAACGATAGAAGCCGGGAGCTCGCGGCCCTGCAGGCCGAGAGCTGCGGCCAGCGTCTCGACGACGACATTGGGCGCAGGGCGGATACCGAGCTCCGTTCTGATCAATGCTCCATTGGCACTGACGTTCTCCAGGCAACCTAGGCACCTGCAAGCACTGTCACGCGCCTGCATGCATCTCAGTCGCACCGGTATGTTGGTCGAAAGCCGATGTCCCCAGCGATGCTCCATTGACCTCTCCGTCGAGCCCTGTCGTTTCTTATGCTGCGTCCGACTCGGCCATGCAGCCATCCGTAATAGTCCGTACACCGCGGTTCACGGCGACCCGGCAAAGCAGTCCTCCCCCGTCAACTGATGGTCCAGAAACTCCCGCGGCAATTCAGCCCCTTAGCCTTGACTGCGTGGTTTGGCGAACGCCAGCGCGTACCGCGCTCGGCTAGCACGTGGTTGTCAGGGGTGAGTTCGTGGCGAGTTTCACAGCGACTGCGCCGGCTTGACAGCCCGGGCCCGGATGAGCGCCCGCGCCCGCCTCTTGGCCTCATCGAGCACATCAGGGTCGAGAAACTGCCGCCGCACACCGTCCTCCGCCTTCTCCCGATGAAGCCACCCGGAACCCCCGCACTGGTTTGGAAGGACCGTGACGGTAAGGTGCGATTCAAAGTTGGTGTGCTGCGCCTGTCAGAACTGGCACAGAATACACGGCTTCCTCGGCAACCCATTGAGGATCCCGAACAGGCTAAATTCCGCTAACTGTCAGCGGAGAGGCGTACCTTCCACAGACCCAGCGCATTGGCGCAAGGAATGAGCGGGCGGCCATATCAGTCGCTTGGCTCCGTTACTACCGTCGACACGCGCAGGAGGAGAAGCAATGGAGAACATCCCATCAGGATTTCCCGCGACACTCGAGATTGACTACCCAGACCGGGAGCTCGACCGACTCACGACCGTCTTCCGGCTGTTCACCGTCATTCCCATCGCCGTCATCCTCGCTCTTCTAACGAGGGCCAGCGTTCACGCCGGTTCAGGGAATCACGTGTTTGGGTCAGGCGGGATTGTTTTTCTGACGACGGTGCTGATGCTGCTGTTTCGCCAGAAGTACCCACGATGGTGGTTCGACTGGAACCTGGCCCTGACGAGGTTCAGCACCCGCGTCGCCGTCTACCTGGCGCTGTTACGCGACGAGTATCCCTCGACAGACGACGAGCAAGCCGTGCACCTTCAAATTCCCTACCCCGATGCGAGGCAGGAGCTGAATCGCTGGCTGCCGCTCGTCAAGTGGTTCCTGGCGATTCCGCACTACGTCGTGCTCTGGTTCCTCAGCATCGCGGTGTTCTTCTGCGTCATCATTGCTTGGTTCGCGATACTGTTTACGGGTCGCTATCCTCGCTCCCTTTTCGACTTCGTCGTCGGAGTGTTCCGGTGGTGGCTCCGGGTTGCAGCCTACGCGTTCCTGCTCACGACCGATCGCTATCCGCCGTTCAGTACCGGAACCTGATTGGGGATGCTACACGGGCGTAAGTACCTTGCCACCGGCGCAGGCATGTCCGCGAGACGATTCAAGTTGACGTGCCCGACATCGGTGTCGTTGGAAGCAAGGGTAAGGCCCTTGACAAGCCGTGAGAGAACGCGCTGCTGCCAACGGTAAGTCAGCCAAAGCGCCACGGAAACCGTGGCGACGCAGGTGGCAATGCCGGTGAGCGTTATTTGCACCTCGACCGCCACTCGCTGCTCCGTGTTGCCCAACGAAGAGTTGGAACGACGTGCCGCAACAGCGCATCCCGCGGACTAGATTCATGGCGACGCACACCATAGCTGCCAGCCGTCGATATCAGTATCAGGTCAGTCATGCCATCATGGGTGCGCAGTGCGACATCCGAGACAGCCGCTGTCGCGCTGTTGGGTGCGCGTGGATTTGCCTTCGCAATGTAAGGGGTAACACACACTTGGGGAGAACTGTGGAAAGATGTTGCCGAAAATGAAGGCCATGCGCACCTCTCGAGATCGCGCTGATACCCCTCGGCGGCAGTTTATCCGTCGGATCCCTTGGCACCGCCTAAAAGAGCACCCCCTCGCACGAGTCGGCCCAGGGCTCATCACCGGCGTGGCCGACGACGATCCGAGCGGAATAGCTACTTACTCCCAGGCCGGCGCGCAATTCGGTCTCAACATGCTATGGACCATGCCGCTCGCGTTTCCCCTCATGGCGGCCATCCAATCGATGTGCGCGCTCATTGGGCGTGTCACCGGAAAAGGACTTGCAGCCAACATCAAAGCTGCGTTCCCACCCATCGTGCTCCAAGGCGTCGTGCTATTGCTACTGCTCGCCAATACTCTGAATATCGCCGCCGACGTCGCCGCCATGGGGGAGGTCGCGGAGCTGGTCACTGGCCTTAATCGTCATCTAATGACGACGTTGTTCGTGTTCGGGACGTTACTGCTGCAGGTATTCGTCCCCTATCATCGTTACGTCCTCTTCTTAAAGTGGCTTACCCTGTCCCTGCTGGCCTACGCCGCAGTCCTCTTCACGGTTCACGTCCCCTGGGGGCAGGTGGCACTGCGGACAGTCTGGCCTCGATTCACTCCGGACTCTGCCGCCGCCACCGTCGTGGTCGGGGTCTTCGGCACGACCATCAGCCCCTATCTGTTCTTCTGGCAGGCGTCCGAAGAAGTGGAGGACATGCAGGCACCTCCGGGAGCTACCCCGCTCCTGCGCGACGGGCGCGCCGCACCCGCGGAGCTCCGCCGCATACGCTGGGACACCTGGAGCGGCATGCTCTATTCCGATCTCACGGCCTACTTCATCATCCTGGCGACCGCCGTCACGCTCCACGTAGCGGGAATTGTCGACATCGACACCGCAGCACAGGCGGCGAGCGCGCTTCGCCCACTTGCGGGTAACTTCGCGTTCATGCTCTTTGCACTGGGGATTCTCGGTGTCGGCCTGATTGGCGTGCCGGTACTGGCAGGCTCCGCGGGCTATGCCCTCTCCGAGGCTATGGGTTGGAAGTCGGGTCTTGAGCGCAAAGCGAGCGACGCGCGCGGGTTCTACGGGGTGATAGCCGTCAGCGTGCTCGCCGGCCTCGTCATTCAGTACTCACCGATCAGCCCAATGAGGGCCTTATTCTGGAGCGCGGTGATCAACGGGGTCGTCGCTGTGCCCCTGATGGTTGTGATTATCCTGCTGGTCTCGAGAAAAGCTGTGATGGGCGCCTACACTGCAAGCCGTTCGCTCATCAGTCTCGGCTGGATCGCGACGGCGGTCATGGGAGCGGCAGCAGTACGGATGTTCGTTCCCGGTTAGGACTTCCCGGCGAGTACGACCTCGTCAGCCTGGCGTCTCAGGGCTCGCAACAGGTCGATCGTAGCGCGCCTTAAGAAATAGAATGCCGGCACCCATCGTATAACGCCAGGCCGCCTCGACCTGCGTCGAGCAGCGGTCATCACATTCCTTCACGGCTCGCAGCAGGCACTCGAGCCAAAGATCGTAAAGGTGGGGTGGAATATCGCGGCCATGTTTGCCGTGGGCAGCGGCGATGCGCTCCAGATAGGCCTCACATTCTGGCCAGCCCAGAGCTATGTATTCCACGAGCATGTAGAACGAAGTCTGCAGCATCCGGCGCTGTTTGCGGAAATCGGTGCTGCGAAACTTGTCGCTCACCTCCGGTGAAGAAGCCAGAAACAGCTCGTAGAAGCGCTGAAAGAACTGGCCGCCGCGAAGACAGCGTGCCAGGCTATCGTTGAATAGCTCAATTTCGGGGCTGAACATGTCAGCGCTCATGGAATCGCCAATTGCGCGGGGTGCTCGAAGGTTGTGACGGCATTGTGGCGCGGTGCGAGCGAGCGCGTGCCCGCTGTTCGTGGTTCCTCAATATGTTGCTCCGGGCCCGTCCGCCCGACTACTCCGATACTGATACCAGTCAACGCATCCGTACTTCGCGTCGGTCTTTGCCGCGCCCCTGGGGATCTCGCGGTCTACTGCCTTCCGCACGGGCAATGAAGGCTTCGGCGGCTCGAGAGCTACCTTGATGTCAAAGGGGCTCAGATCAGCGAGGCGACCCGGTGATTTGGGCTGCGTGGCGTTCATGTGTTTCAGCTCCTGAGCAGCAGTGTTGAACGGGCGCGAGCGGCTTGCAATACGTGAAAGGCGCAAGAGCCGCGCCCTTTTCTAGGGAGTTTCCACGATGCCCGCGGGGCGCACGCCGGATTACAAGTCATGTGCACCAAGACCGGAATAAGGGGACCCTCGCGCCATGCATCCCTATCCCCACGTCTACCGTGTGTCCGCGGCCGGAAACCAGACCGGCCCCGTCACCGTCGCTTCGCCGCAGCTGCTAGACATCAAGACGGCAACGCCGCCGGAATTCGACGAACGGGCGGCGTCTGGTCGCCGGAGAGTCTGTTGTGCGCGGCGGTTGCGGACTGTTTCATCTTGACGTTCCGCGGCCTCAGCCGCGCCGCGCGCCTCGACTGGCTAAAGCTTGAATGCCGCACGGAAGGAACGCTTGAGCGCGTCGAGGACGTGTCCCAATTCACGCGCTATGCCACTTTCGCAACCCTCACTGTGCCGGCAGGATCGGATGTCACGAAAGCCCGCACGATGCTCGAGCGCGCCGAGCATAGCTGCCTTATCTCCAATTCATTGCGGGGAGTCCGCACGCTCGAAGCCGAAGTAGATACGGCGCCGCCGGCGTAAACAGGCGCAGCGAAGCGAATTGGCGACGCTCCGCAGCGGTTGAGGAACTCAGCACTTGCCAACTACTTGCCAAGCTCTGACACGCGGTTCTGCAACTTGTTGAATTTGGAGCGGGAAACGAGACTCGAACTCGCGACCCCGACCTTGGCAAGGTCGTGCTCTACCAACTGAGCTATTCCCGCGTCCGTAAAATCACGAGCCGCGAATTCTATGTACACCCCTTTGGAAGTCAAGGCGAGACCCGCCGCGCTCAGCAGCGTCGCCTTGAATGCGAAACCACTATATTAAAATTAAGTATATACAACCGCTTACAATAAATACCTAACGTTTAAGCTCGGGCCAGGCGATGCGCAGATAGGCCACCATGGAAACGAGCGTCGCGGCGGCGGCGATCATCGTCATCCACACCCCCAGACGATACGTCGGCAGCCCGAGGAGCGGCCAGCGGTACAGCATCAGCGACAGACCGATGATCTGCAGGATGGTTTTGTACTTGCCGAGCTGCGAGACGGCGACCTTGCGCCGGGCGCCGATCTCGGCCATCCATTCGCGCAGCGCCGAAATGGTGATCTCCCGGCCGATGATGACGGCGGCGGTGAGCACGATGAGCGTGTGCGAATCCCGGCTGACCAGCAGCACGAGGGCGACGGCGACGATCAGCTTGTCCGCGACCGGATCGAGGAATGCGCCCAGGCGCGAGCTCTGGCCGAGTCGGCGTGCGAAATAGCCGTCGAGCGAATCGGTCACGCCGGCGGCGGCGAACAACAGTCCCGCGGCGGGATCGGCCCACGGGTACGGCATGTAGAACAGCAGCACGATCAGCGGGATCGCGGCGATGCGCGTCCAGGTGAGGGTGTTGGGCAGATTCCACGGCATCAGCTGCTTCTCACGAGCCCGGATGCAGGTGATCATAAAGACTTCGCGCCAGCGTCGCTCCGATTCCCGCCACCTGGGTGAGGTCCGCTACCCCGGCGCGCATCACCCCCTGCAGGCCGCCGAAGTGCTTCAGAAGCGCGCGCCGCTTCGCGGGCCCGAGTCCCGGCACGACTTCCAGAACCGACTCGTTATAACGGCGCGCGCGCTTGCGGCGATGACCGCTGATCGCGAAGCGATGCGCTTCGTCGCGGATTCTCTGAATGAGGCGGGCCGCCGGGGAATGGCCCGCGGGCGTCACCGGCGCCGCCGCGCCGTGCACGAACAGCCGCTCCTGTCCGGGCCTGCGGTCCGGACCCTTGGCCACCCCGACGAGTGTCAGGTCGCCATAGCCCAGCTCCGCGAGCACCGCGTGCACCTGACTGATCTGTCCAGCGCCGCCGTCGATCAGCAGCAGGTCCGGCGCCGGCACTTCCCCCTGGCGCACGTGCTTGTAGCGGCGCGCCAGTGCCTGCCGCAGCGCCGCGTAATCATCCCCCGCCGTCACGCCGCTGATGTTGAAGCGCCGGTACTCTTTCTTCAGAGGACCCTCCGGACCGAACACGACGCAGGATGCCACGGTGCCCTCGCCGCTCGTGTGGCTGATATCGAAGCACTCCATGCGCGCGGGCGGCTCGGGCAGGTCGAGCACCTCGGACAGGTCGAGCAGCATTTCCTCCATCCCCTGACGCTGCGCGAAGCGCATGCGCAGCGCCTGCACCGCGTTCTCCCGGGTCAGCTCCACCCAGCGCACCGCCAGGCCGCGCAGCGGATGCCGCACCTCCACCGCGTGTCCGGTGCGGCTGCTGAGCAGCTCCGCCAGCGATGCCGCCTCTTCGAGCGGGGTGCCGAGCAGCACCTGCGCGGGAGCCTCGGCGCTCGCGTAGTACTGCATGACGAACGAGGCGAGCGCCTCCCCGGCTTCCGCGAGCGCGGCGCGGGGGAAGTAGCTGGTGGTGCCGAGATTACGGCCCCCGCGCACCAGCATGACGCTCACGGCGTACTCGCCCGCCTCGCCGACGATCGCAAACACGTCCACGTCGCGATGCCCTTCCGCGGTCACCACCTGCTGCGCCTGGATACGCTTGAGAGCTGCGAGCTGATCGCGGATCCGGGCCGCGAGCTCGAACTGCAGGCGCTCGCCCGCCTCCTCCATGCGCGCCTGCAGCTCGGCGTTCACTTCATCGCTGCGGCCCTCGAGCACCTTGACCGCCGCCGCCATGTCCTGGGAGTAGGCCTCGCGCGTGATGAGCCCGACGCACGGCGCCGAGCAGCGGCCGATCTGGTGCTGCAGGCACGGCCGGCTGCGGTTGGCGAAGAAGCTGTCGCGGCAGTTGCGGATGCGAAACAGCTTCTGCAGCTGGTTGAGCGTGTCGCGCACCGCGCCCGCATTGGGGAAGGGGCCGAAGTAGCGGCCGGCGCCGCTGCGCGCGCCCCGGTAGAACATCAGCCGCGGAAACTCGTGCTCGACGCACAGCTGAATGTAGGGAAAGCTCTTGTCGTCGCGCAGCACCACGTTGAAGCGCGGTTTGTGCGCCTTGATGAGATTGTATTCGAGCAGCAGCGCCTCGGTCTCGGAGTTGGTCACCGTGACTTCGATCGCGTCGATCTGTGCCGTGAGCGCCTGCACCTTGGGATGGACGTTGCCGGCGGCAAAATAGGTTCCGACCCGGTCTTTGAGGCTGCGCGCCTTGCCCACGTACAGCAGCTCGCGCGCGGCGCCGAACATGCGGTACACGCCCGGACGCCTGGGGAGTGAAGCGATGAACTCCTTGGGATCGAACACGGCCGCTTTCAGGGAGCCTGCAACGCCGCGGGCACGATGAGGCCGGCGAGCTCGCAGGCCCGCGCCACGACAGCTGTGAACATCGCCGGGGTGAGCCGTCGGGTCGAGGTGTTGTAGCGGCTGCAATGATACGAATCGAGCATGCATTGCGCTCCATCGAGCACGTGTTCGCGTCCGTGTGCGAACAGGTAACGCCCGCGCGTGAGCCCGCGCGCCATGAGGACCGCATCGTGGGCCACGCGCCCCAGCGCCAGGTATACGCGCACCGTGGACAGCTGCCGCAGCTCGGCGGCGAGGTAAGGGTTGCAGCAGCGGATCTCCTGCGGCAGCGGCTTATTCTCCGGCGGCACGCATTTGACCGCATTCACGATGCGTGCGTTGGAGAGCGTGAGTCCGTCGTCGGCGGAGGTGGACAGCGCCCGGCTCGCGAGCCCCGCCTGGTAGAGCGTCTGGTACAGGAGGATCCCTGCGTGATCTCCGGTGAACGGCCGGCCGGTACGGTTGGCGCCGTGCATGCCGGGCGCGAGCCCCACTATGAGAATGCGCGGCTCAGGGGCACCGAAGGACGGCACCGGTCGCGCCCAGTACCCGGGGTGACTGGCGCGCGCTTGCGCGAGAAAGCGCGCGAGACGCGGGCAGCGCCTGCAGTCTGGATCGTACGCGGCGGCCGGCTCGTGACTGATGCGCCGCAAGGCTCTCAGGCAGACACGGCCCCGGCACGCTTGCCGGCGCGGCGGCTCTGACTGCGCTCGGCGATCAGCATGGCGAGCTCGAGGGCCTGCTCGTGGTTCAGGCGCGGATCCACGCTCGAACGATAGGCGCGCTGCAGGTCCTGGTCGGTGAGTCCGCGCGCACCGCCGGTGCACTCGGTGACGTCGTCCCCGGTGAGCTCGATGTGCACCCCGCCCAGATACGATCCGAGCTCCGCGTGGATGCGGAACGCCAGGTCCAGCTCCTTGAGGATGTTCTCGAAGCGGCGCGTCTTGATTCCGCCGGTGGTCGTCTCGGTGTTGCCGTGCATCGGATCGCACACCCACAGCACCGTCTGTCCGGTCTGGCGGACCGCTTCGATCGCCTTCGGCAGCGCCGCCGCCACCTCCTTCGCCCCGAAGCGGTGTATGAACGTGAGCCGGCCGGGCTGATTCTGCGGGTTGAGAGTCGTCACCAGGCCCTGCAACCAGGCTGCGTCCATGGCGGATCCGACCTTGACGGCGATGGGATTGGAGATGCCGCGGAAGTACTCGACGTGCGCGCCCTCGAGAGCGGCGGTACGCATGCCGATCCACGGCAGGTGCGTCGAGAGGTTGTACCAGCGGTTCTGCCGGGGAAGGAAACGCGTCTGCGCCTGCTCGTAGTGCAGGTGCAGGCCCTCGTGACTCGCATAGAAGTCCACCAGCGTGGCTTCGTGAACCTGGCGGCCGCTGATGCCCTCGAAAAAATCCAGCGCATCACCGATCGAGTTCACGATGCGCTGATAGGCGTCCTTCAGCGGCGCCTGGTGCACGAACCCCAGATCCCAGTACTCCGGGTGGTGCAGATCCGCGAACCCGCCCTCGACCAGCGCGCGCACGAAGTTCAGGGTCAGCGCGGCGCGCTCGTAACCGCGCAGCAGCAGCTCGGGGTCCGCTGCACGCGCCTCGGGGGTGAATTCCGGACGATTGACCAGGTCTCCGCGATAGCTCGGCAGCGTGACCCCGCCGCGCGTCTCGGTGTCCGTCGAGCGGGGCTTGGCGTACTGACCGGCCATGCGCCCGACGCGGATGATGGGTTTCTTCAGTCCGTGCAGCAGCACGAGACTCATCTGCAGCAGGATCTTGAGCTTCTTGGCGATGGTGTCCGACTCGCAATCGGCAAACGCTTCCGCACAGTCACCGCCCTGCAGCAGAAACGCCTCCCCGCGCTGGGCGGCGGCGAGGCGCCCGCGCAACGTCTCGATCTCCCAGGAGACCACGATCGGCGGCAGCCGCGAGACGTGCGCCACAATCCGCTCGAGTGCGCGCGGATCCGCATACACCGGCTGTTGCTGGGCCGGCCGCGTCTGCCAGCTGGCGCTGTGCCAGGAGGTGCTTTCGGGTGATCGCATCTCATTGATCCTAGCACGCTTTCCTCAAGGGTCCGGCCACCGGGGCGTCGCCTGCCGCGCGTGGGGGGCGTCACCTACGGGGGCGGCGCCGCGGCGCTGGCGCTCGCGGCGCTTCGCGGGCAGAATGCGCCCCTTTTCCAAAGGGACTCTATGTACCGCGTACTGGTTCTGGGCGCCGGCAAGATCGGCGCATTGATCTGCGGATTGCTAGCCGAATCGGGCAGTTACAAGGTTCAACTGGGCGATATCGACGGCGCTGCGGCGGAGGCGGTGGTACGTGCCCACGAGACGCGCAACATCCTCGCCTTCGCACTGGACGCGACCGATGCGGCGGCGCTCGCGCGGCAGCTCGCCGAGCACCCGGTCGATGCCGTGGTTTCCGGCCTGCCGTACTACTGCAACCTCGGGGTCGCCGCGGCCGCCCGCAAGGCGCGTATCCACTACTTCGAC
>Ga0209350_1000576_pt1 | contig 19569 bp, 16 predicted proteins | sample GraSoi013_2_20cm_2_FD_185822 | JGI IMG/M metagenome (GOLD analysis project Ga0209350, IMG submission 185822) | Grasslands soil microbial communities from the Angelo Coastal Reserve, California, USA - Sample 09_27_2013_2_20cm (SPAdes) (version 2) | ecosystem: Environmental > Terrestrial > Soil >...
GCTCATTCCTTGCCGTTGCAGTTCTTTCAGTTCTTGCACGTCTCTCCCCCTTAACAAGTCTCGGAACCTCCTCCGTGTGGAGTGGGCTCCGGTTTACCACGTTAAGGGGTGGGGAAAATTCAACCGGCACTATGGGGATTTTTGCACCGGCGCTGACAGAAGCGTTCCAACAACACAGAAGTGGACGCCGAATCTACATTCCAACGACTACTGACCACCCGTTTTGCGCCAGCGCGAAGGAAGGCACGCGCAAGGCTATCGGGGTCGAACGCACTACCCTCGGAGCCATTTTGAGTGGAGCATGCAGCCAGAACAGCAAGTTGCAGGTGGATCAACGGAAGACGTTTCACCATGTCTGCCGTTAGCAATGATCCGGTAGTCCGTCCGGGTTCATCTGAAACAAGCAATAGGCCTGGCTGGCGGTTTCTGGTAACAGCGTGCCCGGCAAAGTGAAACAATGCCGCCCCTCGCAAATTGTCACGCACACTGCTGACCGTCGCCGCCTTGCCAACAACCAACTTCGAGTTTTGAAAGCGCCGAGCAATGCTTTGCCCCTCCACGAACGCCTCGGGGATAGGATCAAGGGGTCCGTTATCGAAGTTTCTGACAGCGGGGGAGGCCACAATCAGGACGAGCGCTGTTGTAGCCGTTCGCGGTGCCGGCTCAGGGAACGCAGAATAGTACGCCCCTGGCGACCACGCGAGGATCTGGGTTTCAGCCAAGTACCGTCCCTGAGGATCTATCAGCGCCTCAAAGGGCGCGCCGGACAGCGGGTCGTCAGGCTCTATGACAAGGATTCGGCCAGCGGGTGGCAACCACTCGGCGATATTCCCAAAGAGCACCGTATAAAGCATGGCTCCTTTTTGTTGAAGAGCGTGGACATTCGTCGTCGGATTCGCGCATAGTTGGGTAAACGCGTCGACTTCGCGAACCAGTTCTTCCGGATCAACCGAAACCCATTTTGCGTGAATCCCGCGATCGTCATATACCCAAATTGCTAAACCGTCTTGCAAAACCGCATATGCAATTCTGGTCTGCTCCCTCAAGGAGCCGATTCGACCGGATATTTCCTTCGGTCCACCAATGTTTCGATTTTCTCGCCCAGTTAAAGGTCTAAACCGAACCGGTAAAGTGTCACTCCCCTGCATGTGCCGAAGAGGAGCAGCGCGATACCATTCCCAGGCTTCAAGTGCTGAGGCGATTTCACCAGCACGGAACTCCAACTCAACGGTAATCCGGTAGCAGCCCGATGCAGAGCGGCTCCAGCGAATCCTCTCTTCCTCCGATCGCAATGAACGAAGTGCCTTTTCCGAAGCGGCAATGCACTTGTTCAAGGCGTTCCTAGCCTCAGGAAGGCGGTGCAATCGCCAGGCGATTTCACTCACCGCTCCGTAGTAGTCCAGAACTACGTATTCGCTTGATGTCTTCTGGACCGCCGACTCCATCGCATTGAGTCGATTGAAAGCCTCATCCGCGTTCACCGTACGGGCCTGTGCTCGGGCCAGCCATACTTCAACATCCATCTCGCGGTTTTGCGTAGCTTCGCTCCGTGGCGAAACGGCCAGAAACTTTCGTGCCTGGTCAAAAGCAATCGCCGATTCCCGCGGCTGCCCGGCCATTAGAGCCGCGGTGCCCAGCCTCGAATAAGCCATAGATTTCAGCAGCGGATTGTCTTCCTCGGATATGGTCCTGATCGCCTCCTGCCACACCAGTGTTTGAAAATTCCATAAGTGCGACGCATCCGCGAGTTCGTCCAGACTGGCATACAGGTTGTATGCCCTCATCACGGGGTATGTACCTTGGTGATAGCGGGTCAAACCTTCCATCACCGTCTTCCAGCCGGCTGACAGGTCGCCTGCTTCTATCTGTACATCAGCGACGAACGCCGTCGCCCGAAGATAGGAGCTCGGGAATTGTGCCAATTCTGCCTCTTTCTGAGTTTCGCGCAGGGCCGCAAGACCACCTCCAAGGTCTCCTGTAATACTTAAGCAATCGCCCTTTTCGATGCCCAGTCGAATCGCAATCCATCTGTACCTTCGAAAGCCGGCTTGTTTCTCGGCCTCACCGAGAGTGGTGAGACAACCTTGCCCATCGTCGGACAGTTTCAGCGAATATGCCTCTTCTAACCGAGCTCGCAATTCACCTGCCGTGCTGTGTACCGTGTGGAATTGTAAACGCGCTCGCCTAGCCTCCCTAAAACCTTGCGCGAAATCGCCCTTTCTGTTTGAACGAATTGAGTTCGCCAAGGATTGAGCACCAAGCAGTACCTCTGGGTTTGAGGATTCATTCAGCAGTTCCTCGAGCCATTCATCGCCGGCCTTAACAGCTGCAATATGAGCGACCATCTGCGCAGCAGTCGTGAGGGCTTGATGATCGCGATGGTCTGCCGCGCTAACCAACCAATCCGCGGCAGCAATATCGAGATAGTCGTCCAAGTTTGTGGCGACTAGCGTTTCGAGATTCCTGCCTTTGAGGCTACTCAAATCTTTCGGATCTAGGACACCGCTCCTCGGCTTTTCACCACTCGACTGGGGCAACTTCTGCAATTTCGCTCGTGCCTTGGAAACCCATTCGCTGTCTGGGAAGGACCTCAGGTACTCCTCCCAGTCCCCTCTTGCTTCCCCGAACATTTGTGCTTTCTCGAGGGCCAACGCACGATTGAACAAAGCCGCCTGGTCATTCCGATCCTTCGTTCTCGCACGACTCAAATAGTCGATCGCCTTGGCGCAATCTTCACTTGGCCCGTTTTCGGCGCGCTCGTAATATGCCGCACCGAAATCCGTAAGAAGAAACGGCAGGTCCGGAGCTACCTCCTGCACTCTTTTAAATGATTCGATTGCGGCATCAGCATCCCCGGCAAGAAGCTGTGCACGCCCTTTCGCTTCCAGCCATCTCGGGTCGCCCGGATGAGCAGCAAGTTCCTTCGTAATCTTGCTAATGGCGGCAGCAAGCGCGGGCCGTTCGACCAGAGACTTCGCCCCTCCACTCCGCGTTCCGGCGACGTTTCGTTGTGCCCCAGGAATCTGGATTTCCAAATTCCCAGCCTCGGCATATGCCTCCCCAAGTAATCGATCAATCGAGCGTTCTCGATTTAACAGTGGAAGTAACAACATGACCGCAATGAGACCAACGACTCCAGCTGAGACGAACACCAAACGCCATGTCGGGAACTTCCAGACAGCTTTCCTACCCTCCCTCGACTGCCGATTGCTCCCTGAGACGCTGAGGCGCGCCGCCAGTTGGCTCTGCCCATGCGGCGAACTGGTCGTAAGGCTAGCGAACAGGCGCTCCTCGTCGGACGACCAAGTGTCGGTAAAATCTTCTGCCGCGGTCTTAAGAATTGGACCGCAGTGGTCGCAACCCGAAGCGTGCTCCAGCACTTGGCGCGCCGTGACCGGGTCTGCTATGCCGGCAGCCACTTTCCTCAACTCCTCGCTCTCGGGGCACGATGGTCCCGGTTCTGCACTGGAACGGGATCTGATTCCCTGAAGCTTCACGTTTTCAAGCAGACGTTCATCAAGCCGGTTGCGACAATCCTGACAATTCGACACGTGTCGTGTGAGGTTGTCCAATTCGATGCCCGGTGACACACCGGCAAAAAAAGTCCCGGAGGCAGCAAGAGCCTCAAGTTCTTGCTCCGTGAGATGTCCATCACCAAGACGTTGCACTTACACTCCTGCGTTAGAACGATTCTGCTTGCTGAAATCCTTTTTTGCCGCGGGTGCCTGGCTCCCCAACATTGGACAGTTTCTCCCGCATGAGTCGAGTGAGCCGGAACAACAGGCTCTCCACTCCCTTCGTTGTCAGGTCCAGTCCAGGCAATGACGCGATCGCGCTCGCCGTGAAACCCGATCGGTAGTAAAGCCAAAAGACAGTCCGGGCGCGCTGGAGTTCCTCTGGTGGAACAACCGCACTCAGCTTCCGGTCGATTTGCTCAATTAGGACGGACCGTTCCGTGGTGTTGAGGGTGCCTTTTCCAGATTCAGGGCTGGCCGCGGCAGACTCTTCCTCAACCGAATCGGCCTTGGCTTCAGGGGCACGTTTCACCGCGAGACGGGATTTGAAGAAATCCTGAGCCACGCTCGCCGCGATGACCTTCACAAATCCAAAGATGGCGTCGGGATGCTGTGGAGTAAAAGTTCGGAGCAATTTGCACTCGTTCGCACAAATCTTCAGATAGGTCTCCTGAACGAGATCATCGATCAGGAACTTGTCGAATGGTCCGTAGCGAGTCGCAACCCGAATTACGCTGCGAGCGATTACTGGATTTAAGCGACGGATGAACTCGTTCCAGACCTGCTCATCGCCGTGCTCCAAACAGGCCAGCACGAGGTCTTCCGAAGATAGGGCCGAGTAGTTCACTTCAGGCCGGGCTCCAAAGTCTCACGATTGTACATCAGTGTCTTAAAGGCAATGGACATATAACTACCCAAGACCCGCTGGGAAGTTCTCTGTTTCGTCAAGCGTCATCTTGCCATGCCGATCTTCGCGGGAGACGAAAGGGATTCTCTCCGCCTTGTCGTTCTTTCCTTCAGTCAGCACAGAAGACCGAGATGGATCATCCGCTGCTTCCCGAGATCAAATCGCGGACCGGCAAACGACCTGTGCCTCGGAGTGAATGCGCTCGACAAAAGCAAAGCGCGTTCGAAAGGGAAACCTGATCTTTTTGCGTTCTTATGACTGTAACCGAAACTTTTCGATTGGAGGAATACTCACCCATGGAATTTCGACCACGGCGACCGAGCAAAGGCAGCCTCGGGACATACATGAATTTCGCCCTAGCTCTATTTCTCATGCTGACCAGCGCGATTCCACCTACGTTTGGACAGACTGCCGATACGGCCAAAAGAAGCGACGACACGAAAGTAGAAACGGACTTCCTCCAGGAAAAGGCCTCGACTGCCGTCAGTGTATCCAAGACGGCCCTCGGATTCATAAATGAGCAAGACGGCGCCATTAGTAACACGAGGGCTTTTGATCTCCTAAAGGCCTTGCTTCGATCACCTGACCAGGCATATGTGAAGACGAACTTCGCAGGTCTTTTTGATGCGAAAGGAACTTTGAACGAGACTTTGGTGGAGAAGAAGGCTTGTTTCATCATCAATGTTGTTGTCTGGACTCCCACTGAAGCAACACAGAACACCGACAATCCGTCTACATCTTCTCCTACACAGCGCTGGTACGTCTTTCGAAATGGAAAACTAGCACAACAGAAGCGGCTTCTGGGGGTTCATACCTTTTATTTCTTATACATCCATCTCAATAAGGGTGACGCGAGTTACTTGACGCGGTATGACTTCACCTCGACGGAGGCAACACCCATCTTTCTTCAGCATCTGTACGCGCTTGCTTCAGTGCTCACCACAGAGACGCAGAACAAAGCGGAGAATTTGCAAGCCAATGTGTGGGGTGGAAGGCAGCTAACCTTTAGCTACGCTACTTCCGACATCGCCATCACTTCGAAAATAACCAACCTAGCGACCACTACACCTGAGAAGGAGAAGCCGGCGATAAATAATGGATCATCAAGCGGCACTTCCACAGGAAACGCACAAACCTTTCTGGGCGGTGACTATCGACTTGTTTCTGCAAGCGATAAGGCTCGGCCCTCTGCGATGACGCTTGACGATACTCCGGCAAAGAAGGCACCGCCTACTCCAAAAGATGGAAGCCTCGATTCTCCGGTGACATTTCACAATGAAGCTGGACCTTGGCTGGACATAAACATCGGCTTTCCTGCGACGAACGTTAACGAGCTAAGCTTTGATTCAACTTCGACGGGCTTCACCCCAAAGACCGTCGACAAGCGCCGACTCTTCGGTTTGCTGAATTTCTATCCTTTCCCCAAGCAGCGGATTCAATTGGCAGAAAGGAACTTTTCGTGGATTCCCTCGTTGATAGCTGGGCTGCCACTTGCTAGTCAGCCCCTTCATAAACCCGTTGTCGCCGTCGGTTGGGGCCCGCCCTTGCTTCAGGTCTACATTGGCTCAATCATCGCCAAACAAGACAAGGCGCCTGCCGGCACAACATTAACAAAGAGTGTGTGCACGGGTTGGTGCCCACAGTTCACCTTCGGAGTCACCTTTAGCGTTACGGCCCTGAAGGACAAACTCACACAAAAGAAATAGTTCCATTCTGAGGAACTCGCCGGGTCACATGCCTAAGAGACAAGACTGACCAGAATCGTGATATTCGCGAAATTGTGGACAGGTGCATGATGCAGTTCTTTACGGCCACGCAGCCATATTTTGCCTCCCATTTCCACTTCAGCGCTAACGGCATATTTATGGCCGCTGTGCACCTGAGTCTTCGGGACGAAAAGCGAAAACGAGATCGGAGCTTGACTGTGATCACTGCTAACCGTTTTTTCGGCCAAAACTACTGGCGGGGCCGTTGGGTTTGTAACATCTTCAAGACGAATGTGTATGGTCGAGTTTTTGGCAAGGCCCAGCCGTTCCTCGTAGGTCACACTGCCGCTGATGCGGGACATCTCCGTTTGTCCCAGAACAGGTACTTGGAGAAACACCATTGCCATCGCGGTCGTTAAGCTCGCTATCGGCACCACCAGTTGACGCCAGGAAATCGTAATCGCTAACCACCGCTGACACGAGGACCGAACAATACAAAGCGAAACAGCCACAATCGAGTGACCGTCCAAACCCAACTCTACTACACAAGTAAGGCCTGGCTCCAGAGATCGACGTCAAAAGGCGAGGACAAGCAAATGGCGAGAATTAAGGTATTGCAGGTCGGATTGATTGCTCTGGTATCTCTGAGCGCGACATCTTGCGCCCGTCAACCATCGGAGCAGCAGCTCCAGCAAACACGCCACGAATTGAGCCGAATTAAACCCTTGGAATCGCGTGTGTCGATTCCAAAAACTCACGAAATATTGGAGGCCCAACGAAATGCCCAGGCCTACCTCCTCAACGCTCAGAATCCAGCAGAACGAACAATAGCAAAAGAAGTGCTCGATAGGTTCGGTCGTCAACTTGAGGTGCAATCCCAAGTGTCGGCGACTGAGTCCTATATTATTAACGGCAAGCCGGCAAGACCCGGACAGTTCCCATACCAAGCCGCGCTCGTGTTTACCGGGTACGAAAATGCGTTCGATGGCCAGTATTGTAGCGGCACACTGATCGAGCCTCAGTGGGTGCTCACCGCTGGGCACTGTGTAACCAAGACGATGAGCCCCGGAGACATACAGGTACTCGTCAATGTACTTAAGCTCTCCACCGGTGCACCTCGCCTTGATCTCGCGAAGGTTTGCCGACACCCGCAATACAAGATAACTGGGCCCCACGCTGAGAACGATATCGCTTTGATTAAGCTTGCAACCCCACTGACCGGTGTACCGACCATCAAAATCCCGAACGCCGACGTCGAGCCGATGATGTTTCAATTCACGAGAAATGCCACGATAAGCGGATGGGGCGACACAGGATCAGGAAACCATGCTGGCAGCGACGACCTTCTCTTCGGCACGGTTCGCGTTGTAGACAACCGAATCTGCAGTAAGAGCTATCCCCACGGTCAAATTATAGATGGCATGGTTTGCGCGACCGACCAATTCACAAATACATGCCGTGGAGACAGTGGCGGCCCGATGATTATGCGAACTGCGGACGGTATTGAGTACATCGAAGGCGTAACAAGCTGGGGTGACAAGAACTGTGCCTTAGGCAATCCAAGTGTTTACACCCGTGTTTCAGTATATGCTCCCTGGATACAAATGAACCTCTCATCCACACCAGATTGCGAAAGCCTGACTGCGGAATGATTCGACACTCTGAACGATACTCGGATTTTGGTTGATTCCCCGATAAGCTACATCCTGCAGTGATTTGAAGATGCAGATACCGCCTAAGTGTCGAGCTGCGAATGGAATTCACACATTCGATTGCGAGCCCATCGTATTCGCAGTTGTTTTCTTCCGACGGTTTCACACACCGTTGTGTTGGAGTGCTGCTAGCGGTTTGCGACACCTCTGCATCCCTTTCGCAACGGTTGCACAGACCGTCGTGGCGCAAGTCGACGGTTCCCCAGACCCGTTGCACCCGCAGACCTCTGCTTATATTTCGCCCCCGACTAGTGAATGCTGTTTCGTGTCTTGCACGCATCTGTGCTAGAATTAATCTCGCATGAGCGCACTAATTCTTACAGGCGGTTTACAGGCGGTTTTGCCAGGAAAGCTTGCAGTCAGGGGCAACCGAGGCGAACGGTGCGCTGTATGCGAAACTTGCAAAGGCTTTAGTTGCAAGCTTTTACGCTAAGTTGTTGATTCCACGGCTGGGGACGTAGTTCAGTTGGTTAGAACGCTGCCCCGTCCCGCCACACTGTCACGGCCAATGCGCTTTCGGTCCTCAATTATCCCAAAGGACACTACCTACACCGCATATTCAAGGATGCCTTTCACATTTCGCAGAGCGTTCCGCGACAGCTGAATTGCACCCTGAACCTGAAGCTGACGGGGATGCCTATGGCCTGCTTTGTTCCCTATCGTTCTTAAGCCGTGGCCTGCTTTCAGCGTTGTTTTGAGATAGACTGAAAGAAAGGAACAAGAACTATGACGCTCGACTGGTCACAATGCCCAGCGGTGGAAAGCATCCCAGGAAAGGTAAGCGGTGCTTGGGTGTTCAAAAACACACGCATGCCCGTTTCGCTTGTCTTCGAGAACCTCGAAGCCGGCGCGTCGATCGCAGAAATCATGGAATGGCATCACCTCACGCGAGAGCAGATCGTGACCGTCCTCGAATTCGCGGCACGAAGTCTCGACCCGCCGGTTCCACCCGAGCCGGGCTCTGCTTCCCCGGTACATGCTCGTTCTGTTTGATCACAGCACGCCAGAGCCTCTGCGATACGCGCTCAAGGCCCATACGGTCGTCGAAGCTGTGGAGCGCGGATGGGAAACGCTCGCGAATGGAGCCCTGCTTCAGGAAGCGGAAGCCGCGGGCTTTGAGGTTTTTATCACGGCCGACAAGAACATCCGCTACCAACAGAACTTAACGAGGCGAAGGATCGCCATTCTTGTCCTCGAAAACGCGCAATGGCCGATCTTGCGCCCGCATGTCGGTCGTGTCGTCGCTGCCGTGAACGCTGCCACACCTGGCAGCTACACAGAAGTCCAGATACCCCACGCAGGCTAGGTCAGGCTTTTTCAGCACGAACGATTCGAAACCCTGTTGTTCGCCAGAACTCAAGCGGACTCTCGATTATATCTGCCTTGCTTGTCGCAGACCGGTCCACACCAGAGCTTCGCCTTATAACGATGTTCACGCCTCGGCGTAACCCTTGTTTTGACGTCCTTCCTCATTTTCACCATAGACAGTCTATCTCAGATAAGCAACGAAAGCTGCGCACTTGGTTAGAATCCCACACTGTCACGGCCAATTCCCCGCACCTGTTCGACAAAAGACACGAGAAATCGGCATAGATTAAGGTATACAGGCCGGACCTTTTAGCTTGATTATTTTATGTGGAACTATCCCCTCCGCTTCCCCTCGCAAAATTCCACCAAACGGGAGAGCAGCCGACCCAAGTTCGGGTGCTCCCGCGGGTACCGGTCGTGTCAGAGCGGTTCGCAGGTAGGCCGTGGCAGCGTCTGCAATTAGGTTTCGCTACTCAACAAGCTGCAGGTTCAAGGCGATGCGCACGCCATTGACGAGGATGATGCTCTGATCGAGAAGCTGCTGGTTCGTGATTTCGGCGTTCACGAATTGCTTGACGGCGGCGCGCGGACAAATGAATTCGATGGCTTCGGAAGTCCCTTTGGGGCCGGGAGAGAGTTTGTTGAGGACGGAAAAGTCGAGGAACTGGAATTCCACGTCCGGGGAAATCCTGTCGGATAAGTCTTTCATCTGGGGGGCAAGGAAGAGGTCAAAACTTTGGGCGGCACGTTTGTATATGGAGCCTTTGGCAAGGCCGAACTGGAGAGAGTTGCGAAGGGTCATCTGGAGCGCGACTTGATCGCGGAAAACCATAAAGGTTGGTGGAGCGTAATCGACAAAATGAAATTTCGCTGCGCCTAGCTTGGCCAAGGAAGCTAATTGTGCTTGGTACTTGTCGTTCAGACGATCCGCGTCGGCCGGCGCCGAACGAGGAAGACCTAGCGGCGGATCAGAATCTTTGGGTGAGGACGGAGCTGGATTGGCGTTTGCGGGAGCGGGATCTGCGGGGCCCGCAACAGCGGGAGAGGCGGCTGGCAGCGGATGATTTAAGTTGAGCAGGGGAGAGCGGGTCACCAAAGTCGAAGAACGCGCGGTGGAGGTGGCATCGGGCCGGGCCGGGATGGAGCGAGGTAGAGCTTGAACGTTGAGGGGATCGCGTTCGGTGAGGGAAAGGCCGAAGTCGGTTCCGCTGACGTAGATTTTGTTGCGATTCAATATTTCCTGGCGAACGGGATCCGTGGTGGCGCCGGAAAGGGCCCAGGCGTCAATGCGGTCAAGCACCAGGACAAGGTTTTCTTTTCCTTCAAATTCGTAGCTGCGCTCCCTGGACCGGGCGTGGTAGGAGATTTCAAATCCTATCCCGTCGCAGGCTATGTCTTGCGGCAGGGTCGTCGTCGTCAAAGCTAAGATGGGAAGCACCACCGTGCGGAATGTATTGGCCGCGCGTTCGTTCTGTGTCATGCGATTGGTGTCGTAGGCAGCGTTGTAATTCCCAGTTACCTTCAAAATGACGCGATCCTGGAAGCGGACAAACTCCAGGCCGCGTGAATCAGCTTCCGCCTGCTGCGCGGGGTCAAGTCCAACGTAGCGGCTAAGATAAAAGGGAAAAGGAAATTTTGTTTTGGCGATCGATTGGTTGAGAGTTTTTAGTTGGGCGAAATAGGTTTCCTCGAGCGCTTTCAAATCGGGGTTGAGGATTTCGGCGGGGCTTACCTGCGCGGAGGCGCATCGCGCGGAGAGAGCGATGGCTATTCCAAGAGTTGGAACAAGCAAGGGACGCCAAACGTTTTCAGCGAGGTTGCGTTTCATGCTTTGCAAAGTGAGTATCTCCTATTTTGCGGAATACTGCGACGCTGGGCGGCCGGGAGGCTGATAGGGCGGCTGGGCCACGGCGCGCGCGAAGACAATCAAGGAGCGAATTTCTTCGGTGGAGAGCATTTTCCCATAGGGCGGCATCATCGCGGATTTGCCAAGGGCGCTGCCGCCCAGAGTGATGATGTTCAGCATGAATTCGTCGCTTTCGGCGTTCAGCGTGGCCCCATCGTTCAGCAGGGGCGGAACAGGCGTGAGGTTCGAGCGATTGGACGGGCCGGCAGGCGTGGCGTCGGCGTGGCACCAGACGCATTGTTGATAAAAGATGCGCTTGCCCTGGGATTGCTGATAGCTGAGAGGAATAATTTTCTGCGCGTCGGTCCAATCGGTTTCCGTGTCGTACGCGGAGAGCAATGAATCAGGTTTGGGCGCTTCGGCGTGCTTGCGGCAGCCGGAGATTGGGGCGATGGTCATTAAGAGGAGGCTGATCCAGCGGCGGAACTTCATTGGCCTGCCCCTTGAGCCGCGGCGCGCGATCGGGCTGCGCTTGCGGTTTTTTGCGGCTTGATGCTCTGGCGCAGGGTCATCAGGTACGCCGTCAAAGCATTGACCTCGGCTTCAGTGAAATTTCGGCGCGGCTCGATGGTGTCAGGAACAAGCGACTGAGGATTTTTCAACCAGGCCTCGATCCATGCGGGCGTCAACCAGCCGCCTGCATTGTTCAGGTTTGGACCAACGTATCCGCCAGTTCCGCCGATGGTGTGGCAGGATTGACATTGATACTTCACTTCGTAGAGCTGCTTGCCAAGAGCAACCATGGCCGGAGTGAACTGTTTCGCGTCAACGGCCGCGGGATTCACGGTGGGATGCTGCAAGACCATGGTCATGTAGTCAGCGAGAGTGGCGGCGTCCTTGTCACTCATATTGAATTGCGGCATGCGCAGGATGAGCGTGGGGCGCAGAGTTTGCGGATTTTTCAGGAAGTCGACGATCCACTGACGCTGCGCGCGGCTGCCCTCGTAGGTTAGGTCGGGCGCCAAGTCTCCACCGTAGCCGTTGAATTTGTGGCAGGTATAGCATTTGTAGCGTTCATAGACTTCGGCAAACGCGCCGGTGGGGCGGAACGCAACTTCCTTTCGAGGCACAACCAGATCTTGCAGCGCGCTGGTTGGCGGAGCACCTTTCATGCTGAGGAGGGCTGTCGTAATGGCCTCTAGGTCCGCCTGGTTCCAGTTGTATTGGGGCATGCGCGCGGCCGGATTGACGGAGACGGGGTCCTGCAACTTCGCTTGAATGTAGGAAACAAGGTTGTGCGGAATTTTTGATCCGACGAATTCCAACTGCGAGGCGTTCTTTCCGCCGATGGCGCTCAGGTCCGGGCCAAAATCTTTCTGCGGATTCAGGCCTTCGATCACATGGCAGCTGGCACAACCTTTTTCTAGAAAGACGCGATGCCCGAGCTGAATTTCCTCTTCAGTTGGCTGACCAAGCTGCGGTACGCCGGTGAGCAGGTCGGAATCGGTAAGCTTGGTGGTGATGTACTGCGTGACCTCATAGAGATCTTCATCTGACCAGCCGTAGCGCGGCATGCGAGTGTGCGGAAGATAGCCCTGAGGATCGCGGAGCCAAGTGACGAGCCAATCCGGATTGACCTTGCTGCCGACTTTGGTTAGCTCCGGACCAATATCTCCCCCGATGAGCTTGGTTTCGCCGGCGCGAGTGACTGCAAGTGAATGGCACGTGGAGCAAAACATTTGCCGGAAACGCAATTCGCCTTGAGAAATCAATTCCGGATTCTTGCTCCAGGCGGCGACGACGCGGGCATCGATCTTGTACGGCGCGAGCGCTTTGGCTCGTTGAACGCTGAGATAGGCGGAAAGCGCGCGGAGTTCGGTCTCGGTCAGACGGAACTTCGGCATGCGCGGTTCTTCTTCTGTTTCGTAACCATTGACGGTGATGTTGCCGTCTTTGTCGAGGATGGTGCGCGGCTCTTTCAGCCACTTGTAAATCCATTCGCGCGTCACTTTCGTGCCGACGTTCGTGAGGTCGGGACCCAGCATCGCGGGACGTTCGATCCCCGGGAGGCGGTGACAGCCCTGACAATTCAATTCGGCGAGGAGCTCGCGGCCGCGCGTGAGCTGCGGCGTCTGGGGCAGGTCAGCATAATGACACGTGCCGCAGGACGCTTGAATAAAGCGAGTCGGCAGGATCGGCTGTTCCCAGGCAAGAGTCGATTCGTGCGCTTCGGCGACTTCCGTGGCAGGGCCCTGGCCCCGATGGCAAACGGTGCAGCCCCAGTCGCGAACATTGTGGGGAATCGGCGGATGCGCGCGGAAGGGCTGAGGCACCGCACTATCTGAGAGGCTCGCCTGCGTGATTCCCTGGTGGCACGTTGTGCAACGGTCGACAACATTCATTCCGGGCAGCCAGATCTGATCGATGTCCGGACGGTAATCGGCCAACAATTTCTTTGTGTCGGGACGGCTCTGCGCAAATCGCAAATAAGAGCGCTTGTATTGCTTCCATTCGCGGCGAAAATCCTTGAAAGGGGAAATTGCGAGCACGGCCAAGAACACGACACTTGAGACGGCAAAGATCAGGCGCGTGCGGTTCGCCAATTTACCCATGTCTTCAGCCGACATGAGTTCTCCACGGCCACACCCACGACCAGCCCGGGCCCCGGAAAAAAGTCCCAACGACGGTCAAACAGACAGCGACAGCAATGAACCAGGTCATAACCCACCAGGAGAGGGATTTCGTGGCGAGCACATTCAGCCAGCCCTTTTGTCCCTCCCTAACGGTATAAGAAAACAGCAAAAGCGCCGCAACGAGTGCCGTGGGAGCAAAAATCGTCCAAGCGTGGAATACCGCTAGAAACGCGAGCAGGATAATCACAGTGATGAGGACGATCCTCAGATTTCGCGACGGCCGCTGAGCCCAGATCGCCTCGCCTTCGATATTCACGTTGAAATAAGGAATGACCACGAGCGCGATCACCACCAATGTCGGAATCAAAATTCCCGCCACGAATGGCGGGAAAAAGTGCAGCAGTTCCTGGAGGCCGAGAAAATACCACGGGGCCTTGGCGGGATTCGGGGTAAGCAGCGGATTCGCGAGTTGCTCGAGCGGCGCGTCCCAGAGAAGCGCAACGAGCACCATAGCAATCACGAGCACCTGAAATGCGATTGCCTCGCGTATCAAGAGATGGGGGTAAGTCATCAACTGAGGGCCGGGATCGCCTACTACCTTGGCAGAGGTCTTCTTCGTGACAAAAACGACGCGGCGTGGTTCTTTCTTCGCGTCCGAGCCAATACCGGTGTCGATTTTATTCTTTTCCATCGTCGTCCTTGGGCTTTACGGTCAGACCACCGTCCTTTTGCACCCGCCAGAAATGAATTCCGATGAGCAAGAACGCGACGAGCGGGAGAATCACGACGTGAAGCACGTAGAAACGCAGCAACGCGTTTTCTCCCACGATGTTCCCACCAAGCAGCAGGAAGCGAATTTTGTCGCCAACGAGTGGCATCGCGGAAATGATGTTAGTGCCAACGGTCACTGCCCAAAAGGCGAGTTGGTCCCACGGCAAAAGATAGCCCGTGTAGCTGAGGAACAGCGTGACCAGAAGAAGCACGACACCAACCACCCAGTTGAACTCGTGCGGCGGTTTGTAGCCCCCGCGGTAGAACACGTGAAACATGTGCCAGAACACGGCGAAGACCATCAAATGCGCGGCGAGCCGGTGAAGATTTCGAAGGAAGACGCCGTTGGAAACGACGAATTGAAGATCCTTCATGTCCCGATAGGCATGGGGCGTCGCCGGGTGGTAATAGAACATTAGCAAGATACCCGTGACAAAAAGAACGATGAACAGGAGGAAGGAGATCGAGCCCAGATAGTACGAGGCCCGTACGCGGAGGGACTTCTCTCGAACCTTGACGGGCAGCCAGTGGAGGAACAGATTGCCGAAGACAGCGAGACTGCGTGTGCGATTCGTATTCGCGGGGCCGCGGCGAAAGATAGACTTCCAGACTTTCGTTTCGCGAAGACTGTGCAGCACGGAGTGAAGACTCGTAGCCATTGTTTCCCTTAGACTTTCAGAACCTGCTCCGACTTGATGTTTTGCAACTTGTCGACGAGCAGCTCGCCGTCCGCCGTCAGCGAGATCGCGAAGTGCGGAAGGGGACGCGGGGCGGGGCCTTCGATTTTCGTGCCATCAAATTTGAACTTACTACCATGGCATGGGCACGCAATCATTTCGGCGTCCGGCTTCCATTGCGTAACGCAACCCAGGTGCGTGCAGACGGCGGACACCGCGTAGAAGCCTTCCGGCATGCGCACGATGTAAACCTGCTGGTCCTGGAGAAACGTCACTGAATGCACGGGATAAAGATCGGGATTCCCGGCGCGAAAGGTCGTTGGGGGCTCAAACAAGACGTTGGGCGAAAAAAATTGATAGGTCACGGCCACGGAGCCTAGAGCCGCGATGCCGAGAGCGCCTAGAGTGATTTCGTTCAAGAAATCGCGCCGGGTGATCTCGTTAGCAGCATCCCCGGAGAGCGGCACTCCAGGAAGCGAAGAGTGTTTTGTTTCACTCATGAATGGAGAACCATCTCCTCAATTTGGACTAAGTTCGGGTCGCGATCGAAAACCTCAAAAGCTTCCATGGTGATGGTGTTCACCGGGCAGCGCTCGGCGCAGAGACCGCAGCGAATACAGATGGTTTCGTCTTTGACCATCACCGAACCCTTGGCGGTAGAAAGCTCTTCGGGCGAGAGGTGGAGAAGTTCGTGAGCCCGAGAGTCGGATGTGGCGGACAACTGTTGTGTGATCCCCTCGGAGAATTCGAATTGGCTAAGTGGGACAAGCTGCAGACAGTTTTCCGGACAGACATCCACGCAGCCGCCGCAGAGGATGCACTCACTGCCGTTCGCCTCGGTCCCTTCAAAAATCGTGTTGATCCAGCACTGAAGACAACGGGAAGCTTCTCGTCTAGCCTGTTCTTCCGTAAAGCCGGTTTCGACCTCGGCTATACCGGTGCGGCGTTCGAGAGGGATGACAGGCACAGCCAAACGGGAATATTCGTCGTATTGCTCAGCCATCTTATGGTGATCGAGGAGCGTGATCTGTACATATTTCGGCTTGGGCTGCCACTCGGGTCCCCGAATAAACTTGTCGATTTCTTCCGCAGCCTTTTTGCCGTCTGCAACGGCGTTGATGATCAGGCGCGGACCAAAGGCGATATCCCCAGCTGCGAAAATTCCCGGCGCCGTGGTCATAAGCGTCGCGGGATCGATCTTCAAGGTTCCTTGCCTCGTTGTTTCGAGGCCATCGGCAGGTTTGAGAAAGGAAAGATCGGAAGCCTGCCCAATGGCCAGAATGATTGTGTCGCATGGGAGGATTGTTTCCGTGCCGGGAGCAAAGGTGGGGCTGAACCGCCGTTGAGCGTCGAATACGGAAGTGCACCTGATTACTTCGAGGCCAGTTACCTTCCCATTGTGACCGACGAACTGCTTCGGGCCAAGCGAGGGATGAATCCTGATCCCCTCGACCAAGCCCTCTTCAATCTCTTCTTCCGCAGCGGGCATTTCTGGGCGCGATTCGAGACACACGAGGTGCACTTCACGAGCGCCCATGCGTAGCGCTTGACGTGAAACGTCCATGAATTCCTTCATGGCGACATCCATCTCGCTGGAAGTCAGTTGGTCTGGAAGGCCCGCGCTGGTTTCTGTGCCTGGGGTGAGCTTTTGCTGTTCACGCATGGCGGAACGCGCCACGTCGATCGCCACGTTGCCTCCGCCGATGACGACGACTTGCTTGCCGATGGAGAAGCGATAGCCAAGATTGACGTTGAGAAGAAAATCGATCCCTTTCACGACTCCATCCAGCTCGTGCCCCGGAAGGTTGAGGTCGCGGCTGCGGTGCAGGCCAAACCCGAGCAGCACAGCTTTGTAGCCCTGCCGGCGGAGGTCTTCCAGTGAAAAGTCACGACCGAGCCGCTTGTTCAGGCGGAGTTCCGGGCCGAGGTCGAGAATCTCTCGAATCTGGGCCTGCAAAACATCGCGCGGCAGACGATATTCCGGAATGCCGAGATGCATCATTCCACCAGGCACTGGCGCGGCTTCGAAGACGGTTACGGGATAACCGAGCAGCGCCAGATCATGCGCTGCCGACATGCCAGCCGGACCGGAACCGATGATTGCGATTTTTTCTGGCCGGAAGGCCCGTGGCCTTTCGGGAAAGACATTGATGGGATTACGCGATTCCGGTCCATGGCGCTCGGTGACGAAACGCTTTAGAGCACGGATAGAAATGGGCATGTCAAATTGTCCGCGCCGACAGGCGGGCTCGCAGGGATGTCCACAAACGCGGCCGCAAATCGAGGCGAAAGGATTGGGGACCCGGGCGTAGCGGTAAGCTTCCTCGTACCTCCCCTGCGCAATAAGAGAAACGTAGCGTCCGGCCTGTGTATGGACAGGACAGGCCTGCATGCAGGGGAAGTTCGATTCTAGCCACTCGAGGTCGACTAGTTTGGTTCGGCTGGCCACGAGGTGCTCCCGGGTCCCTTTCTCGCTTACTTCTTGACCGTCAATTCCACCGTCGCTGTTGCGGCACTGACATCCACAGCCAGCGTGGTTGGTTTACCATCTTCGCTCCAAGTCTTCAACGTATACTTCCCTGCGGGAATATTCTTGATTTCGAAATTGCCGTCCTTGTCCGTCACCGCAAAATAAGGCGTAGGCACAACGACGACATAGCCGGACATTTCTGGGTGCACATTGCAAAGCAGAGAAGCTGTGCCGAGGTCATTGAATTGGAACGGTTTCTTCTCGCCCTTCGGCCAAGTACCCAGGTTGTGAGAGAGCTTCTTGTTTCCGCTGACCGACGGCCAATAGACGTTATGGCCAACGGGGTCACTATTCAAGAATTCAACAGTAGTTCCCTGCTGCACGGCAACGACGTGTGGAATGAACGCCATTTTCCTTTGGTCGACCACAACGTGGTCTTTCGGCGGATCGAACTTCTTATCTGCTACCACGTCAACGTAGACGGCAATGCTGTCTGCGGACTTGATTCCCTGCACGCTGACCTTGCCCTTGATTTCATTGGCCCGGCCTATGCCAGCCAGCACGAGGACCAGACTTGCTGCGATTGCTGCCTTTGCTACGATTTTCGACAGACTCATGACATTCCTCTCGTATTTGATGTGCGTGCCATTCAATTTCCGAGCCCGATCTCTCTAGAAGACGTAGTCGATGCCCGTCTGGAACGTGTTGGGGCGGAAGAAGAGCGTGTTTCCGGTTACAGGATCCGTGTAAGGATGTCCAAAGGTGTATTGATATTCGCCTACGACCTTAATGTTGGCGCGTACTAGCACCTGGAAGCCCGGACTGAAGCGGTTTCGTGTGTGATATTGCGATGCCGGCGTGCCATTCAGAAAGTCCGAATGGGAATTCACGGCGTCGTAATGAAAGGTCCCGATCAGCCAGGGATAGAACCAATAATTTGCGCCAGCGAACCCGCCGGAAAACTTAACCGCGGGAGCAAAAGCGATGGTCGCAGGCGGTCCGGCAGTGAACAAGTGATTGTCGTCATGGCCGAACATTCCAAGTCCGAAGAGTTCCATCTTCCGGTATTTGAAACGTAGATCGCCGCCCACTCGATAGAAGGGTTCCTCCACCGTTGCCAACAAACCCGGGAACGTCTTTCCGTCCTGGTTCTGTTGGTTCTTGCCGTAGTAGTAGAAGAATCCAAGCCGGATCGACGTGTGGTCCCGAGGACCTGTTGGCCCTGCTGCCTGGATCGCATTGCGGCTTTCCGGATCGCGCTCCAGGTTGAATTTCTGAGACAGGCGAACGTAAACGTCCTTCGAACTTCTCGCAGCCGTTCCGACATTGCTCCCGTTCGTGACGGCGACAGACCAATTGAAGTTTCCATTGTTCGGTGTGCCGCCGAACTCGATACCCCTCTGTGGTGCCCCGAAGATCACAGGGTTGTTTGCGGTGCCCAAAGCGCCCGCCACGTTCGCTTCGTTGTAAATGTCAAACGGGGAGAGATAGATGGTTTTTGCCTGTGTGAAGGGCAAATCCAGTTCGAATTGTCCGAATCTCACGTTCAAAGCATTCTTCGGCAACCCGATCCCGTGGCCCAAATCGTTGTATTTTAGCCAACCGTCACCCATGCCGCCGTTGGCATTGGCCGCTCCGACGGAGATGTCGTCATCAATCCAGAATGACAAATTCTGCCCGAAGCTCCCCGCACTGATGATGGTGAACGTGTTTGGAGCAAAAAGGTCCGTGCGCGGCGCGAATCCGTTCTGCGCGATGACGCCCGGAGGCTGCTTGCGATTGACAGTAAAGTTCCCCTCGTACCGGAATGCGATCGGCAGGTATCCGGGAATCTCACCAGGATAGACCGCGCCGGGGAACGCTTCCTTCTGTGCCTTCGACCCCAGCAAGACAGGAGGTTCTTTCACAAAAACTTCGTCGTCCTTAGGAAACTTGAATCCGTTCTTCTTGAACGCTTCGCCAAAGTCGTTCAATTCCGGATAGTTGTTGTGGCAGGTGGTGCATGATGTCTGGTACTTTCGCGA
>Ga0209350_1000577_pt1 | contig 19540 bp, 17 predicted proteins | sample GraSoi013_2_20cm_2_FD_185822 | JGI IMG/M metagenome (GOLD analysis project Ga0209350, IMG submission 185822) | Grasslands soil microbial communities from the Angelo Coastal Reserve, California, USA - Sample 09_27_2013_2_20cm (SPAdes) (version 2) | ecosystem: Environmental > Terrestrial > Soil >...
TGTTGAGGCCGAATGTAGGCTTATGTAGAGATCTCGGACATCGCTTGTCCTATCTCTGTCGTTGTCGATCGTCTCCAAAAGCTGGAAGGAATGGTCATAGACATCTCTGAAGCTTCTCAGATTTGAATCAGCCACGAACGGTACAGCGCCACGCATCACCATTCCAAGCATGTCTCTAGTCGGGGTAAGAGATCGTCGAAGATTCATCAGCTTTCTTCGTACCCCACCGATCGTGGTTATAATGGAGGCCACGTTCTCCATTCTTTTCACCCGTGTCCTGAAAGTCGTTATTGCCTGTTTGTCAAGATCCTCGAGACGTTCCTCCACCTCATCCAATATCGGATAATAGGCGTCAACCGCGAAGTCAAGGAAGACGTAGAAGAACAGGTCGGGTGAGGGGGCAGTTGTGAGTGGAGCGAGACCTCTGGCTCTAATCCTAGAATCTATTGAATGGATCAGTTCTGAATCATCTGAATGTACCGTTATGATCCAGTTCTTCTGGAAGAACACGAACAGCTCGATAATCCCGCTCTTCCGGTTCCTTACGTCGGGCACATGGATTACAGCAAAGACGTTCTTTCCATACTCCTCCAGCTTCGGCCTCTGATTCCTATGAACAACATCCTCGATGGCGTAATCGTCTAGGTCAAATCTGCTCTTTAGATCAGCAAGCTCCTTGGCTGTTGGACTCTCAGCGTCGACCCAGAGCATTTCACCCTCGTGAATCTTCTCAGGAAAAACGCTGACAGTCTGAGCAGGTGCACCGAAGCCAGCAGATTTGAGAAGCGTCAGCGAAATCAACACCAGTGAACCTCAAAGCGTTCTTGAGAGTGGGTTCTGTTAACTCTTCGTTGGTTGAGTTAGCTTCGGAGCATCGACTCCAGGGATTACCGTAGGCGTCGGGTTCCCCTTCACAGCTTCAGCTGCTCCGCCTTGCGCCTCTAGAAGGATGGGAGGCCGGGAACGTGCGAACCTCACCCGTCCCCGCCGAGCCAGGATAACCGCCGCCACCCTGTCCCGGTCCATTACGATTCGACATCTTCCGCACCAGAGTTTTCGTTCCAGTCTCTTGTCCGATTGGAGTCTCTCCCCGCATCTCGGACAAGTCACGCTAGAACCTCTGGTCTCGCGCATAGACAATCGAATAACTGGTACGCCTACCCAACTGGCCTTATACTCTAACTGTCGCTGGGCCATACTGAAGCTCCAGCCGTTCATCCTACCCCGATACTTTCTACCTTGACCGTTACCCTTCCGGTAGAGACGGCGTATGCCTCGAATATCTTCCAGTACTATTGCCTGTCTCCGCTGGACCGCCGTTTCCACAACTGTCTTCGTGGCGGTGTGGAGGATATGACCTGTCCTAGCGGTTCTGCGTTCTCCAAACTTTGAGGCTATGACCCTTCTAATCCTCGCATCGTCCCGTTTGAAAGATGCGAGTATACGCATCGTTGTGCTAGCTATACGCACTGTCTTCGAGAGGTCGTAGCGATGTGTCTCCTCGTCGTTTCCAACCGTGAGATTACGAAGATTACGGTCCACTCCAACCGTAGAGGCGCATTCTATCCTGGGAGCCTCTCGGGCGATGCATAGACTCGGCCTGTTCTGAGTCAGAGTGAAAGAACGAACCTTGATCATTGGTTGAGAGATGATGTCTATCGTGTGCCTGGTCAGAGGTATGCTGAGACGCTTCCCTCTTGATACTGGAATCTCTAGCTCTCTATTCTTCGTTTTGAAACTGTAGCATGATACGAGCTGCTGTCTCACAGCGTACGGGGTCCTAGTAGGCAAGCCTCTCCTGAGAGACTTCTTCCTAGAGGCTAGTATTCCTGCTGCTCTCGATATGGCGCAGAGCTTGTAGCAGCTGGGAGAATCGTAGTGGGCTAATTGGTTGTAGGAGAGTAGTGAGAGCTTTCTCAGCGACGACGCATCGTTAGCTAGACCCATCCGTATGGATTCGTTGACCATCCTCCTGAACACTTCCAACAATACCAGAACCTCTTGTGGTGGAACATAGTATTGCCAAACCGACTTGATAGCCAACAACGAACGATAAGAGGCAGACCCCGACGTATACGCGAGAGAGGCATCCAACGATAAGTTAACAGAACTATTTTCCCCAACTTTTTTAGGGGACATAAATCGTCGGCCGGGAGCGAGGCCGGAGATCTTCGATTCCAGAAACATCCTCCCGAGGATGGAGAACAATTGACGACGAAAACCGTAGGCAAGATCAGCCGCGAGTACAAACCGTCGACATCCGAGGAAGAAGTTCTCCAATGGTGGAAGACTAACCTAGCCTACGAGAAAACAAAAAGAAGACTTCTGAGAAAACCCAAGTTCTACTTTCTAGACGGTCCACCGTTCGTAACTAATCCGCCGCACGTAGGGACGGGCTGGAACAAGACGCTGAAGGATGTAGTCATAAGGTTCCAGCGAATGAACGGATACAATGTCCATGATCAACCCGGCTATGACTGTCATGGATTACCCGTCGAACTGATGGTTGAGAAGAGCCTCAATCTCTCATCAAAGAAGGATATTGAGAATGTATTCGGCATCGGCCGGTTCATCGCAGAATGCAAGAAGTATTCTGACGTGAACATAGAGGCTCAAACACGAGTCTTCAAAGATCTTGGCATATGGATGGATTGGGACCGTCCATACGTCACCTATCACGATAGATACATCGAGTCAGTCTGGTGGACAGTCAAACAAGCGCACGAGAAAAAACTGCTCTACAAGGGATTGAGAGTAGTCCACTGGTGCCCCCACGACGAGACAGCCCTAGCAGGATACGAGGTCACAGACGAGTATCGCATCATCAAAGACTACTCAATCTATGTGAAACTTCCCATCGTCGACAAGCCTCGAGAGTTCCTCCTGATCTGGACCACTACGCCCTGGACCCTACCTGCAAACGAGGGCGTCATGGTTCACCCCGACATGATCTATGCGGTGGTAGAGGTTGAGGGCGAGAAGCTGATAATCGCTAAAGAGAGACTATCACCCGTATTAGGAGAAAAACCGTACAAGATCTTACAGGAACTGAAAGGAAAGGACTTGGAAGGAATCTCCTATGTGCCACCCTTACTAGAAGAGACCCATCAGAAGACCGGTGGGAAGCTTCACAGAGTATTCTTGAGTTCCGAGTACGTGACCATGACTGACGGCACCGGACTGGTCCACATGGCTCCCGGACATGGCGAAGAAGACTTTGAGGTAGGCGGACGAAACGGTCTACCGGTACTCTCCCCAGTAGACGCATCGGGACATTTCACCCTTGAAGCAGGAAAGTACGCTGGATTGCAAGTCAGAGAGGCAAACCCGGTAATTGTCAAAGACCTCGAAGCCAAAGGACTACTCTTCAGAGAAGAGACGATCGAACACTCCTATCCACACTGCTGGCGCTGCAAGACCCCACTCATTCTACGAGCTACAGACCAGTGGTTCATCAAAGTTACCAAGTTCAAGCAGAAAATGATCCAGGAGAACGAGAGGGTCCGATGGACTCCGGAATGGGCGGGGTCCAAACGATTCCACACGTGGCTAGTTGGCGCCCGAGACTGGGTCATCAGCCGTCAACGCTACTGGGGAACCCCCCTCCCCGTCTGGACATGCCAAGAATGTGGAGAACACACAGTAGTAGGCTCCAGAGCTGAACTCGAAAAATTGGCCATTCAACATCCACGAAAGTTCGAGCTCCACAGAAACGGCGTAGACCAAATAGAAACAAGATGCAAATGTGGCGGCAGAACAAAAAGAGAGCCAGATGTTCTCGACGGCTGGCTCGACTCAGGAGTAGCCTCGTGGGCAGGACTTGACTATCCGCCTAATGTGAAGGAGCTTAGGGCCTGGTGGCCTGCTGACGCGATCGTTGAGGCTCACGACCAGACCAGGGGCTGGTTCTACAACCAGCTGGGCTCCAGCATTCTAGTGTTCAACAAGACCCCCTACAAGGCCGTGCTCATGCATGGGCATACTTTGGACCCAGACGGGGAGAAGATGAGCAAATCGAAGGGAAATTTTGTCAGCCCAGAAGATGTCATTGGAAAATATGGCAGAGATGCTCTTCGGTTCTACACTCTCCAGACCACGGTCTGGGACGACTTCCGATTCTCATGGAACGCCATAGAGACAGCTGCCAGAGACCTCCAGATTGTCTGGAACGTCTTCTCTTTCGCGACTCTCTACATGAATCTCGACAAGTTCTCGCCGAGCAAATGGGCGACCGAAAGACTGGCGAAATCCTACCATCCCGAGGACAAGTGGCTGCTCTCAAGGACTGAGACGCTTGTGAGAGATGTTACGAAGCACATGGCGGAGCTCGAAGTCCACTTGGCAGTTCGAGCTCTAAGAGAGTTCGCGATAGAGGATCTCAGCCACTGGTACATTCGACTCGTCCGTCGACGATTCTGGCTAGAAAAGACGAGCCCCGACAAACTCGCAGCCTACACGGTCCTCCACCACGCCCTCAGAAGCTGGCTGGGACTGGCAGCACCCGCAATGCCATTTCTCACGGAGACAATCTACCGAGAAGCATTCAGAAGCGCTGAACGTTTGAACCCGGAAAGTATCCACATGACCAACTGGCCCAAGGCAGACAAGAAATGGATCAACAAGACACTGGAAGAGGAAATGCGCATCGTCCAACACATCGCTGACGCCACAGCCTCAGCGCGTCAATCAAAGAAGATCAAGCTCCGCCAACCCGTCTCCAGAATCCTAATCATCGCCGACAATCCCATAGTGAAACGGACCATCAAGATCCTCCGCGAACTTCTCCTTCAACAGGCCAACGCCAAGGATGTTAGACTGGTTTCCTTAACCGAAGAAGAACGGTTGAAGAAACTGATTGTTGAACCGAATTTCAAAGCTCTCGGCCCGGCCTTTCGTGGTGAAGCGAATAAGATCGCGGAGAGCCTCCGATCACTAGACGGTCGCCAGCTCATGCGCGCTTTCAAGGAAGACGGACATTTCCTGATCAAGCTGGATGGGCGTGGGCATAAAATTACGGGTGAGATGGTCTCTTTCAGAGAAGAGATACCTGAGAATCATGCTATCGGAAGCTTCGAGGAAGGACGGGTCTATGTGGACCTGACGATTCCAAGCGAGCTAGTTAGAGAGGGCTTTGTGCGAGAAGTAATCCGCCGGTTGCAGGAAATGCGAAAACGCCTAGACCTTCCTGTTGACGCGTTCGTGGACGCATACGTATCAGTCTCTGACCCAGAAAAGCTGGGCTGGTTGGAGGACGAGAAGGACTATTTGATGGAAGAAGTACGAGCCAAGACGTTCGTCTTACTGCGACCAGACCAACCAAGGCCAATAGCTGGACTTGAGGAAGACTGGAAGATAGAGAGCGACAATCTCTACATGGGCATATCACAACAATAAAGTCCCAAGAGATTGTTGCGGAACTGTAAGGTTTGCCCGTAAACTTGTAGGTCTCGCTGCCTTTTGAGGTGTTGTCGCTTCCAAAGGGCTGGTAGTTGTCCGAGAAGATAGCTCTGCCACTTGTATCCGTAACCACGCGCGTGCTTCCAAGCGCGTCTGTAATGTAGTAGGTTGTGCTGACCGTCCCCCCAGTCCTCGCTATTCGGATTCCATTAGCGTAAACGTAGTCTGGCGATGGGGCGCCTGGAACTATTTCGGCCAGCGTGTCGGTCCCCTCATACGCATAGAAGGTGGTAGAGGAACCCTCCTTTGCCTCCACTCTTCGGCCCAGACCATAGCCGGCGAAGGATTGACCGGTTGAGAAAAAAAGGGGAAGATTTTCGAGGTGTACTTTGCGGACTACCGGACTCTGGTTCGTCTGTTGTAGAGTAGTGTTGCTGTTCCCGCGCCTGCACCGACAACGGTTGCAGCAATGATAGCGTAGGGTGCCAGTAGGCCAATACTGTTCACGGGCACAAGGGAGCCGCCGACGGATCCGCATGCGGACCCGACTATCAGATAGACTGTCGCAGACTGCACTGAAACGTCTGTCCATCCGATTATCGTAATTGTATAGCCCTGTTTCGGAGTAGCCTGTACTGTGGACGCGGTTAGGGTAAACGTAACATTCTGACCACTGGTCAGACTCACGCTAGATGGGATGGGAGAGAGTGTGGGACCGTCAGTCGCGTTTGGATCAATGCTGTCGGAGAGCTCTACATTGCCTTGAAAGCCGCCTGTGCTTGAGACGGTGACGAGGTAGGATGCCGATTCGCCTGGACTGACGCAGATTTGGTAAGGGGCCGCTGCAACGTTGAAGTCAGGAGTCTGAGCGTGAAGGGGGGTTATGGAGGCGAGGGATGTCATAAGCGCGAGCAAAGCTGCTGTAGCAACGAGAACGTGCGTTTTGTTCATCTGCTCTCTTCATGCCAATTCGGGGTGAATTCATTTAACGATGTTGTCGCACGTGGACAAACATAAGTAATTGCGACCCAAATGGGCTGATTGTGGCAGATATTAGGCGACAAGTAGAGAGGGTCATAGAAACCGACCCTGTCATAAAGAAGGGACTTCAACGGAGAATTATCAACTCCAGGGCACTCGCCAGATACATACCAGAAGCTAACGGCGTGGACTCAACTCTAGATGCTGTCTTAGGAATTGTTCCTCGACACCCTCTCGGCAATGAAAGCGATAATCGAAACCGACAAGTGTTCAAGGATTGCGAAATCGCGATGAGAAACAAAGTGGCTGACTTGGCAGTTGAGAACGGTCCAGACATCATGAGGAGGATAGCAGACTTTGCCAGCACTATCAGGACAACCAGGGGAGAAAGCCTCAGGGTAACAGTAGGGTTCCGGTCTATCCGGGTAATCGCTGACGAGAAAGCGTTGGAGAGCTTCCGTCAGACGCTTCAGCCAAAAGAGATCATCAGCTATTCCAACGATCTTGCCGAAATTTCTCTTCTATTTCCACCTGAAGCAAGGGAGACCAAGGGAATCATCGCGAAGATTTCCGCTGAACTAGCCCTAAACGATGTCAACCTAGTCGGTATCATTTGCAATTCCCCAGAGGACATCTTGCTGGTCACCGAAGCCGACGCTCCAAGAGCTTTAGAAGCATTGCAGCGAATGCTGGGAGAAGAGGCTATGAGTACCAACCAGAAGCGTGAAGCTTCCAAAATAGTTCTCCCAAACTAGACGTTGGGATCAACCTAACTCCATCTCAATCAAACCGTAGGCATCTGAGAGAACGGTGACCGACAGTCGTTTCTTAGATAGTCTTATTAACATCCTACCGTAATCGCGGCTTCTGCATGCTAAACCGTAGGTTCCCCATAGTCCTGTTCTCAGCCCTCCTGCTCACAGCAGTCATCCTTGAACTACCGAACCAATTCCCAATCCCCAGAGTTGCAGCCATCAACCGCACAATCACCCTAACCGGCGTCGTCAGCGCCTGGAATTTTACAAGCACGCCCAACCCTACCATAACAGTCAACCAAGGAGATATTGTCACGATCACCCTGTCGAGCGGAGATACCCTCCACCAGTTTGCTTTAGACGTGGATAAGGATGGAGCCAAATTCACCGGCTCCTGTTCGACCGGAGACACTTGTTCCACTCAATTCACTCCAAGTACCCCCACGAGCATCGTCATTAACACGAGCGGTCTCTCGGGCACATACACGTATTTCTGTACCATCCATTCAAGCATGGTCGGAAGCTTCATTGTCAATCCATCAACCTCGGTCGGAGGTGCAGAGGTGCCCATCGATAGACTGGCATTGGTCGCCCCCTATCTTGGACTCGCCTCAGCCCTAGCCATTCTCGCGGCACTCTCCGTATACATCTCACGGTCTAAGCGCAAAGAGAAGAAAAACTAGCGTCTCCTGGACAATGCACAGGTTTTTTCAATCGCCTGAAATGATAGAAGTCGTCCTTGGGTGAGCTGAAACAGGACTGCTGGATCTGCAAGACCCTGCGGGAACCGGGGCATTTAATCTTCTTTGAATCCCGCACGTCTGTTGGAAAGCTGAACCCGGACCAATTCTTTGGAGGCTATTCCTTCGTTACCCTCAAGTATCATGCGGAAGAGCTTTACCAGCTAACAGACAAGAATAGGAAAAGCTTCCTCGAAGACATGTCCCGAGTAGCAGCAGCTCTTGCCAAGACTTTCAACCCTGACAAGATGAATTACGAACTACTCGGTAATGGAATGCCGCATCTTCACTGGCACATAGTTCCGCGCTACAAGACGGACCCAATGTGGGGACGCCCAATCTGGACAGGGGCCCGACGAAGGAAGAGGATGACGAGAGAAGAGTACGATAGCCTGGTAAAGCAAGTTCAATCTCATCTCAAAAAAGAGCAAGTAGATCGCCTCCTTCGTCGAACAGTACCGTTCAACAAGCGCTGACAGTTACGCCAGATTGAAACCGCCAGCATAAGCCCTAACATCACAATCTCGGCTATTGGAGCGTAGTGCCCAACGTACACCGAAATCTACCTTGACGCTGTGGCGCTAATTCTTCCTTCTATCGGACTCTGGCGGCTTCTCCATCACAAAGCATCCATAACTGGAGTAAGAGCGGGAAACCTAGTTCGACTCAACATTTACTTTCTATGTTCCGTCATATTCGACATGTTTCGCAACTTAGGCTACTCGTGGGCAAACTACGGCAGCCAAGTCAGTTCCGGCCTAGTTTTCGCAGTAATTGGGCTAACTGCTGCAAGCCTCTACTTCTGCCCAGAATGCAACACCCTCCGCGAAGCCTGGTCAAAGCTGAAATCGCGCAGATCCATTCTCGTCTATGAAGGAGTAGTTTTCGCCTGGGTAGGCCTCAACCTATCTTTTCCCGTCTTGTTCCTCCCTTTCACCATAGTCTTGCTCTCAGCCGCAATAGTCTACCCAACTAGCCTATTCCTGTCGGCTCGTAGACGAGCGAGACCGTCTCATGTCAAGAATTCCTTGGCCATGCTCTCGGTAACATGGGCCCTCTTTGTAACGGTGGGCACAGTCTTGTTCACACTCGGAGCACAGCCACCAGTACTTCCGATTTCTCTCCCGTACGGGTGGGGGATAGCCTTCATCACTGGGTCAGTGTTGTTCTTCCTGATGTCCACGACTAACGCGTTCAGTCTGGGCTCCGCGAGATTCTCATCCGGACAACTTATCCCCGAGACAATCGTCAAGCCGGGACATCGGTACCTGATACTTCACGACTCAGGAAAGAGAGCAACCTCGTTTCTCTCGTCAACGCTCAAGGGACTAATTGACTCTGGCGCAAGAGTCGTAATCAGCGCATCCAGTAGTGGATGGCTCGTGGGAAACCTGTCACAGCACGAGTCTCACTTTAGCGAGTGGAAGGAGAATGGTAGACTCGTCGTCTCGGAGAACTGGGTCGGACACGCCTTCCCTCGTGAGGGATTGTCGGAGAGACTCAGCTATGGCCCCACCTCAAACGTCTTCGTCAACGAGCTGAGCCAAGAGAATCTAGAAGGCACAGTCTCAGGTCTAGACTACGGGACAGGTGAAAAACATCAGGAGCCCGCCGAGCTTTTTCTGTTGGAAAGCAGCAAGGCTCCCAGACCACAGCTCACTGAGTTCCTCCGCCGCAACAGCAGCATAGAGCTTCTCAATCTTTCGGAGTCTACAGACCCGTTCTCATCAATGGTCGAACTCGACCATCAGAAAATCCGAGGATCAATCATTCTACTAGAATATGACACGAACTCCGACTACGAAGGAGTAGTTGACAAATTCCTCGCCGAAGGGATCAGCAACGCCGAACTCTGCGTACTTTTCACAACCAAGTCTAGCAAACTCTACAGAGCGATCAAAGGCAAACGGATGATCAAGATCATCGCCGCGTCATCATTGATATCCGTACCCGATGAATTACCTGACGGAGAAATGCAGATTCCGGACAAAGAGCTTGGACTCGTTGCAGCAGTACTATCGGACTTCATAGACAACAGCAAAAACTCTGGTGCCAGCTTCGTCTTCGACAGCATCACCGAGCTAATCAGGGGCGAGCGTTGGGAACAAGTCTACTCTGGAATCAAACAGTTAATTGATCTACTCAGCGTCCCAAACGCTACAGCGCTCTTCTTGGCTAACGTCAACACTATGGAGCCTAGATTCCTGGGAGCGCTCCACGGAGCGTTCGCGCTTCAGCTCAGACTGGACAATCAGGGTCTTGTGGCCGTAAAGGTACCGGCCAATTAGCTGCCTACGCGACATGTGTGAGACGGCACCGATTAGTTGGACGCCAGTGACGATGCCTGTGATGTTCGAACCCTTTGCAATGCTGGGAATTGTTGAAGCCTTTGTAGGTGATGAGTGTTCCCCACTGGCCAGGGTTCAGGGCGCCGTATACTCCCGAGTTCGGGGTATCCGTCCAACCCGCGGCAACCCATAGAAGCCTTCCGATACGCGGGCTTGCCGAATCTTCATAGTTGATGAGAGATTGTATGAAGTGAAGCGACACTATTGAATAGCCCGCAGACCCTGAGACGACGTATGGACAGCCAGATCCGCAAGATGTTCCACCTTCAGTGCTGAAGTTCGGCCATGTTGTTTGATTGGTGAAGTCTAGATAGTAGGAACGGGCCACGGTGTCTGCTGTAGAGTTGGTCCAGACCGAAGAACAGTCGGTTGTGCAAAAAGTGCCATATGCTGTGTTGTTCCAACCCATATAGGTATGAAGACTTTCAAACACCCTGCCAGCAGTGTCGTTCACAGTGGGATAGTCTAGATAATACGACTGGACAAGTCTACCGCATCCATAACTACACAGATTCTGGACAACAATCCAGTGTGTATCTCCCAATGATCGATCCATGTTTAGGAATTTCTGGTAATCTGCGGAGATTGTGGCTGTTTGGCCTACTTCGCCTGCTCCGGGTACGTCGTTAGGCTCGTTCAATGGTTCCCAGATGATTCTTGAATAGCTGTTCTTGAATTGGGAAACTATTCCGTTCCAGACGTTTAGCCAGCAGTTGACCAGCGTAGAATTGTAAAAGTCCGCATAGCCATGATAGTCTACGACAAGATACATGTTGTAGTGGGAAGTTATTCTTATGGCGCGTTCAAGTTGCGTTGAGTCATAAACTCCCATGAAGTTCTCATTTCCCTGTCCAGTGTACCGAGTTTGAAGTCCGTACTGCACGGAACAGGTCGGCGCGAAGCTTCCACGAATCGCGTTATACCCAAGTTGAAGCTGTCTTATTGCCATCTGCTCAAAGTTGCTTTGTCCCTTCCCAGGAAAGACCTGGGATGGTGGAGCCGTCGTATTTTGAGCCGTATCTTCCAAACGTGTGCCTCCCCAGCCACCCAATAGAGGAGTGGGTGATGACGCATGAGCCGTGAATGTAGACTGGAACATGAAGAACGTTGAGACTGAAAGCGAGACAAGGATTGCCGCTAAAAGACTGCGCCTGCAACGAGCATTCACCTTATCCAATCGCATCATGATAGTCAAGGGAATGCTACCAATGCCATACGAACCCTGAAGCTTGCAGAACCAATCCACTTAGTCTCCATGGTTACAACAACTCAGCACTTGCGCTTCTGAGTTGGAATGAAAAGCCTTGTCATACATCCCTCTGTGATGCCAAAGTTTTTCGACTAATACAAGGCGCCCTCCGATAATATCGGCTTGCGGGGGAAGGGCTGATGCGGGGATAATGATTCTTCTGTCTGAAGAATGATTCCGAGAGGTTGCGGCTCTAGTCATCATCCGCCATTATCGCTAAGTCAGCCACCTTATCATCACAGCTCTTTCAAGACACAGGAAGGCAACCTGATTGGGAAAGGCGCTAGGCCCAGGGCGCCGTGAGAGGGCAGAAGAGACTCTGCTTGCGATGAAGGAGTTTATGAAATATTGGATAGAATGGAAAAGGACCTCAGCCGCGTGTCAAAGAAGTTCTCGAAGCCGGAGATCGCCCAAACTGTCAGACTAGTAGCAAACGGAATCCAAGAAGCCCTCAACTATCTCGCCATAGTTGCGAAGGTAATCGAGAAGACTGAACGTGCACTCGCTAAGAGGAACACCGGCTCTGATAGTGCAACGCTGTCAACCGGCGAAACTCTGGTCTGACGCAGAGTCCCTGATTACTTGCCATGCGTACACTTTGTTGGCAGAAATTTCACGAGGCCCGATACGAGTCCTTTTCACCCTTCTGAGGAGTTCAAGCGCGAGCGTAGTTTTTCCAGTACCGGGAGCCTCTTGAACTAGCAGAACGTTACCCGGTGATTCTAGGAGTTTCCATATCAGGCTGAGCAGTTCATCTTCAAACGGCCGTGTAGAAATGTCTTCAAGTTCAACATTCTGAAGCTCCGCGTTGGCAAGATTGTGTTCCGATGCGGCAGCCATCGAACGTACTCTAAACAAGCGCGTGAGATCTCGCTCTCAAACAACCTGTTACTCACACCATAGTCCTCGCGTTAGGCTGCTGAATCAGTCGAGGCAACTACTTTCTAATTAGATCATTTAAAGTACGGTCCAACTGATTAACCCGCTAGATCCAGCGGAGACTAGGGCTTGGAACATCACAATCACGACATTGTCATAGTAGGCGGCGGGGCAGCAGGCATCCGCGCTGCTATAGCCGCCGTCGAACTTGAGCCCAAGCTAGACATCGCCATCGTCTCGAAAGTCTACCCTATGCGAAGCCACACAGTCTCCGCCGAGGGAGGCATGGCCGCGGTACTACGAGACTACGACAGCTTCGACTCTCACGCCTACGACACAATCAAGGGCAGCGATTTTCTCGCCGACCAGGATGCGGTGGAGTTCTTCGTAAAGGAAGCACCGCGAGAAGCAATCCAGCTGGAACACTGGGGATGCCCCTTCAGCAGAGACCCCGATGGAAAAATCAGCTCGCGAGCCTTCGGAGGAATGACCGTCAAGAGAACACTCTTCGCAACCGACAAGATCGGCTTCCACCTCCTACACACCCTCTTCCAGACCTCTCTAAAGTACGAGAACATACGCCGATACGACGAATGGTTCGTCACATCCCTGCTCGTGGACGACGGCAGAGTCGACGGCGTCACCGCCATCGAAATGCGAACCGGCGAACTCGTCACAATACTCGGCAAGGCAGTAATCATAGCGACCGGAGGATGCGGACGAATTTTCCAGTTCACAACCAACGGATGGATAAAGACAGGCGACGGAATGGCCCTCGCCTATCGCGCCGGAGTGCCGCTGAAGGATATGGAGATGGTCCAGTATCATCCCACGTTGCTCCCCAACACCGGAATTCTGATCACAGAGGCCGCGCGAGGCGAAGGCGGGCACTTGTTGAACAAGGATGGCGAGCGTTTCTTGAAACGGTATGTCCCTGGCAAAATGGAACTTGGGCCCAGAGACATTCTGTCTAGAGCTGAGATGAGTGAGATTAACGCGGGGAGAGGATTCGAAGGACCCTACGGCAGCTATGTCCACCTTGACCTGACGCATCTCGGCGAAGAAGTAATCGAAACGAAACTGCCATTCGTCAAAGAGTTGGCTGAGAGGTATGTCGGGATAGACCCAGCCCACGAGCCCATCCCCGTCAGACCCGGTCAGCACTATCAGATGGGCGGAGTACACACCGACATCCATGGATTCACAGGACTACCCGGTCTCTACGCGGCTGGAGAGGTCGCCTGTGTCACGATGAACGGAGCCAACCGTCTGGGAAGCAACTCTCTAACAGAGTGTCTTGTCTTTGGAGCGGAAGCTGGAAAGGCCGCCGCCCAATTCGCCACGCGAATCAACAGCCCGAGTTTCGGCAATCCCGTGCAAGGACTAGCCATGAGCGAGGAGACTAGAATCTTCGACCAGCTCCTCAAACACGAAACGGGAGAGAGAGTATCAACCATCAGAACAGACATGCAAGTCGCAATGGAGAAACATGTTGGAATATTCCGCGACGAGAACACCCTCAAAGAATCGTGCAGAGAAGTCGGAGAATTGAAACAGCGTCTCAGAAATGGAATAGTCGAGGACAAAGACCACGTTTACAACACAGAACTTGTCGCCGCACTTGAGCTGGACTTTATGCTCGATGTCGCAGAAACTATCCCCTACTCTGCCGTCCAGAGACAAGAATCCAGAGGAGCACACTACAGAACAGATTTCCCAAAGAGAGACGATACTCGATTCCTGAAACACTCAATGGCCTACTGGAACCGCGGGCCCCCAAGAATCGACTACAGCCCTGTGACAATCACTCGATGGAAGCCAGAGGAGCGTGTATACTAGCCCTTGACGATGGACACTGCTACAATACGAGTAACTCGGTACCGCCCCGAAAAAGGGCCTGAACCGTTCTTCCAAGAATACAAGGTCCCATACCGAAATGACATGGTGGTTCTTGATGCTCTGAACTACATCAAAGCCAACCTTGACGGAAGCCTTACCTATCGATGGTCCTGCCGAATGGGGGTCTGCGGCAGCTGCGGAGCCAACGTCGACGGGACCCCCAAGCTGACCTGTGCAAGCTTCCTCCACGAATTCAAAGGCCGAACAATCAACGTCGAGCCACTGCCCAATTTCCCAGTCATCAAAGATCTAGTCGTCAACATGGAAGACTTCATGGAAAAACTCGTGAAGATCAAACCGTGGATAATTCGCGAGAAAGAGACCCCTCCAGAACAGGGCGAATACAAACAATCCGCCGAAGAGCTGGAACGATACCAGCAGTTCTCATCATGCATCAATTGCATGCTCTGCTATTCAGCATGTCCCATCTACGGGCTCAACGAAAAATTCCTAGGCCCAGCTGCAACAGCCCTAGCCTATCGCTACATCGAGGACTCCCGGGACCAGGGAAAGAACGTCCGTTTCCCAATAGTTCACGAGATGGAAGGCGTCTGGGAGTGCACACTGGTCGGTGAGTGTAGCGTGGTATGCCCCAAGGGCGTTGATCCAATGCTGGCTATTCAGAAGACAAAGATCCTGGGAGCAACAAATGCCATACGCTCCATCCTGATGCCGAGAGGAGGACGCTAGGATGGCTGAGAACAAGAGCTTCCCCGAACTACGAAGAAAGCTGACTCCTGGATGGTGGACTGCGAACCGGCACTATGTCCAGTATATGTTCAGAGAATGGACCAGCTTATTCGTCGCCCTGTTCAGCCTAGTATACATCTACGGACTCTCGCTATGGGCCACAGGGTCCCGCAACGCCTTCCTCAACCTGCTCAAGAACCCGGCAACTATCGCATTCAGCTTCATCGCTCTCATCTTCACCCTATACCACGCAGCAACCTGGTTCTATCTATTGGGCCAAGTGGTGCCGATGAAGATTGGCAAGACCACCAGTAAACCCTGGCAGGCGCTCGCAGTGAATCTCGTTCTAATGCTCATAGTCTCGTATCTGGTCATATGGCTGCTGGTGTTGAGATGAGAGAAACCCACAAGGTTGCGAGGCTTCACGCGGTTCTCTGGGGCATCTTCTCACTCGGAGGAATGATCGCGGCGTTCCTCCTGCCCGTTATGATCTATCTGACAGGAATCGCTTACCCGTTAGGACTCTGGCCCTTCAACGGGAGTAGAGATCCAAGCTTCTTGGTGACGGGAACTCTACTAGGGATGCTCTTTGTTTTCGTGACAATAGCAGGCTCGCTCTTCCACGGAATATTTCGGTTTCAATCAGCACTCACCGAGGTGGGACTACTCAGGTTCAAGAAGGGATTAGAGGCTGTTGGATACTTTCTGATTTTCGCGGGAATTATCGTTCTGGCTTACTATTTGCTGGTGTTGAACCCGAGCCTACCAACACTATAGGTAATGTCGCTAGTCGCGAGTCTCTGGCCCAGAATAGGCGGGTTGTCCTCTAGGGTGTCCCTTGGACGTTGTCACTTCTTGGAGTTTCCTTCAAGACAAACTCGGATGAGACTTGAACCGTGATGCAATCCCGAGAGAAATTGGTAACGGAGAGAAAGAAAAAGGGAGGTGGAGGCGTGTGATGCATGTCTGTTCTAGATTGTCTGTATGGTGAAGGTGTAAGTTGTTGGGCTTCCCGAGACTGCATGCGTGGCGCCGCCTATGTCAGTGAACATCGCATTGATGGTTGCTTGCACAGTTTGTCCAGAGGTACCATTGTACATGCATGTGAGGCTGAATGTTACGTCTGCGCCTGTTGCCAGGGAACCCGATAATGTCAGGGTGTTGCCGCCGGTGCAGCTGATGTTTGCTGTTCCTGAGACTGTGAGCGAGCCGCTGAGTGTCACGGGAGCCCCATAGTTGTGTATATTGAATGTGTACATGACCGTCCCGCTGCCGAGCGTGGGATCATTGTTGTTTGGTGTATTGGTGAAATCGAATGCCGTTATCTTCGGAATGCTCAAGACGAGCAGAGTCTCGTTAGCATCACCGCAAGTGGTGAAGACAGTGTTACCGTTCCTCGGGGTGAATGGATTGTACTTTGCCGTCCAGCCATAGTAGCCTGTAGCCGACGGAGTGAAGGATCCAGAAGCGGCCATCTGCGGAGATGCGCCTGGACCAATACTCACGGTATTGGGGCTGAAAGGCGTGACGAGACTGCTCGAAGTGCAAGACGTCGACGTTGGAGCCGAGCTGAATGGACCGTAGACATTGAAGGTCACAGTGCCATTCACAATCGAAGCTGTACTCAACGTCACAGTCGCAGTGTCAGTCGCAGAACCACCGAAGGGTATTGGCGAGGGGGAAACGTTTGTCGATATCGCTGCTGTTGGGCAAGTTGCGAGCGCACCTTCTGCGTAATCCTTCAGAGTAGCAGTGACTGAAGGGGAGGTTCTCGTGTCAAAGATGAACCTGTTGATGCAAGGCGCGTTTGACCCGAACAGACCGGTGAGGTCTATTCCTACCTCAAAGAATTCTGCAGTAGCTAGGGTGTTTGGACCCGAGGTTTTGTCTTGTGTGGACCATGGGGTTGAGATGGAGACTGTGTTCGATCTTGAACAGAAATTGGCTGTCATGTCAGCCGTACGACAGTCAGCACCTCCGGTAGCTGTGATGTTCATGAGCGGGCTACTGCCACCTACCCATTCGAACGCATTGAGGGTGGTAACGGTTCCGCCGGTAGAGAACTCTCCGACAAACAGTATGTCACCTACTACGTGCGCACCAGTAAAGCTCACAGCACCTTTGGTGCTGGAACAGGCAACATTCGGGTCCTGTAACAACCAGAGGCCTAAGTCGCCTGCACCGTTGTTCGTAAAGCGTTCGAATCCTCCATAGACCAGTAAGTGGCCCGTCCTAGGGCCAGACTGAGGCGTAATGGCCAAGCTGTAAGCGTGCAGTATGTCGTCCTTGGGAGTAAGGTTGCCGGAAGGCGTACACTGCCATCCAGCATTAGCAATGTCCAGCGTATCTTTACTACCCGTCGTGAACGTGGTGAGATCGGTCACAGCGTGAGGCCCGTCATTGACCCAGTGGGCGTCCAGTGCTCCGGGAGGCAGCGGCTGCGTGACTCCGCTGGCGTCGAAGAGTGCTCCCCAGTCTGTGGGGAAGGTCCCTGAGGAGTCTCTGACGATGTTCCCGTCCAGCTCGAAGACTCCAGCGTTACCAACATCAGTTAGCGCGAACGCCCTGGCGAAGAATGGTATTGCGATTGCGAGCGTCATCAGAGTCATTACTATGATAGCTTGTATGTACCGTTTCGAAAGTATCCATTTTGTTCTGTACGAAATATCTCCTATAGTAGACATTATTTTTCCGGGCTCACTTGACTCCAGAGAAGGCTAAAAGGAGGGCGCAAACAACTGCATACAAAATGCGATTTCCGGCTCGGGTGCACAATGTTGCAGGGTCAACAAGTCTATCTTCGTATACCTAAGGCAACAGAGAGCTACTTCAGCTCCTGCCGGATTATGTCCAGGCGCCGACTCTTGCATTCCAGCACTTTTCTCAACACTCTACGACCGGCTTCTTGCAATCTGCTCAAAAAGGGGCGACCTTTAGAGCACCCGCGCCTAAATGCCCACGTCCTCGAGGACAGTTTGTTAATCGGCCGTTCGAGCGCTCCGTTTAGCCTTCGAAGCTGAAGGTCACAGCGTTAGGACCCACTTTTTCGAAATGCGGAACTCTGGAGATCGTGATTTCAAGTAGAGACGTCACGTACTCCTTAATGAAATGGGAAAAATTGAGGTTAACATCATGATGGAACGTGTAGAAATGCATCTTCCCATTAAAGCGGTGCTCGTAAGCATCAAAGTGGTTGCCCCATATTTCGATAAACTCCATCACGCTAGGTAGGTCTATCCGCTGAAACAGGAAGAGTATGTGTTCACGTCCCATCGTTTCCGCCAGACGCCTGGCAGTCTCCTCGATCTTTTCCTTAGTCAAGAACTGATAGATTTCTCTGAGATGGTCCTTGCTAAGAGGAATCAGCTTCAGTCTCCGAGCATACCGTCCCCAGCCTGTATGATAGGTGAAGATCTGAGAAACGAGCGTGTTCAGGCTAACGCCATTCTTCTTAGCTTCTTCTTCGAGACTTAGGCGAATTCCACTCCCGATCCTAAAGGAGACAGTATCGGTTCTTTCCCGAAACTTCTGAGTTAGCATAAGCTCCCGAGGATCAACTCCGACCCAACAGACTCATAAGGCTCCAGCAGCGAGACCCAACCAAAGAAGCGTTCGCCAGCGCAACGAGCAGTTCTCCCGAAGTCGATAAAAAGCGTTTCGGATGCAATGGTTGAGAAAGAATCCTTTGGATACATCTGGCAGAATATAGTCTCCTGTTGACTTGGAAAGATGGGGGAAACGAGGCCCGGCGTGCTATTCTCCAACAGGAATGTGGCGGCTTCTCTATTCCGGGCAGGGCTTGACATAGATTCATCCAAAGCAACCCAGGAATCTGCCCCTGCTTCAGATAGTACCCTCTTGACAGATAGTAAGTAGGTTTGCTCTCCAAGGAGAAACTCGGCTGGGAGAAAGACAGTTGAAAAATCCAATCGTTGGAAATTCCATGCTATTCTAATATCACTCTCTGCCTCGAACTGCGATGACGATGAATATGGGCCATGAGCATTCTCTTGAAGAGTTCCGAAGTTATCGGGAGAAGATGAACGAGAAGATTCTCTCTCGGGGAAACCTTGGGATAAAGCGGTTCTTCAATCTTGATACGCAAGTCTACAATGACGGGGCGTTGCCGAGAAAGACGAAAGAATTGTTGGGTTTGGTAGCGTCACTGGTTCTACGCTGCGATGACTGCGTAACCTACCATATCATTCAGTGTGTTGAGACGAAGGTGTCGGATGAAGAGTTCTTCGAAGCATTCAACATCGGCCTAATTGTCGGCGGGTCCATCACGATTCCGCACCTCCGCTACGCCGTTGACACGCTGGAAGAATGCAGACGTAAGACTGGCAAATGAATCTCGAGAGTCAATTTCTGATTGTTCTCAATGCCCCGGGCCAGTGACCGTGCAGGTGTGGCAGAGCCCATGTTCCAACTGTGACAGCCATGATGAGGCCCTGAGTGAAGAGCAGACCAACGTATGCCGTGTCGGCCAAGAGATAATTCCTGAAGACCGCTGCCGGGAGACCAGCTGGTTGCCCTCCGACAATGTCACCGAGCATAGCCACTAGTTGGAATGTCGCCGTCAACAATGCTCCAAAGACAGCG
>Ga0209350_1000580_pt1 | contig 19485 bp, 19 predicted proteins | sample GraSoi013_2_20cm_2_FD_185822 | JGI IMG/M metagenome (GOLD analysis project Ga0209350, IMG submission 185822) | Grasslands soil microbial communities from the Angelo Coastal Reserve, California, USA - Sample 09_27_2013_2_20cm (SPAdes) (version 2) | ecosystem: Environmental > Terrestrial > Soil >...
TAGCTGACCGTGCCGCCGGGCGCCGCCTCCTGCGTCAGCAGGCCGGCCACACCGCCGGAGGCCGTGACATTGAAGCCCGGGAACAGGATCGACGTGTTGCCGGCGGAAGTGGGCAGGTTATTGGTCAGCTGCACCGTGACCGCCTGACCTTCCGTGACGACCAGCGTCGGCCCCGGCACCTGCATGGTGCTGCAGAACGGCGTGACCGGAATGTTCCCCTGGACGGTGGCCGACAGGTTCGCCGGAACGAAGGTCTCGCCGTTCGACAGCGCCCCGCCCGTGCAGCCGTACCCCCAGGAGTACACAGCCTGCCCGTCGGGCTGACTCAGGTACGCCGGACTCGCGGTCAGGTTGAACGTGGTTCCGCTGATGCCCGGAGCCGCGGCCTGCGCCGCCGCCGCGAGCAGTGAGCCCGCCGCCGCGGCCAGGAGGGGAAGCATGCGATTCATCGTCGTCGCCTCTCTTGTGATCGGTGCGCTCATGGCCGCTCCCCTAGTGGACCCGGACTTCGGTCATCTGGCCTCCGAAGTTCTCCGCGTCGTTCGATAGATGGTCGAGATTGGGCGTGTAGAGGTAGTAGGTGCCGACCGGAATCGGGGTCGTGCACGAGGAGGACGGGTCCGAGGGCGTGGCGTGAGTCACGCAGGTATCGAGGATGACGTCCAGCGATTCCCCACCGCCGAGGGTGATCGAGTTGGTCGTGTAGTACAGGTTGTTGCCGTCCTGGTCGCGCAGCAGCTTCGCGTTGTAGCCGATCACCTGCATCGGCACGCCGAGGGAAGCGAGCGTGTGGTACTCCGACACATTGAGGTCCGAGATCCGCAGCAGCGCCCGCTTGCCGGCGGGAATGTCGATGATGGTCGCCAGGGGCTGCGAGAAGTGGTAGACGCCGTCGGCCGACTGCGTCTGCAGCGGGCCGGGCGTCACCGTGTCGGGGTAGCTGCGGCCGTTCAGCAGGAAGTACTTGTCCTTCATGTCGGCGAAGCCCTCGGGGTTGAAGGTCATGCCGACGAAGTGGAAGTTCGGGTCGAAGCCGTGCATCTGGATCGGGTACTCGACGTCGTAGTAGGTCGAGCCGTCGCCGTCGTTGTAGGCGTAGTTGCCGCTGGCCGCCCGATTGACGGCCGTGTTCACGGCCGGCAGCGGGTTGCTGCACAGGATGTCAGTGGCCGACACGCAGGCAGTGCGCAGATCGCCGTTCTGCGCCGTGCGCGCCGTATACAGGCTGGTGCCGACCGGAACCCGGTTCTGGCGCGGCCGCACGTAGATCTGCCCGACCATGCCCATCTGCAGGTGCTCGGGAGGGGTGATGTGGCAGTGCCAGAAGTAGGTGCCCGCATCGGGCGCCAGGTAGTAGTAGGTGAAGCTCGCGGCGATGTTGATCGCGACGGACGCGTCCGGCACGCCGTCGTAGAAGGCGGACGCGTTCGGGTAGCCGTGGAAGTGCACCGTGTGCTGCTCGAACAGGTCCGGCCGCATGATCATCCCGACGTTGGTGAGGGTCAGAAAGAACTCGTCATCCTCATCAATGGCCATCAAGGGCGCCGGCAGGTTGCCGTTCATCACGCCCACGTCCATGATCTGGCGCGCATCGACGTGACCGTCGATCGCCTTGGGGATCGATGCGGTCGCGGTCGGCGATGCTTGCACCTCGGCCAGCCCGGTGGTCGCGACGGTGTACTGGAAAGCGAAGCTGGGCGGAAAAAAGGCGTTGGGGACATTGGCGGCTGTCACCGTCACGTTGCCCTTGTAGCCGGCCGGCACGTCGGCCCCCCCGGCGATGATGACTGTGGCGCCCGGCTGCAGATTAAGGTCCAACGGCGAGTTGGCAACGGCTGTGACGGTGTTTCCCGTCTCGCTGATGTCGAAAATGTTGACCGTGTTGGCGACGTCGTAATCCAGGCCCACCGCGCCGTTGTAGAAATTCCCTAGCGCGGTCATCTGCGCGGTGCTCACCGGCGATATGAACTGCTGAGTCGTGACGGGAGCGATCGTGGTCGCCGGGTCGCCGGGCTGCAGCAGATTCGCCGTCGGGTCGTTCACGGTATTGAATTGGCTGGGGGGAAGCGAGCCGGGCTGACCGCTCGCAATGTTCGCCAGCCCCGACAGCGGACCGAACGAGAACAGGTACGTCTGCGTGCCGTCGCCCATGGTCGCGTAGCCGTCGCCGCCGGAGATCTGCTGGCACTTGATGGCGCCGTTCACGTGAGCCGGCGCCGACGGATATGCGCTCGTGCCGGTGTACGTCGCACCGACGTACGCGGGCTCCGAATTGTTATTGGCGCCGGGGTGAGTGATCGTGCTGGTCGGACACTGAACGCGAAACGACTGAGCCATCGCCGGTACCGCGAAAGCGCTCAGCAAGCCCAACGCAATCCAACCGCGTGTATTAAACATAACGCCTCCAACCAGATCCGCCAGCAGGCGGAGCGCGGTGAACGCCCGTGAGTGACTGTGAAGGGCGTGTGTCGCCCCGACCTGTATTCGATTCAGACACGATGCGGCGGTGTCCTTCTGTTATTGCTTCTAAGGCCGATCTGCTCTCGCGGCTGGGTGGTGGCGCCGGATTCCCTCGCGCTCTCAGCCCCCCCTGATAACCGTCCGCCCTGTCAGACCTCTGCTCGGCCCAGACTCTTTATCGTCGGAGTGAAAAATAGATTTCTGCGCGCCCGTACGTAATACCCCTCATTCCTAAAATCCGTAGAATTGAATACCCACTCTCCCTACCGTTAAACCCTATTCGGCCCCGCGAGCCGCAACAGGGCTGACATAATCAACAGCAGGGCCCGAAAGCGGGCGTGTCAGGAGGTTGGCGGCACGGGGAAGCCGCCAGGACGTGCGTGTGATTCGACAATGCCCCGCGCGGGGCTATTGCCCGTTCGGATTGGCAGGAACCATGACTCCAGGAGCCGGACCGCCAGGACCCGGACTGCCGCGAGGCGGATTGCCCGGAGCCGGATTGCCAGGTGCTGGATCGCCAGATGCTGGATTGCCAGGTGCTGGGTTTCCGGGAGCGCCCCTGCGGCGGAAGCGGGGCTCGTACACGAACTGCCAGGCGCAGTAGCAGTCCTTGTCGGTGAAGCCCTTGTCGATCTCCGCGAAGTTCTGGCGTTTGATCGGCGCGAGTGTGGAGGCGCTGTAGACTCCCTTGATGCCCCCCTCGGGCGCCGGCACGAGCTGCCACTCGGTGCCGTTGGTCATGGGATCGATGTACAGGCGCCGCAGGTAGTGCACCGGAACGGGCGAGCGGTTATCGACAAGCAGATCCTGGAGGGTGTTCGGGTATCGGTGGCCGTGCGCGTAGTAGGCCGCGATGGCGAAGCGAATGGAATCCCCCGCGAACAGCAGCTGCACCTCCCGCTCGCGCTGCTCGGTGAGGGACCAGACGCGCGACGCCATCGTGAGCAGCAGGCCCATGAGCACGACCGCCGCGAGGAGTCCGAGGTACGTGAAGCCCGCCTGGCGCGTGCGCTGCGCGCGCATGATGCTCACCAGGTCGCGAAGGGCGTGCCGTTCACCGCCACCTCGGCGGCGCCGCTGTGCACGTCCTTGATGCCCGGGTGGTCCGGGTCGTCCGACTGCACGAGCGTCCACGTGTCGGCCGCCTTGGTGAAGGGATCCACCGGAATCGACTGCACGTAGCGCTTGTCGGCGAGCGCCACGAGCGTGTCGGGATACTCGCCGCGATCGGCGTAGTACTTGTCGATCGCCTCGCGCAGGATCGCGAGATCCTGCCGCAGCACGGTCTCGCGGGCATGCTCGAGGGTGCGGAAGTAGCGCGGCACGGCGATCGAGAGCAGCGTGCCGATGATCAGCATGACCACCAGCAGCTCGATGAGGGTGAAGCCGCGCGCCGCGCGGCGGGGGGAGCTACCAGTCATGGTAGTGGACTTCGTTCAGCCCCACGCCATGGTCGAGCGAGTACACGTCGTAGACATCGTCCCCCGGCTGCGGATCGTCGGGCGGGCTCGCGTAGCTGCGCAGCCCCCAGGTCTCCTCCGCGGGCACTTTGCCGTCCGGGAAGAACGGGTCGCGGGGCACGCGGCGCATGAAGTAGAGCATCGTCTTGTTCGGGCTGGCGGCGTCCTCGACCCCGGCGTAGAGCGACTTGAGGTCCGGCGGGTAGCCCGACGCTCCGAGCTCCTTGTGGATGTGCCCGGTGTCGGAGGCCACCTTGTACGCATCGAGCGCAGTGCGGATATCCCTGAGCGCCGCGCGCAGCTCCACCTCCTTCTCGCGCTTGGCGACGAGCTGCGCGAGCGGCATGGCCGCGGTCGCCATGAGAGCTACGATCGCGAGCGTGATGACCAGCTCGATGAGGGTGAAGCCGCGGTTGCGCATGGATCTCACGTCGGCGGCGGCGCTCACTGCGATGCGGGCTGGATCGCGATCTTGAGCGGTGGCGCAGTGCTGTTGCCGACCGCGGCTCCCGTACCGCCCAAAACGTTCAGCATAGCTATGATCGTCGCCGGGCGGGCCGCCACGGCCTTGAACTGCAGCACCATGAGGCTGCCGCTGCCCTGCACGGGCTCATCCGACGTCGTCGTGACGTCGAGCTGCGCGCCCCCGCCGCGGGTCTCTACCTTGGGCGACCCCGCCGCTGCGGGCACCATGTCGCCGGTGCTCGCGCTCACGAGCTGCAGAGCGCCGCCTTCGAAGCGCAGCTGCGAGCGCAGGTGCGTGATCGACTGGTCGGTGGCGAGGCGCACGGTCACCTGGAACTCATCCCCTACCTTCACCTCGCTCGGTCCGTCCATGGTAAGCGCCGAGCGAGCCTCTGCGGCAGGCCCGCCGGCCGCCGATCCGGGGGCGGGTGGCGCATTCGGAGGCACGGTGGCCGGCACGGACGTGGCCGGCAGACCGTGCTGTGCCTCCGCCGCCTTGAGCGCCGCTGCGGCGGCGATCGCCGTCGGGTTAGAGGGCGGGACGACGGCCGCCCCCGCAGCGCCGCCCGGAGCGCCGGTGCCCGGCGCTGCCTCCGGCGGAGAGACGCTGGGCGCGCTGCCGTTCGGCGTACCGCCACCTGGCGCGGCGGCCGGCTGGCTCTCGCCGCCGGCGCCCGCGCCGTAGGGCATGCTGCGGGTACGGGTCTCGGTGCCGTACCAGAACTCGGTCGCATCGCTCGAGGGGCGCGATTGCATGCGGATGATGCGCGGGGTGATCGACAGCACGATCTCGTCCTTCTCGTGGTCGGTGTGACGCGTGCCAAAGAGGTGCGAGAGGATCGGGATGTCGCCCAGACCCGGAATGGTGTTCGCCGTGCGGGTATCCGACTCCTGGATCAGGCCCGCCAGGATCTGGGTCTCGCCGTCTTTCAGGCGCAGAAGCGTGTTGGCATTGCGCGTGCCAATCTCGTAGGCGATGGTTCCCGAGTTGGTGGCGACCTGCTTCAGGATCGAGCTCACTTCGAGACTGAGCTTGATAGCCACGTCGCTGTCGAGGTAGATCGTCGGCTGCACCTCGAGCGTCAGACCGACGTCGAGGTACTGCACGCTGCCGGTGACGACCGGCGCGCCGGCGGCGGTGGGCGTCACGCTGTTGGTGATGACCGGCTCCTTGCTGCCGATCAGCACCTTGGCCTTCTCCTTGTTGCGCGCGCGGATGCGCGGACTCGCGAGCGTATTCACCAGCCCCGCCTGCTTCATCGCGTTCAGCGTGACGCTGAGCGCACTGATTCCGACGGTGTTGGAGTTCTGGTGCTGGAGGTCGGAGAGCACGAGCCCCGCGGTGCCGGTGACGGCGCCCGCCGCGCCCGCGGCGCTCGCCAGATGCGACGGCGTGAGGGTGGCGGCGGTCGGGTACTGGATGCCAAGATCCTGCAGGCGGCTGCGCGAGAGCTCCAGCACCTCCACTTCCAGCATCACTTCGGGCTCGGCCACGTCGAGCGAGGCGACCAGCTTCTCGGCCATGCGCACGGTATCCGGCGTGTCACGTATCACGAGCGAGCTCGTGCGTTCGTCGATGAAGAGCGTCTTCGCGCCAAGCACGGTCTTCAACATGTTCTCGACGTCCTTCGGTACCGCGTTGGTAAGATAGAAGGTGCGCACGATCAATTGCTCGTAGTCCTTCTGCTTGGCCGCGATGTTCGGATAGATGAGCACCATGTTGTCGGCGAGGATCTGGCGCGCCAGCGCGTTCTGATCCAGCACCAGGTCGATCGCCTGCTCGACCGGGACGTCCTGCACGAAGATCGTGGTCTTGGTGTCGCTCTTGACGTCCTTGTCGAGAACAAAGTTGATGCCGGTCTCCCGCGAGAGCACCTCGAACACCATCTTGGTCGGGGCATCGCGCAGCTGCAGGGTCACCTTGTGGTTGTCGCGGGTCTTGAGGCGCGGGGCGACGGTGATCGGGCCGCGGGCGGTGTTGATCTGCGCGGCGAGCTCCTGGGCCGGAGCGTAGCCGGGGTCCTCGTTGAGGACCGTGCGCAGCTTCGCCTCCGCCGCATCGTAGTCCTTGCGCTCGAAGTCGCTGCGTGCCCGCGAGACGGTGAGTGCGTGGCGCGCATCGGCCTCGAGCCCCAGCAGCCCGCGCTGCGCGCGGTCGTTGCTCGGATCGATCGCGAGCACGCGCCGGTAGTCGCGCGCGGCAGCCTCGAGCTGCTGCGCGCCGCGCTCGCTGTCGCTGCGGGCGACGAGCTGCTGAACCGCGACATTGCGCTGCGTCTGCAGATCGAGCCTGAAGGTCATGTTGCGCGGGTCGTCGTGGGCGGCCTGCTGCAACAGTCCGACTCCACTCTCGTAGTCACCGCGCTCGATGGCTGCGAGGCCCTGGCGATGCACCCGGTCCGCCGCGCACCCCGCGAGCAGAATCCCGAGCAGAACCATTGCCATATTGCGCGTGTGGCGGCATGCGTGCCTCACGGAGCGCCTCCAGTGATGAGTTGTTGTTGTTGGTTGAGAGGCTTATACGTGAAGATGAGCGCACCGTTCGTGAACGCGTCCACACTGTAGGTACCGCCCTCGAGCGTGTCGCCGACGTGCACGTCATAGACGCGATCGCCCTGGGTGAGGAAGAACACCGGGTTGGCCCCGTTCGGGGCGTAGCTGCCCATGTAGGTGAAGGGCAAGGGCGGCGCGACCGGCTTCGCAGGCTCCACCGGCTCCGCGGCAACCGTGGGCGGGGGCGGCGGGGCCGGCGGCGGGACGTACCAGGAGTGCGTCGCGAACAGCGCGCCCGCGGCAGTCTGCTCTGCCACGCGGTGCGCGAGCGCGAGGAGCGAGTGTGCCATGGGGGCCGACACCGAGCCCGCGGTGCGCGTGTCGTGCGTGGCCGCCGCCCGGGTGGTTGTCCGCGTGGGCTCCACCGAATCGGAGTCCTTCGGACCGAACATCACGTAGGCCGCAATCAGAGCCGCGATGCCGGTCAGCCATTTGCCGCGCCTGGTGAGATTCAAGGCCGTCACTCGCTGCGTAGGAAGATCACGAAGCCGATGTTGGCGTTCACGGTGGCATCGCCCACCGTCTTGCGCTCGACGTGCAGCTTGGCCAGCGCGGCTGCCGGGACCGCGGTCAGCGTGCCGTTGATGAAGCTGCGGATCTCGGGATAGCCCGCCTTCACCGGGAATTCCACGTCGTAGCGCGCGAGCGCACCCGCTTTCGGGGCACTGTAGCTGTAGTGGCCCGTATCCAGCGATACACCGCTCTGCTTCGCCTGGGCATAGATGACGCCGATCACCACGGGGATCTGTCCCCGGGTCGGGAGGGACTCGACCAGGCGCGGCGCCGCCTGGTCGGGGCTCAGTGCCGCGGAGGGCTGCTGGGCGCGCACGAGGTCGGCGCTTAGCGTATCGAGCGCATGGCGGACCGGCAGCAGGGTGCTCGTCGCGAACACGAGCGCCGCGACCAGCGAGGCGAGGCCCGCCTGACCGGCCGGCCCGACCCGCGCGAGCTGGTACTGCAGTCGTGGAGCGAGCTCGGTCGCCGCGGCCTGAGCGCGCGTGAGAGCCGAGCGCTGTCCGGCGACGGCCTGGGACGACGCCGCGGCCGCGGCGAGCGGAAGCGGGGCGCGCGGCGGCGAGGCTGCGGGCAGTACCGGTGCGTTCGCTGCGGCGCCCGGCGCCGCCACCACCACCGTCCCGGCCGTCTCGTGTCCTTCCGCCCGCCCGCTCATGGCGCTTCCCTCCATTCGGCGGTCATCGCAAACCGCACGGGATGCTGCGGGTCGTCGGTCTTCAGCTCGTGGCTGTCGAGCATGGGGTAGCGCAGCAGGCGGCTCGCCTGCAGACGCTCGACATAGGCGAGCGCGAGCGGCAGGTCCTTCGCCTCGGCGGTGACGTGCACGTTGTGCTTGGCGTGATCGGGCTCGATCGAGAGGACTGCGACCTGCCCGGTGCTGTCGCGGCTCGCGGCCTCGAGCTCGGCCAGAAGCGCCGTCCACGGCGTGCCGAGCTCCGCCGCCATGCGCCCGGCGGCCTCGGCGAATCCGACCGACCGGGCGTCCGCGCCCGGTTCGTGGCGGTTGTGGCGGTTGGCCGCTTCGAGCTTGAGCTCGAGTCCCGCGCGGCGCGCGGTCAGCAGGCGGTACTCGGCATAGGTGCCCGCGGCGACTGCGGCGCCGAGGACCAGCAGCACCACACCGAGGGGCGTAACCCTGGCGCGCGGCCCCGCAAAATCGATCATGACGGTGGGAGCCCTCATGCGGCGAGCCTCCGTGTCCGCCCCAGGCGTTGCAGCGTCGTCATCGGTCCCTGCGGCTCCTCGAGCCACTGCAGGACGCTCGCCTCCGCCGCACCCGCCGTGCCCGCGGCGACTTCCCGCCACGCATGCGGGGCGTCGACGTAGACCTGCCCCTCCTCCGGGCTCGAGCTGGCGAGACGCCCGAAGGTCTGAAGCCGCTTGAGCTCGCGCATCCAGTCCGAGCCGATGCGTACCCCGTGCACGCGGTCCCAGCCCTGCCGGCCGAAACGCGCCGCGGCCAGCGACCCCTGTTCGACGCTCACGAACCACGCGTTGGACGACGGCAGGCTGGGCCGCCACGCCTCGTAGGCGGCCACGAGCTGCGGCTGCAGCGACAGGATGGCGCTGCCGTGCGCGGCGCAGGCCGCACGGACGGCGGCGATCAGCTCACCCGGCACGGCACAGACGACCCGCGCCGCCCCCGGGGGTGCCTCCGAGATACGCACGTCCCAACCCTCGACCGCCTCGCCGTAGAGCCCGGCGAGGAGCTGGCGGCCGTGCGCGAGCCGCTCCTGCGCCGAGCCGAGCGCCGCCACCCAGGGGACGATCGCGTAACGCGCCCAGTGGTCCGCGATCACCACGCGCGTCGCGGTGCCCTGCCAGGGCGACTGCGCCAGCATCGCCGCGAAGGCTTCGAGCGCGGGCCCGAAGGAATCGCCTTTGACGCCTTCGAGCCGCTGCTCGTGCTCGGCGACGGGGGTCGGACGGACACCGCGCTTCATGCGCACCAGGCACAGCCGGTACGGGGAGAGGTAGGCGCCGAGCTCGTCACGCCATAATGGTGACACGGTTCACCTCCTCGACCGTGGTCTGTCCGCGCCGCACCAGATCGAGCGCCGCGGTGCGGATCAGCCGCACGCCCGCCTGGTGCGCCAGCTCCTTCAGCTGCCTCACCGGCACGCGATTGACGATCGCCTCGCGGATCTCGTCGTTCAGCACCATGAGCTCCCCTACTGCCTTTCGGCCGTGGTAGCCGGTGCCGCGGCAGTGACCGCATCCGCGTCCCTTGCGGAACTTGTAGGCGACGCTGGTTACGATTGGAACGTGCGATTCCTCGAGGAGCTCGCGCGAGGGCATGTAGGCCTCCGCGCACTGCTCGCACACGATGCGTACCAGGCGCTGCGCCAGCACCGCCGACAGCGCCGACACGAACCCATGAGAGTCCACTCCCATGTGCGTGAAGCGACTGACGACGTCGAAGACGTTGTTGGCGTGCACCGTGGTGAACACCAGGTGCCCGGTGAGCGCCGACTGGATGGCGATCTGTGCCGTCTCGGGATCGCGGATCTCGCCCACCATGATCTTGTCCGGGTCGTGCCGCAGGATCGAGCGCAGCCCGCGCGCGAAGGTGAGCCCCTTCTTCTCGTTCACGGGGATCTGCAGCACCCCGGGGAGCTGGTACTCGACCGGATCCTCGATGGTGATGATCTTGTCGCGTCCGGTCTGGGTCTCGGAGATCGCCGCATAGAGCGTCGTGGTCTTGCCGCTGCCGGTGGGACCGGTGACCAGCAGCATCCCGTACGGAAGCGAGGACAGCCGCCGCAGCTGCTCGATGATCGACCATTCGAAACCGAGCACATCGAGCCTGAGCCCGCTCATCTTGGTGAGCGCCTGCTTGTCGAGGATGCGCAGCACCGCGTCCTCGCCGAAGATACTCGGGATGATCGAGACGCGGAAGTCGATCGGGCGGCCGTTGATCGCGATCTTGAAGCGCCCGTCCTGCGGCACGCGGCGCTCGGCGATGTCGAGCTCCGACATCACCTTGATGCGCGAGATGATCTGCTCGGCGAGCTCCGCGCCGCGCACCGTGGTGATGTTGACCAGCACGCCATCGAGGCGATAACGCACCACGAGCCCGCTGGCGATCGATTCGAGGTGGATGTCGCTCGCCCCGGCGCGCAGCGCGTCGTACACCGTCGAATGCACCAGCCGCACGACGGGACTCTGATCCTCGCTGATCCTGACGTAGGAGAGATTCTCGACCCCCTCCTCGGCTCTCGCGCGCTCCTCGGTCTCGGGCAGCACCGTGTCGATGGCGCGCAGCGACTCGGCGCGGCGCGCGATCAGGTTGGCGAGCTCCTCGCGCGCGGCGAGCGCCCACTCGAGCGGGGCGCTGATGCGCAGCTCGAGCCACCCCCGCAGCGTCTCATCGAAGGGGTCGGTGAAGACGGCGAGCAGCCGCTCGCCCTCGTGCACCACCACGCAATGCCGCCGCGTGGCCTCCGCCGGCGGCAGGATCGAGAAGTCGGGCTCGAGCTGAGCGAGCGCGCCGCTCGACACGAAGCGGTAGTCGAAGGCGTGCGCGAGCGCCCGCGCATAACGATCGCCGGCGAGACCCGAGGTCTCCGCCAGCACCTCGAGGGCCGGACGGTTGGCCCGCTGCGCCTCGTGCATGGCGCGGGCGATCGAAGGCTCGTCGATCAGTGTGAAGGGAGTGACCGGCGCTCCGGGCGCCCCCGTCGCTACCGGGGCCGCGGCTGCAGCAGCGGACGTCGCGGCCGCAACCACCGGCCTCGCCGCGGCCGGGGCCGGGGCCGCCGACGCGACGGCCTTGGCTTCGAGCTCGTCCACGGCCGCGTTCATCGGATGCTCCCGGCGAGCTGGAAGATCGGGAAGTACATGAGCACCACGATCACGCCGATGACGAGGCCGATCACGATCATCAGCACCGGTTCGATGAGGCGCGTCATGACCGCCACCCAGCGCCCGAGCTCCTCATCGCAGAAATCCGCGATGCGCTCCATCATCTCGCCCATGTTGCCGCTGCGCTCCCCGACCCGCAGCATGCGCGCGGCGACGGGGGTGGTGAGGCCGTTGCGCTCCATCGCGTCGGCGAGGGACTGTCCCTCGGTCACCGCGCGGGTAGCGGCCGCGTACGCGGCGCGCGCTCCGGCGAGTACGACCCCTCCCGACATGCGCAGTGCCGGCACCGCGGGCATCCCGCCTCGCACCAGCATGCCCACCGTGCGGTAGAGCCGCGCGAGCTGGTAGACGTGAAGCTGCCGGCCGATCGCGGGAATGCGCGCGAGCCAGGCGCCCGCCGCCGCGCGCACCGTGGGCCGGGCGAGGCCGTAGATCGCCCCGGCGAGGCCGCCGACCACTCCAGCCGTCACGAGCGCCGCGTGCGCGTCGATCAGCTTGCCCCACTCGAGCAGCAAGCGCGAGGCGAGCGGCAGCTCGGTGCCGACGTCCTCGTAGATCGAGCTGAAGCGCGGCACGACGTAGCCCATGAGGAACAGCGTCACGAGCAACCCCGCGACGAGCAGCACGGCCGGGTAGATGCAGGCATTGACGAGCGTCTTGCGCAGCGTGTCCGCCTGCTCCTGGTAAGCGATGTAGCGGGTCAGCGCCTCGCGCAGCGCGCCGGTCTTCTCGCTCGCGCGCACCGAAGCGACGTAAAGATCCGGAAAGGTCGCGGGATGCTCGGCGATCGCCGCCGCCAGCGTCTGCCCCTCGTAGAGCCGCGCGAGGATCCGGTCGAGCGTGTGCTTGGTGCCGGCGTTCGACTCTTTCTGCGCCAACGCCTCCAGCGCCTCGACCAGCGAGAGTCCCGCCTCGAGGAGCGAGACCAGCTGCTGGCTGAAGACCGCGATCTGCAGCTGCGGCGCCTGAAACAGCCGGCGCAGCCGCCGCACCGGCTCGAGCGAGATGATCTTGAGCTCCCGCAGCGCGAGCTGCCGTCGTGCTTCCGCCTCGTCCACCGCGTCGATGACGCAGGAGACGACGCTGGCGCTGGCGTCGAGGGCCTTGATGCGGAATTCCACGGTGATGCGTTTCGGTGAGGGTGTGCGGGCGGCTAGTAGTTGGTGAGGTCGGCGTCTTCTCCCGTGCCGCCGGGCTGACCGTCGCGACCGTAAGAGAGAAGATCGAAATCGTTCTGGTGAGTTCCCGGCTGACCGTACACGTACGGGTGGCCCCAGGGATCGAGGGGCACGTCCTTCTTGAGGTAGGGTCCCTCCCAGTTGGTCACTCCCTGCGGGGCGACCTGCAGCGCCGTCAGACCTTCCTCGGAGGTCGGCAGCCGGCCGATATCGAGCCGGTACTGCTCGAGCGCCTTGTCGAGGGCATCGATCTGCGCTCTCGCCGCCTTGACGCGCGACTTGCCCACTTGAGCGAAGTATCGCGGCGCCACGAAGCCGGCCAGCAGGCCGATGATCACCATGACCACCAGCAGCTCGAGAAGCGTGAAGCCGCGGGCGCCAGGTTTCCGGTAACGGGCAGGGTCGTACATCGTGTACATCGTAGGTGCCGCCGTGCGCGCCCGAGGGCGCATGAAGGGTGGTCTTATTTGCCCCATAGTCCTCAAAGACGGCGTCTCTAGACAGTGGGCAGGGCCTCTAGAGAATGGAGGGGAAGCACCCAAGGGACGGTAGGTGATTACCTTAGATCGGCGCTCGCGGGGCGCCGTTCGGTCACTGCGCGGTGCGCTTCCTTAGCCTCGTTATGTTTCGTGCGGCGCTTCGTGCGGGTATCAGCTGTTGTGCTGCTGAGCGAGGAGCTTTCGGTACACGCGCAGCACGGCCGGGACGTAGTGACGGGTCTCCGAGAAGGGCGGAATGCTCCGGCCGTAGCGCTCCACCGCCTCCTCGCCCGCGTTGTACGCCGCGAGGGTGAGCTCGAGATCGTTGCCGAATCGCTGCAGCAAGTCGCGCAGGTAATGCGCGCCGGCGGTGATGTTCTGCTCCGGGTCGAAGGCGTTGGATACCCCGTAGCGGCGCGCGGTGGAGGGCTGCAGCTGCATCAGCCCCTGCGCCCCCCGCTTGGACACGGCGCGCGGGTTGAACGCGGATTCCACCACGATCACTGCCCGCACCAACTCGGGGCGCAGCGCGGCCGCCCGCGCCGCCCGCTCGATCATGGGATCGTAGTCGGCCGACCGGGCGAGGTACTTTCCGGGCGGGTCCGGGCGCTCCGCGACGGGCGTTGCCAGCAGCAGCCGGTAGCGGCTGTCAACCGGGACGTTGCTGAGGTGGGTGACTCCCGAGGCATCCACGAAACTGTAGATGTCCGCCCGCGCAGCCCCCCAGGCCGCGGCCGCGAGCAGTATCATGGCCAACCGCAGGCCCTTTGGTGCGTACATTGCTTGTCTTTTACTCTTCGCCCGAAGGACATAACAGGTAGGGTAAGCGGGTATCTTCGAATAAGTGTGAACCATGCACCGCCCACCCAGGTAGACCCACATTGACTTTCGCGGCATGATCGACGCAAGGAAAAATAGAACTCCCTGATAATGCCTACAAGAAGCAGGGACAGACGCCGCAACAACGCGGTACCGGTGGGAGTACATGACGGACACTTCGGCAAGCATAGTCCTGGTTGAGGACCACGCGATCCTGCGCGAGGGGCTGCGCGCGCTCATCGACATGGAGCCTGACCTCACGGTGGTCGGCGAGGCCAGCACCGGCGTGGAGGGGGTCCGGGTCGTTCGGCAGGTCAGCCCAACGCTCGTGATCACCGATCTGGCGCTGCCCGGCGGGTCGGGACTCAAGACCATCGATGAGCTGCGCGCGATCTGCCCCAACGTCCGGGTGCTGGTGCTCACCGCTTACTGCACGGACGAGTACATCGGGGCCGCGCTCAGCGCCGGTGCCGACGGCTACGTGCTCAAGGATGCCAGCCGCGCGGAGCTGCTGCAGGCGATCCGCTCGGTCGTCGCCGGTCAGAAATACTTCTCCGAACCGGTGTCCGCGCGCCTGGTCTCGGGCTACCTGCGACGCAACGACCCCACGACCGAGAGCTGTCCGAGGATCACGGAGCGCGAGCGCGAGGTGCTGACGCGCATTGCGCTCGGCGACTCCAACAAACGGGTCGCCCTGGCGCTGCGCCTGAGCGTCAAGACGGTGGAGAAACACCGCGCGAACCTCATGCGCAAGCTCGAACTGCACAACACCGCGGCGGTCACGCTGTTCGCGGTGCGCAACGGCCTGTTGCCGGCGCCGGACGTCGATCAGAGCCCGGCGGAGGAAAGCGTCCGCTGACTTCCCTTCTCGGGCCGATACCTATGTACGTGTGGATCCTGACTGTCACCTATCTGTACGGCAACCTGACCGGAAACACGGTGCTGGTCGCGTCTTACCCGTCACGTCCGCTGTGCGAGATCGCGGCGAACTACGCGGGCAGCGACGAGAAGCGCATCGTCGCCGAATGTCGCGCGGTGCGCGTGGTCGGCGACGCCCCGTAGCTCAGGCGGCGTCGGACTTACGTCCCTCGCCCGCGGCGAGCTGCCACTCGATGCGCGCCTGAGTACCCACGCCGGTCGCGCCGGCCGTGAGCCGCATCTGCCCGCCGGTCATCTCCGCGCGCTCGCTCAAGTTTCGCACCCCGCGGCCTGAGCGCATCGAGGCGCTCGAGGCAGAAGCCTCGACTCCCACCCCGTCGTCGGTCACTTCCAGCACCAGCTGGTCCCCGGTGCGCGCGAGTGACACCGCGACGTTCTGCGCCTGGGCATGCTTCGCCACGTTGTTCAGCAGCTCCTGCAGGCTGCGGAACACGGCTGTCGCGAGACGCTCCGGAATGTCCGCGTCCACCGCAGCCACGGTCTCGCGCAGCGTGAGGCTCGGGTAGCTCTGCGCGAACTCGCGGCAGAACCAGGAGACGGCCGACGCCGCTCCCAGATCATCGAGCACCGCCGGTCGCAGGTTCATCGCGATGCTGCGAATCTCGTCCATGCCTTCCTGGAGCGACGCGACCGCCCGCTGCAGGATCGGCAGGGAGTCCTGAGGACGGCCCTGTTGCAGCAGCTCCGCACACCGCTCGAGACCGTACTTGATCGCGCCCAGCTGCTGTCCGACCGAGTCGTGCAGCTCGCGCGCGATGCGCTTGCGCTCCATCTCCTGTGCGCTGATCAGCTGCCGCGACAGCGCGGCGAGCTCGTTGCGCGAGCGGCGCAGCGCCTGCTCGGCGGCTTCGCGGCGCGCAATCTCGTTCTGCAGGTCACGATTGGCGTCCGCCAGCGCGTCGGTACGCGCCCGAACGCGGGACTCGAGCTCGAGATTGATGGTGTTGAGCGCTTCGCGCGCCAGATGGAGCGCCGTCACGTCCGCGACCACGGCCACCGCGAGCGGCTCGCTGGCGACGCCCGCCGTCCCCGGCGTCATCCGCCTGAGTGTCACGTGCAGGGCCCGCTCGAGGAGCGCATCCCGCACCTCGAACTCCGCAGTGCCCTCCTCCCGCAGGCTGAGCCACGCCGAACGCAGCGATTCCTGCAGCTGGCAGCGCTCCGCCGCGCAGCGGTTATGCAATAGGCGGTGCAGGTCGCGCCCGAGCACTTCCGCGATTGAGCCGAGGTTCCAGCGCTCGCAGACGCGATTCACGCGCAGCAGGTGCCCGCTCGCGTCCAGCAGACAGATCAGGTCGGGAAGGGCATCGACCGTGCCCTCCCACTCGAGCTTGGCGCGCGCAATCGCCGCGCGCACGCCCGGCGCGTTCGCCGTTCCCACCGCCGTGTCCGAGGTGGCCTCGCCCGCATTGTCGCTGTTCATTGGATTCTTCCCTGTTGAAGCCGACCGGTGCTCACGAAGCCTCACACCCGGAAATGCACCTGACAACCGTCGCCGATCGCAAACAGCTTCACCCTGCGGCCGCTCGCACACTCGCTATCAAAGCCTTCTCGTGCCTGACCCTTACTCCTTCTTATCAGGAAGACGATGGTCGCGATGTCGGCGCATCGGAGCGGCCGAGAGACTTGCGGAAGCGGTAAACGCTCCACAGGAGTGCGCTCAGCGGCACCAGGTATGAGCACAACACCTCCACCACATGCAATCCCCTCCCCCGCGCGTCCGAATCACGCACGTTGCACGTACACATCCGTACGCTAGCGCTCGCACCTTGATCCGTACATCGGCAGCAACCAAGGGAACCCTTGGGGCACACTATGAATCCCGCGGTAGGGATCTCCCGTAGAGAATTCGCCTGATGCTTAGCCTACCCTGCTAGCTGTGCCTTATCCATATAGTGTCGTGGAAGGGGGATCTTCGACCACGACCGCCCTGCCTGCAGCGGCCGCGGCGGAAGGTGACCACGCAGGTCCCAAGACCCTGGTCCTCTTAATCGATGAGCCGGGCATCATGCGCGATGGCCTCTGCGGGCTGCTCGAGAGCGACGGCACGATCGAGGTGGTGGCCGCGAGCGCAAATCGGCGCGACGCGATCGAGGCACTCGACATCGTCCAACCGCATGTAGCGATTATAGATTTCTCGACCGACCTGAAGGGCGGTCCCGAGACGATCGCCCATCTCAAGCGGCGCTGGCCGGCAGTGCGGATCCTGGTGCTCACCGTGCGGCGCGATGAGCAATTCATCGAGACGGCGCTGCGGGCGGGAGCCGACGGTTATGTCCTCAAGAGCGACAGCCGGGCGGAGCTCTTCAACGCCGTCCACCGCATCGCTTCGGGCAAGGGCTACATCAGTCCCTCGGCCCTGGATCGGATGGTGACCGCATACGCCCAGACCTCGGACCGGCTCCCGGGGCGGGCCCGGCCACCCGGCGCGCTGACGCACCGCGAGCAGGAAGTGATCGCGCTGATCGCCAAGGGCTACCGCACGCGCGAGATGGCGCAGCTCATGTCGTTGAGTCACAAGACGGTGGAGAAGCACCGCACCAATCTCATGCGCAAGCTGGGGCTCCGATCGGCAGCGGCGGTCGCGGCATACGCCATCACTCACGGCTTCGCCTGACGGCGCGCCCTTTCCTCCGGACGCGGCCAGAGCAGCGGGAAGAGCGGATGCTGCATCGGCGCATCGGCCGGCAGCGCTTCCACGAGGCCCGGAAAATCCGGCGAGGTCTTCCAGCTTCGCGGAGCGTGACGGATGTCATCGCCCAGGAGGCGCACGGAGAAGACGCGACGCCGGCTGTCACCGGCCCCCACACCGCTTGAGGCATGCAGCGTCAGCATGTGAAAGCACACCGCGTCCCCCGGTCGCAGCTCCCAACCCAGGAGCCGGTGGCGACTTCGGTCGGCATCGATGTCGGGCAGCTCGGCAAGAGCGCCTTCCGGGAACCACCGGGCCTGTGCGTCCAGGAACGAGCGCGGCATCAGCCACGGCCCGCGATGGGACCCCGCGACGAACTCGAGCGTCGACTCGCGACTGACGGGATCCACGGGGATCCAGAAGCTGCAATTCTGCCAGCCGCTGATGTTGTAGTACGGCTGATCCTGGTGCCAGGGCGTGCGCTGCCGCGTGCCGGGCTCCTTGGTCAGCATATGATCGTGGTAGAGCCGTGCCGTGGTGCTGCGCATCAATCGTGCTCCGACCTCGCCGAGCGCCGAAGCGAATATGAACTCCCGATAGCGCTCGTTGTCCTGCCAGCACCAGAAGTCCTCGAGAAAGAAGCCGGGATCGCCGGGAGCGCTCGCGACCTTCGCCCGGGGGCTGGGATGCGCCAGATTCTCGTCGATTCCCGCCCTGAGGAGCTCGACCTCGTGCTCCTCGAGAAGCTGCCGCAGCACCACGGCGCCGTCGGCGTGGAAGGCATCCACCTCAGCCTGTGAGACCCGCAGGCGCTCGCTGTGCTTCGCAGACATTCCCGACTCCGGCCGCGGCCCGCCTAAGCGTGCGGCTTGAGCTTGCCGCGCTCGCACCGGGAGTAGAATCGATTTCCCCGCTACCTGGAAGGGCCGCCCCGCATGATCTACCTCCTGGCGCTGCTGCCGGCGACCGCACTCGCCGTCGCCGGCTACTTCGTGCTGTTCCTTTCCGCCCGCTCGGAGGGCGTGCTGCGGACCTTCGGGAAATACCTCGGTTTCTGGGCCTTCACTCTCGCAGGATTGGTCATCCTCGGCGCGATCTTTGCCGCCGCGCACGGCCGGCACCACTGCCCGTTCGGGATGCACGGCGCGCACGAGCGGATGTACTGCCCCGAGTCGCGGATGGAAGAGCCTCGGGATGCCGGTCCGCCACCCGCTTCGCACTAGGTGTGCCGGGGTAGCGGCGGGTGGAATGCTTCGCAGGTGCCGTGATTGGCTGCCGAGGAACGAGGAGTTGGCATCGTGAACCCAGATGAGTTGCGCGCCATCCAGGCGCCCTTGAAGCAACGCTATCGTGAGACTCCCGAGGCTGCCCTGATAACCCTGCGTGCGCAGGGCCGGCTGGCCGACGGCATCACGTGCAAGATCGAGACCGGCAAGGCGCTCGTGTCAGCGGGCCTGCACGCCGCGACCGGCGGCAGCGGCCTCAACGCCTGCTCGGGCGATATGCTGCTGGAAGCTCTGATCGCGTGCGCGGGAGTTACCCTGAATGCGGTGGCCACCGCACTCGGAATCGAGGTGCGCGATGCGACGATCGAGGCCGAGGGTGACCTCGACTTTCGCGGAACGCTCGGGGTGTCGAAGGAGGTCCCAGTCGGCTTTCAGAATATTCGCCTGCGCTTCCGCCTGGACACGGGCGCATCCGAGGGGGAAATTGCCAATCTGCTGCGCCTTACGGAACGGTACTGTGTTGTTTACCAAACACTGGTTCGCCCGCCCGCCCTCACCGTGATCCGGTGACTCCAATGGACATTGCCTGCAGAACCGGTCCGGTCAAGATGCCCTCGTACTCGAGATGAAATGCCAAAGGACGGCTGTCGGAATATCCGTCGGATTCGCGTTTAGCGATGTGCGAGCGCATTCTCCCGATTCGTTTGCGCTGTGGCGCCGGGCACCGCACCTGATGAGATTTCCAGGCGGGGAATCCTTGCAGGATCTTGTCGCGCGCATCGACGAAGCGCTCCGCTTCGCGTTGCGCCGGCATTCCTCGGAGACAGTGGTGCTCGTCGGTCACAACAGCGGCAACCGCGCGCTGCTGCTTGAACTGCTCGCCCAGCCTCTATC
>Ga0209350_1000585_pt1 | contig 19328 bp, 18 predicted proteins | sample GraSoi013_2_20cm_2_FD_185822 | JGI IMG/M metagenome (GOLD analysis project Ga0209350, IMG submission 185822) | Grasslands soil microbial communities from the Angelo Coastal Reserve, California, USA - Sample 09_27_2013_2_20cm (SPAdes) (version 2) | ecosystem: Environmental > Terrestrial > Soil >...
CGAATGCCGTCGGATTCTGTGACCAGTGCCCGTCTGCTCCTCTCGGCGGTCATTTGCTTGACCATTGCGTCCTGAACGTCTTTTGGAGGTCTGATTTCTCGGATCTCGACGTTGGTGACTTTGATTCCCCATCGCTCGGTCACTTCGTCCAGCCTCGTCCTCAGAATAGAGTTGATCTGTTCCCTCTTCGACAACAACTCGTCGAGAGGAATGTCACCAACAACTGCTCTCAGAGTGGTGGTGGCGAGTCCTACGGAGGCGCCGGTGAAGTTCTGCACTTGAACAATGCTCGCTGAGGCGTCGACGACCTTGTAGTAGATGAGGAAGTCAATGTCTACGGGTGCGTTGTCTTTGGTAATTGCAGTCTGGTGAGGCACTTCTAGGTATCTTTCTCTCAGGTCGACTTTTACCAGTCTGTTGATGACGGGTAGAATGAGGACTATTCCGGGGCCCTTTGAACCGGTCAGTCGACCGAGCCGGAATTGGACCACGCGCTCGTATTCTCGTACGATCTTGATAGAAGCGGCGAAGAGTGCGAGGAAAATGATTAGGAGAATGATGATGAAGAATATCTCGACGTATAGTGTGATGTCGCTCGCTTGGAGGATTACTGAGTTGAAGAGCATTTCCTATTCCCCTGCCTTTTCGACTATCAACCTAAGACCCTGGATATCCTTGACTCTCACAAGGGTGCCATTAGGCAAGTCTGTCGAGCCGGTCACAGTGAAGTCTTCGGCGCCAATGTTTGCTGTCGCCACTTCCCCGGCTTTCAAGTCACTGGTCAGGCGACCGGTCTTCCCTATTATAGCCTTGGGATTTTGGGCCGGAGGCCTATGCATTAGTGTCTCGCGTACGCGGTAGAGGTAGATACTCCCAAGGACTCCTCCGCCCCCAACTATTCCGAGAATTGTGTATGTGAGTACGCCGATCTGGATGAAGGTGCCTGATCCCGACGGAGCCGACGAGGGTGCAGGCGTTGATGAAGGTAGGCTGAAGATGAGGAGGAAGCCGACGATGAAGATTATGACGCCGGCGATCGCGCTGACGCCATGATGCGTTTTGAGTTCTAGGAAGATGAAGATGGCTCCTATCATCATGAGTACTATCGAGACTATAGGAGCTCCGAATACTCCTAGCCCTAGGAGGGCGAGGGCGATCGCGGAGGCTCCTACAACCGTAAAAATGATGGTTGGATGGTATAGGTCGGCAAGTATGGCGAAGACCCCTGCTAAGAAAAGTATGCTGTCAAGGTTCGGATCGCTAATGACCGAAAGGAAGATTGATCTGGTTCCAGCGGTATGGATCGGGGCGTCGCCCGCGTGTAGCGTGGTGAGGGCTTGCTGTGTGTTGTTTGCAGGCAGGACCGCATTGATGACGTTTTGTTGATATGCTGAACAGGATGTTGCCGTTCCGCAGTCATACGATACGCCCTTGGTAACCATGAGGGCTGTAGCGTTATAGTTTCGATTGTTGTGCTTCGTCAGTGTTACCATATATTGCGTGAATGCACTGATATCTTTCGTTAGGGTGGTATTTTCTTCGCCAGTCGGGATACCGCTCACTATTGGTGTGGCGGATCCGATTACAGTCCCGGGGATCATAACGATGAACTTTGATGATTCCGCGATGTATGCTCCCGCGCTGAATGCATGGGCGCTGCTGGGAGCAATCAGAGTGGTGAAATTGTTGTTGCCGCTGTATTCATAGTCGGAGATTGCGCTGATGATGTTTTCCATATTGGCTCCGCTCCCACCGTTAGTGTTGAGAATGAGGATGAAGTTGTGAATTCCCGCGGAGGTAGCCTCGTTGATTGAGGAGACCACGAAATCTTCAGCTCCGGGATCAATATTCTGGTCCAGCGAGGCTACGTATACGTTAGATTGAGCGTGAGCCTTCTGTGGGAGCGAGGCCTGAATTGTAAGGAACACGAATGCGAGGAGGAGGAATAGTGTGATTCTATCTCTAGTGATCTTCACCATTCAGTGAGTCCACTACTCTATACTCTGAAACGCTTCTGCTTAAGCCTAATCCCGGATTGACGATTCTTTATCTTCCCCTTATTGGGGCATTCTGAAGCAGATTGAGTACGGTGGGGCAGTTCGAGGCCTTCGACCTAGACCCTCGGCTGTTGCAAGGTATCAAGGATATGGGCTTCGACGAACTGTTCCCCATTCAAGCGGAAGCGATTGCGCCCATTCTCAAGGGGCGGGACTTGATAGGGCAGGCGCACACCGGGAGCGGCAAGACGCTCGCTTACGCGGTTCCTATGCTTCAGAACATTAGGCCTGAAGCTAATGGGATACAGGGGCTCGTTCTCGCCCCGACACGCGAACTGGCTGAACAAGTCGCGGGGGAGTTCGCGAAACTAGCTCGGCATCTTAGGATTCGGGCCGTTCCAGTCTATGGAGGCCAGAGCATAAACCTGCAGATAGACCGATTGCAGGACCCAAGGGCTAAGATTATTGTCGCTACTCCGGGCAGGTTGACGGACCATATGGAGCGGAGAACCGTGAAGCTCGATAACGTGAAGTTTGTCGTTCTAGATGAGGCGGACCGAATGCTGGACATGGGTTTCATCGATGACATCAACTACATACTGAATCAGGTCCCGAAGAACCATCAGACGGCTCTGTTCTCGGCGACTATGCCCGAAGAGATCGTCCGACTTAGCCATCGGTATCTTCGCAACGCTATCACGATATTCATTGACAGCGATGAGCTGTCAGTTGACACCGTTGACCAGAAAATTGTGCAAGTTGAAGAAGACGACAAGTTCAGAGTATTATGCAGTTTTCTGGAAAAGGACCTGATTAGTAGAGGTCTTGTGTTTTGCGCTACTAAGATTCGATGCGACAGGCTTGCTCAAGCACTGCACGCTAACCGTTATGATGCGATGGCGATCCATGGTGATCTGTCCCAGAGGCAGCGAGACATGGCCATTCAGGCTTTCCGGACGGGCAAGACGGGTCTCTTGATTGCCACGGATGTAGCGGCGCGGGGTCTGGATATTCCGAAGGTAAGTCACGTCATCAATTATGATATGCCGGAAGAGCCTGGGATGTATTTTCACAGGATCGGTAGGACTGCTCGGGCGGGAAGAAGAGGCATCGCTATCTCTTTTCTCACCAGGGAGGATTGGGCTGTATTCGAGGGATTGAGGCGTATGACCTCCGCGACGCTTGATGAGATTAGTCCACCCGACGTTCCCGGCCTCAATATTCCTCGGATTCACCTTCCTGGTCGGCCTATGGGCGGTGGTGGCGGTAGGAGACCTCAACGACGTTACGACCAGCGAGGAAGGTCTCGCGGCCGTCGAGGTAGATGGTGAGACTAGAAGATTTGTACGTGAAAGACCGCAGGCTGGAGAGTACACGAAGGGGAGTCAAGGATGACTGACAAACTGGCGGGGAAAGATGATTCCCAAAGGCTTCTCGGTTACGTTGAATCCGTGGCAAAGGAATCGCGGAAGGCCCTGACGCTGGAATTTAACGAGAAGCACAAGGGGATTCCATTCAACAAGACCGGACATATCCTGGGGGATAGTCTCATTGCGTGGTTCGGTCGACGGGACAAGAATCTAAAGATCATTGCTGAATCCGTCAACAGTGCCAAACTAGGGGAGGTCAGGGCTGTCTTTGGTGGAGAGACCAAGAACGTCCGTTTCAAAGTCCGGGCAGATGCCACATTCTCGCTCGCCGGAGGATCGGCCGATTCGCCTTGTTATCTGAAGGAACTGAACGTTTCAATCGACAGGCACACCTCTTGAGTCAGTCTACGTCGTGGCATTGCGACACATGGGTGCCATGGATCATAGGTCCCATCGTTTTCCCACTAGCTTAGAAGGTTAGTAACGGAGGCTTAGAAAGCCCCGAGGCAGACAAATCAGTTCGAGCCATTGTAGCGTGTCTCGAAACAAATGCGACCGGTAATTTTCTTCGTCGGAATCGGCATGGTTATCTTGGGTCCTCTTGTCACCCTGTCCGCTTTCTCATCGTGTCTCGGGACCATATTGTCCGGGAACGTTCGTGCCTGTGTGACGGACATAGTCTACTTTGTCCTCGGTGGAATAATATTCGTCGCTGGAGTAATAACCGCGATAATCGGTGTCTTCGTTCCAGATCCTCTGTCAACCGTTTCATCAGGGCCCTCGGGAGGGTCCGTACCCCAGCAGTCTGGGGTGAAGGCCATATGCAAGAAATGTGGGCATGGGTACGACTCCAGCCTCTTCTTCTGCCCCTCATGTGGGCAAAGGCAGGGCTGAAGATAGTCGCACGTGTGTTTCGCATTAGATCCTCCCCGTCCCTTATCCTTTCGACTATTCACTGCCATGAGTGTAAAGCGATGAAAACCATGAGGGTTGTCTTGATCGGGCCTTAGCGATTGTAACAAGTTCCTTTTGCTCTACGATAGCGTAGCGTCAAGTGGTGGCTATGCTCTCTAACCTCCGGCGCTCACGAAGAGGAGTGGCCACGATTATCGCAGAGGTAATGATGGTTCTCATCGTCATACTCATGTCCGCCATTGTCTATGTCTGGGTGGTTCCTGCCTTCACTTCCCAGGCAAGCAAGGATAACGCCGGCGCTGCTTACGCTGAAAAGTTCGAGACGGTACGGGCTCAATTCGCAAATAATGCCGTGTCGAGTCCTGAGACGGTGGCAGCGTGCGGCTCGCAAGATACGAGCGTAGGATGTTCACCGGGTTCATACTTGACCTGCAATGGGTCCATTTCGTCGTATACGGGGAATGTCCTTGTTCCCGTCAATGGCGTCTGCCTGATTACTGGAACGATCAACGGGAACGTGTATGTGTATTCTGGGGGCAACTTGACTGTGACAGGCGGCATCATTAACGGGGGATTGGAGGCCGACTCCGCATCAAGCGTGACCCTGACGAATGCTAAGGTCTCCGGCTTCACAGGTCTGTACAATGTTCAGACCGTAAATATTTCGGGAAGCGCACTCAACACGTCTGGCCAAAGTATCTGCACCGACGCGTGTGGTGGAGCATTGTACGCGGGCGGTCGCGGCTACTTTAGTATGACCAACACCAACGTAACTGGTCAAGTTGAGAACGAAGTTGGTCACAACACGATTGTCAACAACAATCACATCTCGGGGAGATTGGAGATCGAAAGCGCGGATCTTGGTCAGATAATCAATAATGTGGTCGGGAGTCTTGACCTTGATGCGAACGGGACGATCGTAATCGCTGGGAATACTGTAACTGGCGCTACGGGATGCCCAGCTCCTCCAATAGCAGGGAAATCCGTTTGCTATGGCTCAAATGCCTGGTGCGGCACTGGAAACAACCAGATTCCTTCTGGCCAAACCAATGGCAGTTGTATTGGCAATGTGGAAGTGGATGTTAGGAACACCGGATCTACTCCGGTGACGTTCGTCGCAGTCTACATGACTAACATCCCGTTGGTCGGTGTTCCATCGTGGCAACTCGCGTCTGGAAATCCAACCCAGTGTGGAAGTGGACTATCCGCGACATGCACGCTGCTTCCTATTGTGATTCCGGTGGGGGATATGGTTGAGATTACTATGGGCTGGACCGCGCCCTCGGGAGCGTTCCCGCTGCCGTGGAATTACATCTACTTCATCTTCGTCTCGTCGCATCAGAACTATGTCGACGGATACCTCTACTTCCAGCAAGGGCTTGGAATGCCTCTCCAGTCCCGCTTGGAACAGAGAATCTGTCCCCCCTGCTACTAGATTGGCCTGTAGAGTTTACTCAGCCCCTGGCCGCAGACCTCGATCGGGAGACCTTAGCGAGCATTCGCTAAGATTTCGCGAAGATGGGCACAGAATGAACCCTGATCTGCGATCTGGGAGGGGAGTTCCATACGATGCCCAGTTTACGCTTGCATAATCCCGTAAATGCTCGGATTGAAAATGGCTGATTCGGCTGTTCTGCGTGAAAAACCGGTAATCTCGCTAGGAAAGGTTCCAGCCAGCGAATGGACCCTTCCTAGAATTTTGAAAATAAAAATTTCCCGCGACACAAAACAGCCCTTCCGCAGGAGTCTTAACTATTCTTTTCTACTAACTATTTCTCGACCCCCCGGGGGTATGCCCGAACAAAAAACTCCTTCACACTTTATCGAACTCTCGGCGTAGGAAATCATCCGGAATAGGCCATGATCCAGAGTACCGTCGTTGCAAATCTATTTCTGCGCTATTTTCCTCCTAGAAACCAGCGCTTTCTGAACTGCCCGACTGGACCACCTTAAGCCCAGGTTAGCCCGTAACAGCCAAAAGCAGTGTTTGGTCATTGAGGATTGGAGTCAGATTTAGCCATCGAGATGCGGGACCGGTGGGATTTGAACCCACGACCTTCGGGTCTCGCCGCAACGAGCGCCGGAGCCCGATGTCCTATCCTGGTTGTCCTCGCCAGTCATGAAGCTGTCCGAGTGCGATCTAGACTACGGTCCCTAGTTGAGGTGGAGATTTGTCGGAATAAAAACTAGTTTCGCCGGCATGATTCTGAGACGCCTTTGGAAGAATTAGCGTTAAGGACAGAGACTGTCGAGTGGACTCTAGGCTTTACGCCACGTTAATAACGCCGCACGGCAAATATCCTGTTCCGTCATGGCTTCATCGCGGATCTCTCGAAATTTGTTCTGGAGCAGCCTCTGGATCTACTCGCTTGCAACAGGGTTGGCAAGCATGATCTTCATGGGATGGGCATTCTATGTCGAAACTACTGGACGCGGCGCACTGTTCATCGAGCCCAATCGCGTCTTGGCTGCTGGAGAGCTCGCGACGGTCGCGACAGGAATGATAGCTCTTCTAGTCCTCTTCTTTAGGGGGCTCTCTCAGAAGGAATCGGTTCCGACTGAATCTTCGCGGGAATAATCTTCTCGAGCAAAGGTCCCAGCATCCTCGAGTACTTTCTAGAAACCGCGATTCTCACAATTCTATCCTTCAGACGGAGCTGAATCCTATTCCCTAATAGCTGAACTTGCTCCAATTCATCGTAGGGAAAGTCAAGATCGCTGCTGCCAGATGGATCGAGAACATTGCCCTCCTTCTTGATCTCGTTTCTCCGTCTTTGGGTCACAAATTCCTGCAGGGAGAAAGCTGTGATCCCCCCCACGATGATACCGAATGGCCCTGCGAGAGCCGCTCCCAATAGAGCTAGGATTAGGGCAGTTGCGACCGTTAGGTTTGCCGAGCTCAGCTTTCTTAGAACTAGCTTCTTGTCAGAGAATGCTATCGTGTAAATGTTGGTTCTAATGACTCCTTTGTCGAGCGATAGTTTCAAAGGACCCAATTGGTCGGCTGGGACGACTATTCCTTCTGCTTTTCGAGTTAGGATTCCGATGACTATGTTCAAGCCTCCGAGCGCGAATCCAAAAAGTGAAGCGACAATTTCTGAGGCGAGAAGCAGAATGCTTACGGCAAGGATCAGTCCGCCCGCGATCAGGATATTGATTCTCAACGCTCACGTCTCCCTTAGCCCGCATAGCCCGAGAATAGGGCGAACAGTAGCATCGAGAGAACTGCGAGACTTATCAGAACATACTTTCCATCTCCTTCCTTGACAAAATAGACCGAGGATATTGCCACTCGAAACACTGGAGTGGCAATAAGAATAACGATTGCGAGATAGATGATGCCCGAATCGTTTCCACGAAAGGCAGAGGCAAGCGTGCTAGCAATATCTGATCCGGCAGCAGAGACAAGGTTATCGAAACCGTGAGCCGCCCAGACAGAGAGTCCGACTAGGCTTAGTAGAGCACTCGTTAATACTCCGATACGCAGTGAGTAGGAGACGAGTCTGTTGAGGTCCACGGCTCTTACAAGACCACGGGCAGATTGAATCCTTTCAAAATCATGAGCAGAGATATGGCGGCGAGCAGAATTCCGAACGCGACCTTCACTCGGGCTGGAGGGGTCACCTTCAGGACTCTAGTTCCCAGCAGGGCTCCTCCGGCGACTCCTACGATAAGTGGAGCGGCGAGCAATGGATTAACGTCCCCTCTTATGAGATAGACGGAGGCGCTGGCCGCGGCCGTAACACCGATCATGAAGTTGCTAGTGGCAGATGCCACTTTGACAGGAATCTTACTTACGAGATTCATTGTTGGGACGTTGATGATCCCGCCGCCCACGCCGAGTAAACCCGAAACTATCCCCGCGAAATATCCGATAAAGACTGTAAGGGGGGTTCTGGTGACTTCGTACTTGACTACTCGATTCAAGCTGTGGTCCTCGTATTGGCCTCCTAGTGAAAGAATTCTAGAAGTCTTGTCGGGTTTCACATCAGCAGGAAAATCGATTCCTCTCGCCCTAACCATGATGATAGTGGCGTATAGCAGGATTAGCCCAAAGAATACGAAGAGTACGGAGGCAGGCAGGAACACAGCCACGAAAGCTCCGGTGATAGCCCCCGCCACTGTGCCAATTTCCAGGAACATTCCCAGCCGAAGGTTTGTGAGATGGTCCTGAACGTACGTGGCTGCGGATGAACTAGAAGTCGCTACAACCGATACGATGCTCGCCCCCACGGCAAGAGGTACCGGGACCCCTTCAACAAGAGTCAAGAAAGGAATGATGAGGACTCCTCCTCCCAATCCAAAGAGGGCGCCTATGAACCCTGCAATGATGGAGACGAGAAAAATGACCAAGACATCAATTGGTCCCAGCATGTCGTCGGGGCACCTTCAGGACGGCCTTCTAGAGAGTTCTATTAAGACGATTCTCACGCCAGAGAAGTCTCAAACTAAGCTTGAAAGATATGACCATCGCGCCAAGGGTTACAAGCGGCCCATTCTCTGATCCGTTCGGACAATTCAGAGCCGAATGCGAAAGAGTACTACGAAGCGCATACTCGCACCTGCAAAAGTCCGACAGAAAACGCTTTCCTGAATTAGATCTCGCCTCGAGTCTAGAAGACCCTCCGAATCAGGACTTTGGCCACCTCGCAAGCTCTGTCTCGTTTGAACTTGCGAGAGTTCAGAAAACTAAGCCGATGGCAATAGCCAAGGAGATTGTCGAACAGCTAGACAAGACAAACGCGTACGATCTGATTGAGTCAGTACAGGCTGCAGAACCCGGCTATGTGAATTTCAACGCGAAAATCGAGACTCTGGCCCAACTTACACTCGACGCCATTCTTCACGAGGGATCTTCCTATGGTTTGTTGAAGACCAATAAGCCCCAACGTGTCATCGTCGAACATACTAGTGCAAACCCCGCAAGGCCGATTCATATCGGGACCGCAAAGAACTCCATCTTTGGCGACACGTTGGCCCGAATTCTTGCCGGGCGAGGCCATGATGTCAAGACCCACTTCTACATCGACGATACTGGACGACAGGTAGCCCAGATGGCCTACGGATACAGGCTACTCGGAGAGCCCGGGCCTGACGGAAAGCCTGACGAGTTCTTCGGAAAAATATATTCCATAACCTCGACTCTCGTAGAGCTCGACGAGAACAAGAAAAGGCTCGCTCTTCTCAAAAAGACCAACGCCTCCGACATAGACATTGTAGCAGTTACCAAGGAACTAGATGAGTGGGTCGGTGTCGCCGCAGAACTTCGGAGCAAGCACCCGGTCGAGTTCGACCTCATCAGCGAGAAAGTGGGAAAGGACCCGGATCCTCAGGGGTCTATCAACGAGCTAATCAGGAAATACGAGAAGGCAGACCCAGAGACGCGAACCCTGATCCGTCGGGTCAGTCAGATGGTGCTCGCTGGGTTCGAAGAAACCCTTCGGAGAGCCCACATTCACTTTGACCAATGGGACTGGGAATCCGACATGCTTTGGACGGGAAGAGTCTCGGAACTACTCGACCGTCTCAAAGAGACCGGACTTGCACACAACAAAAGTGGCGCTTGGGTCCTCGATGCTGGAAAGGCGGTGGATGATCTTGCACTTCGAGAAAAGCTGGGACTGTCAAAATCCTTTGAAGTGACTTCTCTAACCCTCACGCGATCGGATGGAACCACGCTCTATCCGACGAGGGACATTGCTTACAGCCTGTATAAGTTCGAGAAGGCTGATCGCGTCATCAACGTGATCGGGGTGGAACAGTCTCTTGCACAGCTTCAGGTCAAGGTTGCAATGTGGATCTTGGGATACAGGAAAGAAGCCATGAACTTCCTCCATTTCCCGATTGGACTACTCACGCTTGAAGGACAGAGGATGTCGGCTCGAAGAGGGAGGTACCTTACGTTCGACCAGTTACTAGACGAGGCTCTGCTCCGTGCAAGGGAGGAGGTGGAAAAAAGGTCGACTGAGTTACCTGCGGAGGTCAAGCATCGTGTCGCCGAGAGCCTCTCCGTCTCGGCGGTCCGGTACGCTATGCTTTCTGTCGAAGCAGTAAGGTCCACAAACTTCACCTGGGATAGGGCGTTGAACTTCGAGGCGAACAGTGCCCCCTTCATCAACTACGCTTACACTAGGGGACTCAGCATTCTCAAGAAACTCGGCTCAATCAAGACACCTAGCACCTTCGACAGGCTCACTGAACCTGCCGAACAAAATCTGGTCCTTGCGCTCGCACGGTTTCCTGAGACTTTCATGAGATCTGCTGAAGAGCTTAACCCGACTCTTCTCTGCTTGTACGCCAATGAACTGGCTCAGAGATTCCACGAGTTTTATGAAAAATCTGACATCTCACACCTGCAGGATGAAGAACTGAAGGGGCAGCGTGCAAGCCTAGTCGAAGCAACTGAGACCGTGCTGAAATGCGCTACGGGATTGCTTGGACTGAAGCTTGCTGAGCGAATGTAGAGTCTAGTGGAAGTCGAGGATCTTCTGGGCGATAGCGTTGCCCATATCGCTAGTCTTAGCCGTGCCCCTCAGATCGAAGGTCAGCACCTTGCCCTCCTCCAAGACCTTCATTGTAGCCTTCTCGACCTTTGACGCAGCTTCCGGTTCCTCGAGGAAATCGAGCATCATTCGCGAGGCTTCGATCATAGCGATGGGGTTTACCTTGTTCTGTCCCGTGTACTTCGGTGCGGACCCGCCAGCTGGCTCGAACATGCCGTAATGATCTCCGATATTTCCGCCTGCAGCGACACCCAGCCCGCCGACCAGGGCCGCAGCCTCATCGGTGAGAATGTCACCGTAGAGATTTGTTGCGACCACGACATCGAAACTCTCCGGTCGCCGTATGAATTGCATGGTTGCGGCGTCAACGTGAATATCTTCTACCTCAACTCTTGGATACGTCTTACCGATGTTCAACACGGCTTGTTTGAATATCCCGTCAGTCAGCTTCAGAATGTTCGCCTTGTGGACGAAGGCGAGTTTCTTTCGTCGCTTCATGGCAAGGTCGAACGCGAATTTCGCTATTCGTTCAGAGGCTCTGGTCGTGTTGATTTTAATTGCGATTCCTATCCCAGGGACGACTTCGAACTCCTTTCCAACGTAGAGATCCTCAGTGTTTTCACGGACCACGATCATGTCGATATTGGGTTTTAGAGAGGGGACGTTCGGAAGAGTACGAGCCGGTCGCATGTTGGCATATAGGTCGAACATAGAACGGAGGGTGACAGCGACGCTTCGAGGGGACCCGGGCTCTTCAGGAGTCGTCATGGGTCCTTTAAGGCAGGCGTCGGTCTTCTTGATCATGTCTACGGTCTTCGGAGGAAGATTCGTTCCGTATTTCGAGATGACGTCGAATCCGGCCTCTCCCTTCAACATCTCAAGCTTGACGTCAGTCACCTTCTGGACTGCGTTCAAGACCGCTAGCGTCGCTTCGACAACTTCGGGGCCGATTCCGTCTCCAGGCAACACCGCGATCTTGTGAGTCTTTCCCGCCATCTCCGATCTCAACGGTCGGCTCGGCTTGGAGGCGTTGAAAAAGCCTTTCCCGCGTACAGGGTTTGTTCCTTGGTATTCCTTAACTATGGTTGATGTCCATGGCGTTCTGAAAGCGTCATGATTCGCGCGCCTAAGGGTCTCGAAGGTGTCATCGTCGCTACTACTTCTCTCACCAAGATCGATGGCCAAGCCGGACGTCTCATTTACAGGGGGTATGATGTTACACAGCTGGCAGGACGGGTTTCCTATGAGTCCGTTGCTCACTTGCTGTGGTACGGACATCTGCCGAATCGGCAAGAACTTTCCACCTTGGAGACTCGGTTCTCCCGCGAACATGCTCTGCCGAATCAGGTCGTAGGATTTCTGAAGGGAGAATCAAAAGTAGCTGATCCTCTTTCAGCGTTGCAAACGTCTGTTTCTATCTTAGGAGGGCTAGGGAGTCGGAATGAACCCTCACTGACCGACTCTAGCATCGGCCTAACGGCTCGAATGCCCACGATCGTCGCCACCTATCACCGCTTGAGAAAAGGCCAGGAACCGGTCACCCCTCGACCTGGGCTAGGCCATGCTGCGAATTATCTCTACATGCTCAACAGCAAACCCGGCAGACCTGAACACGTACACGCACTGGATTCATACTTCACTCTACTTGCCGACCACAGCCTTAACGCGTCAACCTTCGTTGCTCGAATCGCGGCCTCGACTCTGACCGATGTGCATTCTGCAGTGGTCGCTGCGATATCGGCATTGAAAGGTCCATTGCACGGAGGTGCGCCCATTTACGTCTGGGAGATGTTGCAGTCCATCGGGACCCCCGAGAACGCCGAGAGTTGGTTGCGAGATCGGCTTCAGAAGCACGACAGAATAATGGGCTTTGGCCACCGAGTTTATCGGACTGAGGACCCACGATCAAGAGTCCTAAAGGAGCTTGCTCGACAGATAGTCGATCCCTCACTATTCAAGCTCGCGACAACTGTCGAAGACACGGCCCGGAGACTACTACGTGAGCAGCATCCGGAAAGGCCTATTGATGTGAATGTCGAATTCTATTCTTCGGTCGTTTTGCATGCGGTCGGGATTCCCCCTGAGCTCTTCACTTGCACATTCGCATGTGCGAGAACTGTAGGCTGGACGGCTCACATAGTGGAGCAGCTACAGGATAACCGATTGTTCCGTCCCGACGCAGAATACGTCGGGCCTGAAGGACTGACTCTGGAAGCCACTCCTCCAGGGGCCTCCGCGTAGGGTAAGGCGGAGTCGCCTAAGTTCTCGTCCCATGTCTGAGAAAAGTCCCTAGCCTCTCTTTGCTGGGACCCACTGCTCGCTCTTCCAATTCCAAATGAGGTGCTGGTTAGGGTCCGCGGCTTCGATCCGAGACTTTTTCTCGCTAACTGAGTCCACAACAAAGGACGCTCCGCATCCAGCACACTCAGCTAGAAGTCTCATTTCTGACAGCTGCGTCATTTGAAACTCTCGCTTCTGACATTTCGTGCAGGCGAACATGTCTGACCCAAGCCGCATTCGTTTCTACATATGAAATTGTTGCCGATTAGGAGAGGAGAAATAACTCGGACTCAAGTTGGGTTCTCCGTTGTACCCGTTATAAGGAGAATCAATAATGTCTCTTCTAGGGCCGGTAGTCGAGCCAGGACCAAGACGGCGGCCTGCGGAGCCGCAAATCGTGGGTTCGAATCCCACCCGGCCCGCCACCTTCCGCTATCTCGAAAGGAACCTCGTTCTTGACTCCATCTGTTCGTAGTACGGTACTACCACCGATTTTTTCCGGGTTTCCGAGAGAAGTCACTGAGATGACTCGGGATACTGGGGAGCCATGGGCTCTTGCTGCCGTGGTCAAATGGGCGTAGAGGTCTCGCCTAATCGTCAAATTCGTAAATCCTGGTTTCGGCAAGTTTCTCACTCTACGCACCCATACGGCAGGCCAAAGGGTTTGGTCCTTGGTTCGGAAATCCTTGATGATATGATGCATCTCTTTTTCATGTCTCCGAACGGAGTAGGGTGAACACGGTGGGAGCTTACCTGTGGGTCTCGACTCCCTAGGTAAATTGGTAAGTTGCAAATGAATACTAATGATTGGGAAAGTGAGACTCGTGATGAAACGTAAACGTTGTGCCTATTATTGCAATACCTAACATGCACTCATAGTCAAAGCCTATGGGCGCAAGCCAAAAACCGTCGAGCAGTCTGTCCACCCCCTCGTTTCCCTTCTCGTCGGATACCAACCGTGGACGGAGCATGCGCTACATTGTTGCTGCCTCATCTATGGGCACAATTATTGAATGGTACGATTTCTACATCTTCGGTTCTCTTGCGGTCTTCCTTGCGCCCGTGTTTTTCCCGTCAAAAACACTCGGAACGTCGCTGATTCTCTATCTCGGGACCTTCGCGGCCGGCTTTGCCGTAAGGCCCTTTGGAGCCCTTGTCTTTGGGAGATTGGGCGACAAGGTCGGCCGAAAATATGCGTTCCTTCTGACCATCACTATCATGGGATCCGCGACGACCATCATAGGCCTCCTTCCATCCTACCAAGCTATCGGTCTTCTAGCACCCGCAATTCTTCTTTTCATTCGCATGCTACAAGGGCTTGCCCTAGGTGGGGAATATGGCGGCGCAGCAATATACGTCGCCGAACATGCGCCGGACGAGAAACGTGGGTACTGGACTAGCTATATCCAGACAACCGCTACCATCGGCCTCTTTCTCTCACTGATTGTTATTCTGGCGACGAGTCTCGGCCTCGGAGCCAGTGCCTTCAATGACTGGGGATGGAGGATCCCATTCCTTCTCTCCTCCGTTCTTGTCGCTGCGGCGCTCTACATTCGATGGCGGCTTAGGGAAACACCCCTCTTCAGCAGGCTCAAAGAGATGGGGAGAACAGCAACATCCCCGATCAAAGAAAGCCTTGGAAGAGACTGGCGTCTCATTCTTCTCGCTCTGTTCGGCGCTACAGCGGGACAAGCCGTTGTATGGTACACTGGACAATTCTATGCGCTATTCTTTTTACAAACGATTCGAGGAGTTGACAAAGTAACATCGTACGCTATTGTGGCGACGGCTCTCGCCCTCGGCACTCCACTCTTCATCTTTTTCGGCCGATTATCAGATAGAATCGGTCGAAAAAAAATCATCATGGCAGGATGTGGGCTCGCAGCAGCAACCTACTACCCACTCTACATAGCGATGACATACTTCTCCGACAAGGCCAGCTTCAACGCCCCGGCCCTAACTCTACTCGTACTGACTCAGGTAATTTACGTTACAATGGTCTATGGGCCCATTGCTGCATTACTTGTTGAAATGTTCCCAGGCCGGACGAGGTACACATCCCTATCTCTGCCATACCACCTGGGCAACGGTGAGTTTGGGGGTTTCACTCCCGTTTTGGTGGTTGCCATCAACGTCGCGGCAGGTAGTATCCTAGCCGGATTGATCTACCCCATCGGAGTTGCTCTTGTAACTCTCGTAATTGGTAGCCTTTACATCAAAGAAACGAAAGATGTGAGTATCTGGAAAGAGGTGGAAGAAATGGTTCCGACAACACAACCTATAGGGAGATCGACCGATTCGCTACCTGAGAAGATTCCTTCTCCAAAACCATAAGCATGCTTCTCCCAGATCTAGGACGATTTTCTAGGAAAAGAGCGTGGGTTCGCCTAAAGAACTAGCCGAATACCACGCTGCCTGCATTGAACAAATTGTCCAATTTCCGAGGTGCGATGATTGGTTAGGAGATCGAACCAATTATGACAAGTGCAAGTGCGACTAGTACGAGAAGATACTCAACCCATCCACCGATCCTGTACTGCTCTCTCAATGTGATGTCCCAACCTAGAGCATCATCAGCCAGGCAACGCACCCAGATTCGCGCGTGCAACGCCAATGAAGAGAACTACCCAAACCTGCGACCACGATCACATCCTGCGTCATTCCACTCCCTCACAGACCCGGTTCCGATTTATCGGTCTGGCTGTCAGAATTGCTCTGTCTTTCTAACTTAATCTTTGGGCTTTCTCTCAACGAGGAATGATGAGCATCTGCAAAACGGTTTGATCTATCCATTTGTAGCTGTTCGTTTCCATAGAGTGAGAACTCAGAGTATAAGGTCCATATCTCATGCCAAAGGTTCAGGTTGTGTAGATCAGTACGGATTCCTTTGATGCAAGATCGATATCGAGATGCGAACATGCGAATAGTAATGTCGAGGCGGAGGAGCGCGGTGGCTGGACGACGTCTGGATTAGGAGTACTGGTGGCTATAGGGGCCTTCTTGGCTGCAATGCTCTTCCTGTAACGCCCCTTAGTCATCCGCCATATTGAATACCAGTTGGCCTTGGCGAATGAGACCTTCAGACGGACAGGGCTTCGTCTTTGTTTTGAATTAGGAACACTATTATGGATAATCCGATCATTCTTCTTGCCGGAACACGTGTCTAATCCCGTAGCTTTCCACGGAAAGACCGCATGGATCACAGCTTTCATAATCGCATTGGTATTTTTGATCCCAGTTCTGGCTATTTCACTTCCGTCAGTGACACTCCCAGGAACGCGGGCGCTCGACGTCACGTCGCTGAAGACCCCGACCTACGCGGAGAGTAGCCGCGCGACGATCCTGAATGAGAATAACTGGACAATTTGGAGCCTCACCGCCCAACAATATGGCGCGACAATCACCTACTCTAGTGATGGACTGACGCTAACGGGCAATTTTCCAGCAAGCACGCAACCATTGGCCCTTTCTATTGACAGAACACTGACAGTCAATCTGACAGCATACCCCATCATGTACATGCTGATCAAGGTATCACCAAGTATTAGCTATGGAATCCGTTTCTATTCGCAAAGCTCAGGATCTACGGTACCTCTCTGGGCCGAGTCCGACGCGCTTAGCCACAGAGAAGGGACAGGACAGGCAGAGAATGTTCAAGTGAACATGTTTCAGCTGTTAGAATCGAATACGGGCAAGGTCTATGATTCGACGAGTAGTGTAACGATCTATGTAGAACGAAGCGCATCAACGCAGGCGACGCATTTTTCACTGCAGATCAAGAAACTCGAATTCCTCAACTTTCCACTCTTGTCCGCTCCAGCGTCAGGATCATACCACGCGATCTATGTTGGCCTGGGCCAAATCAACGAAAACCCCTCTTTTACGCTCAGAAGCGTTGAGATTCGCGGATCAATCAATGCGTCAAACGGAATGGTCTTCGTACCCTACTTCATAGACGGCTTGTCCGTTTACCAGGGACCGGTGTACACCCTTTCAACAATCCCGATCGATCTATCCGTCACGGTTGCTATCACAGCACAAAGTGCGAAGTCTTTCTCAGACAACCTACCGACGGAAAAAGCCGCAATTGTCTTGGTCGCAGCTTCGGGAACGTTTACTCGGGTTTCGGTTGAAAGTATTTCCCTCAATTATTATTCTAAAACGGCACAAACCTCCTCTATCCCATTCCAAGGCAGAAACGGCTATCTCACCAATGCCTTCTTCTTCCTGCTCCTTCCCGTCTCCGTGATCGTCCTCCTCTATGGCCAGGTGCGAAGGGCGAAGCACATCGCGAACATTCCGAGCAGCGTCTCACGTTCAGATGTAGACCCGTGACAGCCTCGTGCTCTCACTAAGGAATGAATTCTCGAAATGGTTGACGAATCCACTTGTCGCTTCACGAGCCTTGGTCGTGTTTCTAGTCGCCACGGTCACGGTCTTCGGCAATAGCACGGGGTCTCTCCCTCCAATTGGAGACGTGAAACTCCCTGTTCTGTATGGTCTTGCTCGGTGGGATTCGGGATACTATCTTGGCATAGCCACTGACGGTTACGCAATTTTTCAGCATGGATACTCCTTTCGGCCCCTCTTCCCACTTGCAATCAGAGCCCTCTACCCGGCCTTTCCATGGCTCGACGTCAGATCGGCGGAAGTCCTCGCAGGTTTCCTGTGGAACTTGGTGGCTGTAGGAATCGCAGCCCTCTATCTGGAAAGACTGACCAAGCAACTGCTTGGCCCCGCGATTGCAAGTAGTACTCTTTTGCTGCTCGCTGTCTACCCCTCTACGTTCTTCTTCACGGTAATCTATTCAGAAGCAACCTGCATCCTGTTCATTGCTGCATCTCTCTATAATCTTGAAAAAGGGAGGATACTTCCCGCTGGAGGCCTTGGATTCCTCGCGGGCCTCGCGCGACCGGAAGCATTTCTCGTTGCAATCCCGTTTGTGCTGAAGGGAATTTTCGAGGATCAGAAGTTCAGGAAATTGTTGGCCGGGTTCACAGTCCTTGCCAGCGTTCCAGCCTTTGGCGTGTACGCTTACACTCAGACAGGGAACATTCTCGCGCCCTTTCAGTCAGAGGCAACGGGGCCTAAGTGCACGATCCTGTGCTTCTTCAATAACCCAGTCTACCAGGTCGCGAACGGAGTACTCCCGTATACCATTAATTTTGTCACTATGATTCTCGCGGTTATCTTCGTAGCAATTCCTTTGATCAGAGGGAACGTATCGTCCAAGCTTTTCCCATACTACACGTGGGCCTTCGTCCTTCTCGCTGTCGTATTCTACTCAGGCGAAGTTCGTTCCTTCGCACGCTTCGCTCTGGTGGTTCCTCCTGTTTTCTGGGCACAAGCCGAATACTCTGCACTTCATCCCAGATTCTTCCGAGGACTGATCGTTGTCTACTCGGTTCTGATGTGTCTGGCTACGATTCTGTGGGTAAACTGGTACCCGATGCTCTAACCATAAGAGTAGTTTTTCTTGGGGAGCGGTGGCGTGCCAGTCAAGCGGGTGCCAGAATCTCAGGCTTCTTCTCGATCAATTTTTCCATCTGAATTGCATCCTCTCCGTCGGTGTAGTAGCTGTGCGCGATTCCAGTCTCCCGAAAGCCATTCTTCATGTAGAGCTGCAAAGCTTCGTGGTTGCTTCTCCTCAGCTCTAGACGTAACGGACCCGATCTCGATCTTTCGAACAAGTCATCTAGGAGTGCTTGCGCGATCCCTCTGCGTCTAAACCCGGCTCTTACGGCGATGGAGACAAGGTGTTGGTATTCAGACCAGTCATCGACAACCGCATATCCGACAATTGCCCCGGTGTAGACGGCGACAAGAAACGTTTCCGGGTTCGCGTCTGCGAGCTGGTCGATGAAGTAGTTTGGGAACGGGTCTTTGAACGACTGTTCTTCGAGCTCGTAGACGAACCTAAGGTCTTCGGTCCTTACGGGTCGTATCTCGACTTTTCGGGTTGTTAGGGTCTCCATTCTACTTGCTCGCCATTCTCGCCGCGCTGGCGAGAGCCGTAGCAACATTGTCTCTGCCCATTGCTAGTATGTAAGGGCCTAGCCTCGGACCATGGTCGGACCCGATCAGTACTCTATAGAGCGTCTTGAAGAAAGGCCCTGGCTCAAGGTCATGCTTCTTTGCTATCGTAAATACAGAGTTCTGGAGATAATTTTCGTCGGCGCTCGCATTTATGATGCCTGCCAGCTCAAGAATAGCCTCTCGCTCTTTCCCTTCGACCTGCACTGGACCGGTCGTTATCGTTTCGA
>Ga0209350_1000587_pt1 | contig 19302 bp, 22 predicted proteins | sample GraSoi013_2_20cm_2_FD_185822 | JGI IMG/M metagenome (GOLD analysis project Ga0209350, IMG submission 185822) | Grasslands soil microbial communities from the Angelo Coastal Reserve, California, USA - Sample 09_27_2013_2_20cm (SPAdes) (version 2) | ecosystem: Environmental > Terrestrial > Soil >...
TACCTGCACGTCCCCGCCATCCTCGTCGCCTATCTGGCGTTCGGCGTCGTGCTGGTGGCCTCCACGACCTATCTCTGGCGCCGCGCCGCGGGAGCGGACCGGCTCGCGCACGCCTCGGCGGAGGTCGGGGTCATCTTCACCGCCATCAACATCGCGACCGGATCGATCTGGGGCAAGCCGACGTGGGGCACGTGGTGGACCTGGGACGCACGGCTCACGAGCGTCTCGATCATGTTCGTCATCTATCTGGCCTATCTGCTGCTGCGGGCGATGCTCGAGGATCGCGAGCAGGCGGCTCGCTTCGCCGCCGTGCTCGGCATCGTCGCGGCGCTCGACATCCCGCTCGTTCACTTTTCGGTGTACTGGTGGCGGACGCTACACCAGCCGCCGACCGTGCTCCGGCCCGGCAGCATCCCGATGGACGCGACGTTCGTCGCCGCCCTGACGATCAATCTGGCCGCGTTCGCGCTCCTCTATGGCTACTTCGTCGCCAAGCGCGTGCGTCTCCTGAAGCGGGAGCAGGAGGTCCTCGCCTGATGCGCGACAATTGGTCCTTCGTCTTCGCCGCCTACGGGCTCGCGGCGCTCGTCCTCGGCGGCTACTGGCGGCGGCTCAACCGGCGGGAGCGAGAGCTGGCGGCGCTCGAGCACCGGCGCGGGGCCGCGCGCGCCGAGCTTCGGACCCGACCGTCGACCCCGCAACGATGACCCGGGTGCCATGAGGCCCAAGTTCATCGTCGGCGGCATCGTCATCGCCGCCGCCCTCGCCTACATGATCTACGCGGGCGTCACGCAGTCCGCCGTCTACTTCGTCACCCCCGCCGAGCTCCGCGCGTCCGCCGTCGCCGGGAAGGCGTACCGCCTCGGCGGCCTGGTCGTGCCCGGGTCGCTGACGTGGGAGCCGCGCACCCTCGACCTGCGTTTCACTCTCGGTGACGGCACCGCGACGGTGGCGGTCCACCACAAGGGGACGCCGCCCGACCTCTTCGGCGAGGGCCGCGGCGCCGTCGTCGAAGGCACGTGGAGCGCCGACGGCTACTTCAGGGCCGGGCTCATCCTGGCCAAGCACTCCGAGGAGTACAAGGCGCCCCACGACGCGAGCGCCGCCGGGTATCGCGAGCTTATCCGCACGCTCCAGGGGGCGGGGCGGTGATCCCCGAGCTCGGGTACGGCGCGGCCATCGTCGCGCTGGCCCTCGCCCTGTGGGGCGCCGTGACCGCCGCGCTCGGCGCACGCACCGGGCGGCCGGCGCTCCTGCTCTCCGCCCAGCACGCGGCGGTCGGGGTCTTCGTCCTCGTCACGGCGTGCTTCGCGCTGCTCACATACGCCTTCCTCACCTTCGATTTCTCCGTCCGCTACGTCGCGACCAACACGAACCTCGGAACCCCGTTCTACTATCGGATCACCGGGGTCTGGGGAGCCCTCGAGGGCTCGATCATCCTCTGGGCCTGGATGCTCGCGCTCTACACGGTGATCGTCATCCTCCGGCACCGCGTGAGCGCGCGCGCGTTCTACCCGTGGGTCCTCACCGTCATGCTGGGCGTGCTCGCGTTCTTCCTGCTCGTGATGACGGTGGCGGCGCCGCCGTTCGCGCGGTCGAGCCCGGTGCCCGCCGACGGCCGCGGGCTCAACCCCCTGCTCGAGGACACGGGGATGATCACGCACCCCGTCGCGCTCTATCTCGGCTTCACCGGGCTCACCGTCCCCTTCGCCTTCGCGCTGGCGGCGCTGATCACCGGGCGAGTCGGCGACGCGTGGATCACGTTGACGCGGCGCTGGACGATCGTCGCCTGGTACTTCCTTTCGCTCGGGCTCCTGATCGGCGGCTGGTGGAGCTATCACGTTCTCGGGTGGGGCGGTTACTGGGCGTGGGACCCCGTGGAGAACGCGGCCTTCATGCCGTGGCTCACGGCCACCGCGTTTCTGCACTCGGTGATGATCCAGGAGCGGCGGCGGATGCTCAAGCTCTGGAACCTCTCCCTCGTGATCCTGACCTTCGGCCTGACTCTCTTCGGCACGTTCCTGACGCGCTCCGGAGTGATCGCGTCCGTGCACGCCTTCACGCAGGGCGCGATCGGCGCCTTCTTCTTGAGCTTCCTCGCGCTCGTGCTGCTCACCGCCCTCGGTCTCCTCGCGTGGCGCTGGGACGCGCTCCACGCGCAGGGCGCGCTCGACTCGATCGTATCGCGCGAATCCGCCTTCCTCCTCAACAACGTTCTGCTCGTCGCGGTGACCTTCACCGTCTTCTTCGGCACGGTCTTTCCGCTCCTCTCCGAGGTCGCGCGGGGCGTGAAGGTCTCGGTCGGCGCCCCATTCTTCAACCAGGTCAACGTGCCGCTCTTTCTCGCGCTCATCTTCCTCATGGGCGTGGGGCCGTTGATCGCCTGGCGGCGCGCCTCGCTCGATAACCTCCGACGGAACTTCCTCGCGCCCGTGCTGGTGGGGGTCGTGGCCGCGGCGGGCTTCTTCGCGCTCGGCGTGCGGTCGGCCATCGCGGTGCTGACGCTCGCGCTCACCGTCTTCGTCGCCGCCACGATCGCCGTGGACTTCGCGCGGGCCACGCGCGCGCGCCTCCGGGTGGGCGAGCGGCTCTTCCCGGCGATGCGCGGGCTCCTCCTCCGCCACAACCGGCGTTACGGCGGCTTCGTCGTCCATCTCGGCATCCTGATCATCGCGGTCGGCGTCACCGGTTCGCAGGCCTGGTCGGTACAGACCGAGACGACGCTCCGGCGCGGGGAGTCCGCGGAGCTCGCCGGCTACCGCGTCCGCTTCGAGGACCTCACCGCCTCCGAGGAGTCGAACCATTTCAAGGTCGCGGGCGCGTTCACGGTCTCCAACGGCCGCGTGCTCGGCGTGCTCCGGCCCGCGAAGAAGTTCTATCCGCAAGAGCAGTCGCCGATCGCCTACGTGGACTACCGGCTCGGGCTCAACGAGGACATCTACCTCGTCCTCGGCGACTTCGCCCGCGACGGCTCGCAGGCGACGGTCAAGCTCCTCGTGAACCGTCTCGTCAGCTGGATCTGGATCGGTGGGCTCGTGCTGACGCTGGGCGCGCTGCTCGCGATCCTGCCGGAGAGGCGGAAGGGCGCGTGAGTCGTCGGGCGTGGCGCTGGCTCATCCCCGCCTCGGCCCTGCCGGTGCTGGCGCTGCTCGCCTACGGCTTCCGCGTGAATCCTCGCGAGATTCCCTCGCCGCTCGTCGGCCGGCCCGCTCCCTCGTTCACGCTCACCGCTTTCGACGGCGCGCCCGTCACCCTCGAGGCCCAGCGCGGCCGCGTCGTGGTCGTCAATTTCTGGGCCTCGTGGTGCTACCCCGCGTGCTACGACGAGGCGCCCGTCCTGGAGCGGAGCTGGCGGGCGTACCGCGACCGGGGCGTCGTCGTGATCGGCGTGGACATCCAGGACACGACCGAGGCGGCCCAGAACTTCGTTCGGGACTTCGGCCTGACCTTCCCGAACGCGCGCGACCCGAGCGGCAAGGTCTCGGTGGACTACGGCACGTACGGCGTGCCGGAGACCTTCTTCATCGACCGGCGCGGGCGGATCCGCGCCAAGCACGTCGGCGCGCTCACCGACGGAGTCGTCCGGGTCCACGTCGACGCGCTGCTCGCCGAGCCGGCGGGATGAAGGGACGGTACGCGACCGCCGTCTTGCTGTTGGCGGTCCTCGTCGCCGACCCCGCCCGTGGCGCCCAGGCGCCGACGCGCGCCGTGACCGAGTCCCAGGTCCACGAGGTCGCCGCCGAGCTTCGGTGCGTCGTCTGTCAGAACCTCTCCGTCGCCGATTCACCGTCGGAGATGGCGAGACAGATGCGCGCGATCGTGCGCGAGCGCCTCGAGGCGGGCGAGAGCCCGGCGCGGGTCATCCAGTACTTCGTGGACCGCTACGGCGAGTGGATCCTCCTCTCGCCGCGACGAAGCGGATTTACCCTCCTCGTGTGGCTCGCCCCGCTCGCCGCCGTGGCGATCGGCTTCGCGATCGTCTCCACGCTGGTCTGGAGGTGGACTCGACGACCCGCGTCGGCGAGTACGCCCCCTCGCGTGGATCCCGCGATGCGCGAGCGCATCCGGCGCGAGACAGAGACGGAGCCGTGACGGGGATCCTCCTCGCGGCCCTGGCGCTCGGCGTCCCGGCCTTTGCCTTCGTGCTGTGGCCGTTCCTCGGCGCGCGGGGCCGGTCGCGGGCGTTCCTGGGGTCCCCGCCGGACCGACGCGGCGAGCTCGAGGAGCGGAAGGGTACCACGCTCCGGGCGCTCCGCGAGCTCAGCTTCGAGCACGAGGCGGGCCACATCGGGGACGACGACTACGCCGAGCTCCGTGCCAGCTACGAGCGCGAGGCGGCCGCCGTCTTGACGGAGCTCGACCGCCTCGGCCCTGGGGCGCCCGCACCGTCGCCTCCGCCGGCGCGCGTCGTGGAATCGCGCGCCGCTTGGCGCCATCCGGGGGCGCTGGCGGCGGGCGCCGTGCTGCTCCTCGCGTTCGGGATCGCGCTTGGCGCCGGCGTGGTGCGCTACACCGAGCCCGACCGGCCGGTCCGTGCCCCCGTGCCGGGTCCGCTGGCGCTGGTACCGCCAGCGGGTGGAGCGGCCCGTCGTGGCGCCGCGCCCGGCGCCGCGCGAGCCGTCACGCCCGAGGTCCTCCAGGGCATGCTCGGTGCCGCGCGCGCGAGCCTCTTCGAGGGACGCTACGGTGAGGCAATCGCCGCGTATCAGGCGGTCCTCAAGCGCGATCCCAAGAACGTGGACGCGCTGACCCACCTGGGCCTCATCGTCGCGATCGGCGGCCACGCGGACACGGCGCTCGAGACGCTCGAGCGCGCGCTGGCGATCGACCCCGAGTACCCACCCGCGCTGCTCTACCGCGGTCAGGTGCTGTACGAGTCGAAGAAGGACCCGGCCGGGGCGATCCGCTCCTGGGAGAAGTTCGTCGCCGTGGTGCCGCCCGGCGAAGAGCGTGCTCGCATCGAAAAGCTGATCGCCGAAGCCAAAGCACGCCGCTGACTTGGAGAGGGCGGGGGCGGCGAGGGTTGTGAGACCCGTTCCCGCCATGTTAAATGCGTACGATGCCGCGCCATGATGGAGCCCAGCGGCAACGGGCCATGCGCGCGCGAGCCGCGTGGTCGAATAACCCCCGCCGCCCCGCCCTCCCCAAGTCAGTGGCTGCTCGGAACCTCGAAGGTCTTGTCGTACGCGATCGGGATCGACAGGACCGCGTCGCCCTTGTAGAAGGCGACGGGGTACGACCAGCGGATCGCGACGCGCAGCGTTCGGTTCTCGTCGGTGACGCGCACGGCGCGCTCGTCGAGGGCGAGACCGCTCTGCGACGCCTTCTTGAGGACGTCCTGCTGGATGCGGTCGGCGCGCTCGTGGCGGTCCAGCCCCGCGTGCTCCTTGACGGTCTCGCTCACGATGTCCTTCACCTGGTAGTAGGAGTAGATCGCAACGGCGCCCGTGTAGAACGCGTACACGAAGCCGATCGCGACCAGGAACCAGAACGTGACCTTCATGGCGTCGGCAAGTAGACCCAGATCTTCGCGGCCGCCGGCAGCCCGAGGGTGATCGTCTGGCCGTCGCTCGCCGCGGTGATCGTCCCCGCCCACGGCGCCACCTCGGTGATCCGGAGCCGGCGGCCCGGGCGCACGTCGTTCTTCCACAGGTGCTCGAGCAGCTTCTTGTCGGCCTCCGCCTCCTCGGTGATGCGCTCGACGACCACCGTCGCCCCCTCCCTCGCCTGGGCGAGCGGGAACGGCTCGACGCGGGTCGGCTTCGCCATGCCGGGGATCGGGTTGCCGTGCGGGCACGTGCTCGGCATGCCCAGCAACTCCGCGAGCCGGTTCTCGACACGCGGCGACAACGCGTGCTCGAGCCGGTGCGCCTCCTCGTGCGCGTCCGTCCAGTTGAGGCCGAGCGTGTCCGTGAGCCACCGCTCGAGGAGGCGGTGGCGGCGCGCCATCACCTCGGCGATCTGCCGGCCCTTCGGCGTGAGCGTCAGCTCCTTGCCGTGGCCGACGCGAACGTAGCCGCTCCGGGAGAGTCGCTGGATCGCCTCGGTCACGGCCGGCGCCGAGATCGCCATGTGCTTGACGAGCCGAGCGCCGATGACGGGCCTACCGCTCGACTGGAGGTCGTAGATCGCGGCCAGGTAGTCCTGGACGGAGGCCGTCGTGTCCTTCGGGGGGGGACCTACCCTCGCCATCGGCAAGCCGCCCAGAGTATAGCTTCGCGCGCCGTCGAGCGCCAACGAACGAGGCGCGCCGCTTCTGCTATCCTTTCTCTCATGACGCGGGCCGAGGCGGCGCGGCGGATCGCCGACCTGCGCGAGCAGATCCATCACCACGACTCCCTCTATTATGTCGAGGCGCGCCCCGAGGTCTCCGACGCCGAGTACGACACGCTCGTGCGAGAGCTCGGGCGGCTCGAGGCCGAATTCCCTGACCTCGTCACCCCCGACAGCCCGACCCAGCGGGTCTCCGGCCAGCCCGTCGAGGCCTTTCGCCCGGTCGAGCACCGAGTGCCGATGCTCTCGCTCGACAACACCGCGACGCCCGCGGACCTGCGTGAGTTCGCGGCGCGCCTCGCGCGCGCGCTGCCCGGCGCCACGTTCACCTTCGTGTGTGAGCCCAAGATCGACGGGCTCGGCGTCGCCCTCCTCTACGAGCGCGGTCGCTTCGTGCGCGGCGCCACGCGAGGGGACGGCCGCGTCGGCGAAGAGATCACGCAGAACCTCCGCACCATCCGGTCCATCCCCCTGACGCTGCGGAGCCCGCTGGCCCAGGCGCCGCAGCTCGAGGTCCGCGGCGAGGTCTTCATGCCGCGCGCTGACTTCGAGCAGCTGAACCGCGCGCTGGAGGAAGCGGGCGAGGGCACGTTTGCGAACCCGCGCAACGCGGCGGCCGGGGCCGTACGACAAAAAGACCCCGCCGTCACCGCGCGTCGGCCCCTGGACATCTTCCTCTATCACGTCAGCGAGGCGCGCGAGCTCGGCTTCACCACCTATTGGGAGACGCTGGAGGCGCTTCGCGTGGCGGGCTTCAAGACGAATCCGAGGACGGAGCGCTGCGCGACGATCGACGCGGTGATCGACTACTGCGGGCGCCTGGAGGCCGAGCGTGACGGCCTCGGCTACGATGCGGACGGGGCCGTCATCAAGGTGGACTCGCTCGAGCAGCAGTGGCGCCTCGGCTCCACGACCCACCACCCGCGCTGGGCCATCGCCTTCAAGTTCGCCGCCCGCCAGGCCACCACGGGGGTGCAGGCCATCGAGGTCAACGTGGGAAAAACGGGGGCCCTCACGCCGGTGGCGAAGCTCACGCCGGTGCCGCTCGCCGGCGTGGTCATCAGCAACGTGAGCCTGCACAACGAGGACGAGATTCGCAAGAAGGACGTCCGCGTGGGCGACACCGTTCTCATCGAGCGGGCAGGCGACGTCATCCCCTACGTGGTCCAGGTCGTCCTCGCCAAGCGGCCACCCGGCAGTCAGCCGTTCGTCTTCCCCGACCGCTGCCCCGCCTGCGGTCACTCCACCGCCCGCCTCCCGGGCGAGGCCTACTGGCGCTGCCTGAACACCGCCTGCCCCGCCCAGCTCAAGGAACGGCTCCGCCACTTCGGCTCGAGGCGCGCGATGGACATCGAGCACCTCGGAGAAGCGGTCATCGATCAGCTCGTCGACAAGAAGCGCGTGAAGGACTTTGCCGACATCTACACGCTGACGGTGGACGAGGTCGCCGGGCTCGAGCGCTTCGCCGAGAAGTCCGCCGAGAACCTCGTCGCCGCCATCCAGGGCTCCAAGACGCGCGGGCTCGCGCGGCTGCTCAACGCGCTCGGCATCCGCATGGTCGGCGAGCGCGTCGCCGAGCTCCTGGCCAACCAGTTCGGGAGCATGGAGCGCTTGGAGCAGGCGTCGCTCGACGAGCTGAGCGAGATCCGCGGCATCGGCCCCCAGATCGCGCAGTCGGTGCGGAGGTTCTTCGACGACGAGACGAACCGGGACGTGATCCGGCGGCTCGCCGAGGTCGGGGTGGAGATGACCCAGCCCGGCTTCATGGCCGAGGGACCGCGATCGCTCGACGGGAAGACGTTCGTGCTGACCGGCACCTTGCCTTCTCTCACCCGAGACGCCGCCCGGGAGCTGATCGAGCGTCTCGGCGGCCGGGTCACCAGCTCCGTGACGAAGAAGACCGACTACGTCGTGGTGGGCGAGTCGCCGGGCAGCAAGGCCGCCGACGCACGACGTCTGGGAGTGACGATACTCGACGAGAGCGCGTTCCGCGCGCTGGTGGGAAAAGAATGACGAAAGCGGGAATCGTGACCGGACGTACACGGAAGGTGCTCCTCGGCTCCGCCCCGGCTCTCCTTGCGCTCGGCCTTCTCTCATGCGTCGGCAGGACCACGGACACGACGGCGCCGCTCGACATCATGAGCCCGGGGACGTGGACCGCACTGGCGCCGATGCCGACGGCGCGCCAGGAAGTCGCGGCGGCCGAGCTCGACGGCCGGATCGTCGTCGTCGGAGGCTTCGGCGCCAACCTCGAGGCGGTCACGACGGTCGAGGCGTACGACCCCGCGACCAACCGCTGGGAGACGTGGGCCCCGCTCCCCGGCCCGACGCACCACCCCGCGGCGGCCGTCGTGGACGGCCGTCTCTTCGTCGTCGGCGGCTACGAGGGCCGCGTCCGCTGGACGCCGCTCGCAGCGGTGTACGCGTACGACCCGGCGAGAAACGCCTGGGCGACGCGCGCGCCGCTCAGGAACCCCCGCGGCGCGCTGGCCCTCGTCGCCCTCGACGGCCGCCTCCACGCGGTAGGCGGCAGCGCCGAGCGCGCCACGGGAGACCACGAGGTCTACGATCCGGCGACCGACCGCTGGACGGAGGCGCCGCAAATGCCGACGGCGCGCGACCACCTCGCCGCGGTCGCTTTCCAGGGCCGCCTCTTGGCGCTCGGCGGGCGCGAGGCGTTTCTGGGGAAGCAGTACCCGACGGTGGAGATCTACGACCCCGCCACGAACGGCTGGCTCATCGGGACACCGCTCCCGACCGCCCGTGGCGGTCTCGCCGCCGTGGCCCTCGCCGATCGCGTCTTCGCCTTCGGGGGCGAGGCCCCACTCCGGATCTTCAGCGCGAACGAGATGTACGAGATCGCCGGCAACCGCTGGATCGGCAAGGAGCTGATGCGGACCCCGCGCCACGGCGCGGGCGCCGTCGCGGTCGGCGGCCGGATCTACGTTATGGGCGGCGGGACCGAGCCCGGCTTCGCCCCCACCGCCGCGAACGAGGCCTACACGCCGTGAGGCTCGCCGGCGCGACGGCGCTGGCTCTCCTGCTCGTGGCACCGGCCGCGCCCGTGGCGCACGCCGAGGAGCTCACGCGGGTGGAGGCGCTCCGGGCGCTGGCCGGCACCGCCGACGCCGACGCGAGGCGACGGGCCGTCCGCTGGCTCGGGGAACAGGGCGCGATGGCAGACGTCCCCGCGCTGGTGGGCGCGCTCCGCGATGCCGACGCGCGGGTCCGCGCGCTCGCCGAGAAGGCGATCTGGCAGGTGTGGAGCCGCTCGGGCGACGCGGAGGCCGACCGCCTCTTCGCCATCGGCGTCGAGCAGATGCAGGCGCGGGAGGGCGAGGCCGCGATCGCGACGTTCACGCGGGTGATCACCCGGCGGTCGGAGTTCGCCGAAGGGTGGAACAAGCGCGCCACCGTCTACTACCTCCTGGGGGAGTACACGAAGTCGCTCGCCGACTGCGACGAGGTGCTCAAGCGGAACCCGTACCACTTCGGCGCGCTCTCTGGCTACGGGATGATCTATCTCCAGCTCGATCAGCCCACGCGGGCGCTCGAGTACTTCGAGCGCGCGCTCGCCGTGAACCCGAACCTGTCCTCCGTGCAGGAGGCCGCGGAACGGCTGAAGGCCCTGCTGATCCAGCGGCGAAAGGACACGATCTGATGGATGCGATCCACGCCCTCAAAAAGATCTCGAGCCCGAGCCTCGCAAACGGCATCGAAACATTCAACGTCCGCCCACGGAGCCAGGGCTTCATGTCCTCCGAGATCCGCACGCTCTTCCCCGAGCTTGGGCCGCTCGTCGGCTACGCGGTCACCGCGCTCATCCGCGCGGAGCCCGCGCCCTCCGACGGGCACCGGGCGTCCACGTTCGGGTGGTGGGACTACGTCCGGTCCATTCCGGCGCCGCGCGTCGTCGTCGTCCACGACCTCGACGATCCGCGCGGCCAGGGAGCCCAGTGGGGTGAGGTCCAGGCGAACATCCACAAGGCGCTCGGCTGCGCCGGCGTCCTGACGGACGGCTCGGTGCGCGACCTCGACGAGGTGCGCGCGCTTGGCTTCCAGTTCGCCGCCGCGCACGTCTCGGTGTCGCACGCCTACGTCCACATGGTGGACTTCGGCTTGCCCGTCAAGGTCGGCGGGCTCTGGGTGAAGCCCGGCGACCTGGTCCACGCCGACCACCACGGCGCGCTCACGATCCCGCCGGAGATCGCCGCGCGCCTCCCCGAGGCGGTGGCCAAGATCGAGGCTGAGGAGCGGAAGATCATCGCCTACTGTCAATCGCCGACCTTCTCCGCCGACGGGCTCAGGGAGCTCTACAAGCAGGTGCGGCCCGGTACCTACTAGGAAGGGACACACGATGACCCCCCGAACGTCGGGCGCGCAGGCGCCCCGACGGCACGACAGGCGTGTCAACCGCATCACGCTCGCCACTCACGAGTGGCCGGGGCGCGACCCCGCGATCGTCGCGATCCACGGGCTCACGTCGAACCACACGGTCTGGTACCCGATCGCCGACGCGCTCGGTGGGAGCCATCGGTTCATCGCGTATGATCTCCGCGGTCGGGGCGACAGCGATAAGCCACCCGCCGGCTACAGCCTCGCCCACCACGCCGCAGATCTCCTGGCGCTGCTCGACGACGTTCGCCTCGACCGCGCCATCGTGATGGGGCACTCGCTGGGCGCCCACATCGGGGTGCGCTTCGCCACCCTCCACCCCGAGCGCGTCGCCAAGCTCGTCCTCTTCGACGGCGGGCTCGACGTGCGCGCGGAGATCCTGGACTCGCTGGCGCCGGCGATCAGCCGACTCGGCGTCGAGTTCCCGTCGCTCGACAAGTTCCTCGAGCTCCTCAAGGGCCTCCCGATGTTCGAAGGGCGGTGGAACGACTCCCTTGCCCGGCACTACACGTACGACGTGGAGCCGGCGCCGGGCGGGGGCGTCCGGTCGAAGGTCGCCAGGCACGCGGTCGAGGAAGAGGTGGCGAACCTCCAGCGCGCGCGCCTCTGGGTCTGGCACCACCAGATCACGGCGCCCACGTTGCTGTTCCGCGCGCCCGACGGCCTGCTGCGGGCGGACGACTGCCTGATGACCCAGGAGGAGGCGGAGGCGATGGCTCACGCGATCCCGAGTTGCCGGCTGGTCGTTGTCCCGAACACCAACCACTACACCGTCGTGCTCGGCGAACATCCCGCGGTGACCCGCGAGCTCGCGGCCTTCCTGGCGGCGTGAGGGTCCGGCACGCAGAGCCGGCCGACCTGGCTCCCGTCATGGCGCTGGCGGCGGAGGTCATCGGGGCCGAGCGCGCGGGTGCGTTCGTTCGCTCCCACGCGGAGCGCCACCACCTGCTCGTCGCCGAGGAGGCGGGCGAGGTCGCCGGCTTCCTCGCGTATCGGACCGACTGGTTCCAGTGCACGTTTGTCGGGCTCGTCGCCGTGCGCGAGAAGCTCCGCCGGCACGGCGTCGCGCGGGCGCTCTACCGGATGGTCGAGGAGATCTCGCCCAGCCCCCGGGTCTTCTCGTCGACGGAGGAGACCAACGCGGTTTCGATCAAGATGCACACGGCGCTGGGCTTCGTTCCCTCCGGGTACATCGACAACCTCCCGCAAGGCTACCGCGAGCTCCTCTTCTACAAGCGCCTGCGCCCGTCGAGCGTCGGCTAATTGCAATACGCAACTCCCTGTGTCGCAATTCCGGAGAGAGGAGGAACAACGCTTTGGTGAGCGGTCGAGTGGTGTCTCGGGTGACGCTCGGTGCCTACCGGCGCCGCGCCCGTTGCCCGAGCCAGCACGCGGCGTGCGACACCGAGCCCTTCTCGATGACCGCCCGCGTGTCGTCGACCACGCGCTCGTGGCAAACGCGGCACTCCGCGGTATCGCCCTCGCCGGGGGCGCTCTCGGATCCCTTGCGGCGATCCGGGTTGAAGGGCAGCACGACACCGCGGCGGGGCTTCTCTCTCCCGACGACGATCGCGCGACCGACGGTCTGCTCGAGGCGGTCCCAGTGCAACGGCCTCCGGACGGAGTCGAAGGCTCCCGCCTTAAGGAAAGCACGCGCCGCGTCCTCGTTGTCAGAGCCGTTCAGCATGACCACGGTGATCGACCCATCGAGCGCCCGAAGCTCACTGAGGAGCCGGGCGCCGTCCGTGTCTGGCAGGTGGATGTCGAGGATCACCGCGTCGGGTCGACTCAGCGAGACGAGCATGAGGGCGTCGCCACCGTTCGACGCCACGTCGACGAGGTAGCCCTTCCGGGTAAAGAACTCCCGCAGCGTTCCGGCGGCTTCCGCGTCGTCACCCACGACGAGGAGGGACCCGAGCGCGCTCATGGCCTTCCGTCCGCGGCAACCACGTGCGCGGGTTGCGTGCCCAGCGCGAGACCGACGAGGTGGACGATGTAGCGCAGGTCCATCGGTTTCGGGAGGTAGCCGAAGGCGCCCGCCGCGAGCGCCGCCGCCACCGATGCGCCGTCACTCCCCGTGATCATCAAAACGGGCAGTCGCGGATGGAGGACGCGGAGGCGCTTGAGCGTCTCCAGCCCGTCCATCACGGGCATGTTGATGTCGAGCAAGACGAGGTCTGGGCGCGTGCGCTCCACGGCCTCCAGGGCGGCCCGACCGTTGCCCGCTTTCACTACGTCGAGCGGCTCGGGAGAGCTCGCCAGACAGTCGGAAATTAACTCAGCGATGATGGGCTCATCATCGACGATGAGCACTCGGCGTCGCCGGCTGCGATCGCTTCCACTCGACGGCATGAGGACCCTCCGCTTTGATCGGGTCCTCGCGTTTCGGTAGCCTGGCGGCCCCAACACCACTGGGGTCCATGGCTTTGCGTCCCAGCCTCACGACTGGTTTGCCTTTGTCGGAGCGAGGTCGTCCCAATAGCCAGCAACCCGTATGCCAGGCGTCGTCGCTTCACAAGTGCGCGCTGTGACGCCTTGCTGAACCCGGGAGAAGCCCCGATGGCTGATCCGTGGCCATGCCGACGGCCACGAACTCACCGCTGGGAACGAGGAAAACCGCGTGGGTTTCGAACGGTGCTTGCTAAACGGGTCGAAAGACCGGCGCCGAGCGGCGTCCGGCGTGCGGCGACTCGGTCGCGCGTCGACGCGGGAGCGAGTCGCTGCGGGGGCTAGTTTCCTGGGGTGCCGAGCCGGAGGCGCCGCACGAGCTCATAGAGCGCGCTCTTGCCACCGCGATAGCCCGTCAGACGGACACGCCGGAGAACCTCGGCGCCCGACATGATCGGGTTCTCTCTGAGCCACTGCGAGATCAGCGGCGTGTAATGGGCCACCGTCGACGGCCGACCCACACCCCGCGTCGAGGCGTGCGCTTGGCCGTTGCTCTGCGTCAGACCGTTGCCCTGCGTCAGACTGTTGAAGGCTGCCACTTCCCCGATCCCCATGACTGATTCCTCCTGGGGACATGGGTATGGCAAATTCGATACCGATTTCCATAGTCTTAAATTTCAGGAACTTCCGGATCTTGGACGCCCGAAGTGCTGGTAAGTTCCTGGCCGGCCTGTTAATTTCCGGACCAGGGGTACGGGGGCTTTGGAAAGGGCGAAGCCCCCTCCAGGTCGCTCAGGCGGGTGGCGCTCCCCGCATCGCCATCTCGACGCCGCGGGTGAGGTCGGTGGCGCTGAACGGCTTGAGCACCACGCCATGGATCCCGGCCTGGGTGGCCGTGGGCGGTGATCATGACGACGCGGAGCGCGGGCCGGAGCGACCACGCCTCCTGGATGAACTCGAAGCCGTTTTGCTCGGGCATCATGTAGTCCACGACGAGCAGGTCGGCGGCGCCATGAGCGAGATGCGCGAGCGCCTCGCGCGTGGTCGTGAAACCGTAGACCCGGTGGCCCTGCGCGCCGAGGACGCTCTCGCACGTCTTGACGATCGCGGGCTCGTCGTCGACGACCACGATCGTCATGAACGTGCCCGCTCGTCGCGGCGCAGCTTGTACTCGATCGAGTCCACGAGCGCCTGCCAGGAGGCCTCGATGATGTTGTCCGCGACCCCCACCGTGCCCCACGTCTCCTCGCCGTCGCCCGAGGTGATGAGCACCCGCGTCTTCGCCGCGGTGCCCTTGGACTCGTCGAGGATGCGCACCTTGTAGTCGAGGAGCCGCATCGCCCGGAGGTTCGGGTAAAACTCCTCGAGCGCCTTGCGGAGCGCGTGGTCGAGCGCGTTGACGGGCCCGTTGCCCGTCGCCGCGGTATGCTCGAGGATGCCCTTGACGCGTACGCGCACCGTCGCCTCGGCGACCGGCTCCGCGGCGTGGTTCTGCTCCTCGACGATCACGCGGTACGCGTCGAGCTCGAAGCACGGCTTGTGCCGGCCGAGCGCGCGCTCCATCAAGAGCTCGAACGACGCCTCCGCACCCTCGAACTGGAACCCCTGATCCTCGAGCCCCTTGAGTTCGGCGAGGATCCGCCGCGAGTCCGGCGTGTCCCGGTCGATGTCGATGCCGTACTCGCGCGCCTTCCAGAGGATGTTCGACTTGCCCGCGAGCTCGGAGACGAGCACGCGCCGGTGGTTGCCCACCGCCTCGGGGCCGACGTGCTCGTACGTCTCCGGGTGCTTGAGCACGGCGGAGACGTGCATGCCGCCCTTGTGGGCGAAGGCGGAGTCGCCCACGTAGGGCTGCGAGGCCCAGGGCTTGCGGTTGGCCAGCTCGGAGACGAAGCGCGAGGCGTCCCGCAGCTCGTGCAGGTTCGGCTCGGGGATGCACTCGAGCCCCATCTTGAGGACGAGGTTCGGGATGATCGAGACGAGGTTCGCGTTGCCGCATCGCTCGCCGTAGCCGTTGAACGTGCCCTGCACCTGGCCGACCCCTTCGGCCACGGCGGCCAGCGAGTTGGCGACGGCGCACTCGGCGTCGTTGTGGACGTGGATGCCGAGCGGCGTCTTCACGTGCGTCTTCACGACCCGGAGGACCTCGACGAGGTCGTGCGGGAGCGTGCCGCCATTCGTGTCGCAGAGCACGACCCAGTGCGCGCCCGCCGTTTCTGCGGCCCGGAGCGTCGCGGGCGCGTACTCGCGGTTCCGGCGGAAGCCGTCGAAGAAGTGCTCGGCGTCGAACATCACCTCATCCATCCGCGGCCGGAGGAAGGCGATCGTGTCGGCGATCATCTTCAAATTTTCGTCGAGCGTGGTGGAGAGCGCGTGGGTGACGTGGAAGTCCCACGATTTGCCCACGATCGTCGCGACGGGCGCGCCCGCGTCGAGGAGCGCCTGCATGTTGGCGTCCGACTCGGCCGTGCCGCCCGCGCGCCGGGTCATGCTGAACGCGGCGAGCTTGGCGTGCTTGAGCGTCACGTCCTGCATGCGGCGGAAGAAGCGCAGGTCTTTCGGGTTGGAGCCGGGCCAGCCGCCCTCGATGTAGTGGATGCCGAGCGCGTCGAGCCGAGCCGCCAGACGGACCTTGTCCTCCATCGAGAAGGACACGCCTTCGCCCTGGGTGCCGTCTCGCAGCGTCGTGTCGTAGATCTTGATCACGCGCCGCATGTGTAGTCGTCATCATGCCCTCCCGCGCCGCGAAGTGTCAAGATTCGCGGGCGGGTCCGTGGAGGCGCTGGGCGAGGCGGCGCTTCACGGCCGGCCACTCGCTGTCGAGGATGGAGTAGTAGACCGTGTCCCGCTGGAAGATCGGCTCGCAGAGCACGACGGGCGTGAGGTCCATCAGATTACGCCATCGCGCCGGAGCCCCGCGATCTCGGCGCGCGTGAGACCCGCCAGCGACCCGAGCACCGCGTCGGTGTGCTGGCCGAGCACGGGCGGCGCCAGCCGCGCCCTGCCCGGCGTCGTGTGCAGGCGGATCGGCACGCCCAGGACCGTCACGCGGCCCGCCCGCGGATGCGGGAGCGTCACGATCATGGAGCGCGCCTTCAGGTGCTCACTCTCGCACACCTCGGGGACGCTCGTGATCCGGCCGGCTGGAACGCCCGCGCCTTCGAAGCGCTCGAGCCACTTCGCCGCGGTGCGGGCACCGAGGATCTCGTTGAGCAGCGGGATGAGCGCGTCGCGGTTCTGCACGCGCCGGGCTTCGGTGTCGAAGCGCGGATCCTTCGCGAGCTCGGGGCGCTCGAGCGCGGCGCAGCACTTCGTCCAGAGCGCGTTGTTGGCCACGCCGAGCGTCAGGTACGCGTCGGCCGCCTTGAAGACCTCGTACGGCACGATCGAGGGGTGGGCGTTCCCCCGGCGCGCCGGCCGCGCGCCGGTGCCGAAGTAGATCCCCGCCTGGTACGTGAGGAGCGCGGCCATGGCGTCGAGCATCGAGATCTCGACCTTCTGGCCGCGACGCGTCCGGGCGCGCGCGAGCAGCGCGAGCGTCACGCCGTGGGCCGCCGACATGCCCGCGACGAGATCGGCGATCGAGGTGCCGACCTTGACGGGCGGGCCGTCGGGAAACCCGGTGATGTCCATGATCCCCGACTCAGCCTGGACGACGAGGTCGTAGCCGGCGCGGTGTGCCTCCGGCCCCGACTCGCCGAAGCCCGAGATCGAGCAGTAGACGAGCCGCGGGTTGAGCCGGGCGAGCGCCCGGTAGCCGAACCCGAGCTTCTCCATCGTCCCGGGCCGAAAGTTCTCGAGCAGGACGTCGCTCTTCCTGACGAGCGTCCGGAGTATCGCCTGGCCCGCCGGAGCCTTGAGGTTCAGGGTGACGCTCTTCTTGTTGCGGTTCACGGACATGAAGTACGTCGACTCGCCGCCCGTGAAGGGCGGCCAGCTCCGCGTGTCGTCGCCCTTCCCCGGCTCTTCGACCTTGACGACCTCGGCCCCCATGTCGCCCAGAATCATCGCGCAGAAGGGTCCGGCAAGGACGCGGGTGAGATCCAGGACACGGACGCGGGCGAGGGGCGCGTCAGCGCGAGGCACGCTCTCGTCCTTTCCGGACTCGCTTGGCGAGGCTCCGGGCGATCGCCTGCATCCGGTCGCCGGCGCGGCCGGCGCGATCACGACGCGCGAGCCGATCCGAAGGCCGCGGGTCTCCGCGCCGTGGCAGATGAACCCGGCGCCGCCTTCGAGGAGAACCAGCGCGATGTGGAACGGCGACCGAAACCCCGCGGGGGGCGAGTAGAGCGTGGTGAAGGACACGATCTCGCCGGCGCCCTCGAGCTCGACCGGCGTCATCTGGACCGGATCACGCGGGCAGAAGGCGGCGGCCGGCGCGACGGTCAGCCCGCACGCGGGGCAGCGCGACCCTTGAATCGTCTCGATCATTGTAATGCCTCACCCGCTGTGCGGACCCGCGACGCATGAAATGCGGTAGACTCCCGCGCGGGTGCCGGCAGCGAGGTCGGCCCTCGATTGGTGCAACGAGCCCGAATTGTAATGTGACCCGGAGCCCGACGAGCACCCCGTACTGCCGCCACCGGTCGACGACCGGAGAGCGCGCCTTCTAACTTTCGATGACGTGGGCTCCACGCCGGCGCCACACCACGGAGGAGGACCCCATGGATGTGATTCACGCCAAGTGTGCCGGCCTCGACGTCCACCAGAAGACGATCGTCGCCTGCGCCCGCGTCATGACTGGAAAGACAGTGCAGCACCATCTTCAGACGTTCGGGACCACCACGGACGACCTCCTCGCCTTGGGCGACTGGCTGGCCCGGCACGAGGTCACTCACGTGGCGATGGAATCCACCGGCGTCTACTGGAAGCCCGTGTGGTATGCCCTCGAGGGGCAGTTTCAGTTGCTCCTCGCCAACCCCATGCACGTCCGCAACGTCCCCGGCCGCAAGAGCGATGTCAACGACGCCACGTGGATCGCCGATCTTCTGGCTCATGGCCTCGTCCGCAGCAGCTTCGTCCCCCCGGAGCCCATCCAGGAGCTGCGCGATCTCACCCGCACCCGCAAACAACTGACGCGCGAAATCGCCCGCCACACCCTCCGCATTCAGAAAACGCTCGATCAGGCCAACCTCAAACTGACCGGGCTCCTGACCGACATCCTCGGCGTGAGTGGCCGCGCCATCCTCGACGCCCTGGTCGCGGGCGAGCGCGATCCCGACCGGCTCGCCGATCTGGCAACGGGCCGCCTCAAGGCCTCGCGCGCCGAGCTGGTCGCGGCCCTGCACGGGCGGGTCACCCCGCACCACGTCTTCATGCTCCAGCTCCATCTCACCCAAGTCGACGCCCTGCGGGCGGCGGTGCGCGACCTGGAGGCGCGCTTGGGCGACGCCCTCGCGCCCTTTCGGGCCGCTGTCGAGCGCCTGACCACCATCCGCGGCATCGGCCCGCTCGCCGCCTCGGTCCTGGTCGCCGAACTCGGTGTCGATATGAGCCGCTTCCCGACCGCGGGGCACCTCCGCTCGTGGGCCGGCCTCTCGCCCCGGCAGGACGAGAGCGCAGGCAAACGGCGCTCCACCAGAACCCTCGCCGGAAACCCCTGGCTCAAAACCACGCTCGTCCAGGCCGCGTGGTCCGCCGTCCGCAAAGACGGCACCTACTTCCGAGCCCAGTTTCTGCGCCTCAAGGCGCGCCGCGGGCCCAAGAAGGCCATCGTCGCCGTCGCGGCGTCGATCCTCACAGCCGTCTATCACGTGCTGCAGCGCGAGGTCAGCTACGAAGACCTCGGCGGTGATTACTTCAGCCAACGGGATAAGGCGAAGCTCGCGAGACGCCTGATCGCGCGCCTTCACGATCTGGGCCTCACCGTGGAGGTGCGGGCCGCCTGACTCAGGATGCATTTCTTTCTATCGAGAGCCGCGGGGCCGGCACTTTCGGTGGGTGGCCCGAGACGAGGCGCGCCCCGGCTCCGATCGGCACGTCGCTTCTCACTCCACCGAGCTCCGCTGGGCCGGCACCACCGGTGGGCGGCCCGCGACGAGGTGCGCCCCGGCTGCGTTCCGCATGTCACTTCTCATTCCACCGAGCTCCGCTGGGCCGGCGCCTTCGGTGGGTGGCCCGAAACGAGGTGCGCCCCGGCTCCGTACCGCATGTCACTTCTCATTCCACCGAGCTCCGCTGGGCCGGCGCCTTCGGTGGGTAGCCCGCGACGAGGTGCGCCCCGGCTGCGTTCCGCATGTCACTTCT
>Ga0209350_1000588_pt1 | contig 19267 bp, 10 predicted proteins | sample GraSoi013_2_20cm_2_FD_185822 | JGI IMG/M metagenome (GOLD analysis project Ga0209350, IMG submission 185822) | Grasslands soil microbial communities from the Angelo Coastal Reserve, California, USA - Sample 09_27_2013_2_20cm (SPAdes) (version 2) | ecosystem: Environmental > Terrestrial > Soil >...
GTGACCTCGAAGATCAAGGTCCGGCCCTTCGTCGGATTGTTGTAGTCCAAGGTGTACGTGCCGGCCGCGAGGTCGACCGCGGTCACGGTGAACAACACCGCGTTGCCGTTCCGGAAGCCGACCCGGTCCACCGAGCTCGCATCGAGATGGTGGTGGACGGTGATCGTGCCGACCCCGCCGTCGGCCCCGTCGTCGATCGAATCCACGCGGGCCTCCCACGCGCCGTACGGATGGACGATTTGGCCCGGCGTCGGGCTGTTCGTGACCGTGACGACGGAGCCCGACACGCTCACGGTCGCGGGCCAGCCCCAGAACGGATCGGTCGTGTTCGCGCCGGAGACGGCGGGGGCCTTGTAGGTCGCCGAGAAGTCGGACGCGTCCATCGTCAGGTGCACCGGCACGGATTCGAAGAGGGGCTTGACGAAGACCTTCGTCGGGTCGGCGGCCCCGTAACCCAGGTCCGGCGGGACCGCGATCGTCGTCGCGTCTCCCACCGCGAGGCCCTGGATCCCCAGGTCAAAGCCTTTCACGACCTCCCCGCTCCCGACGCTCTTGACCTCCAGCGGCTGCCAGGGAGGATGCCAGCCGAAGGCGAAGGCCTTCGGGTTGGAGGAGTTGTCTCCGGCGACGGAGACGAGGCTCGTATCGAACACGAGGCCGTTCTCGAACCGTCCGACGTAGTCGACCAGGACGTCGTCCCCGCTCCGGGCCCGAAGCGGAGGCCCCGCGAACTTCGGGACGAGGAACCCGAAGTATACCGCGAGGATCGCGATCACGAGGAGGAGCACCCCGATCAGCGACACGAGGGTGCTCACGCCTTCCTCATCGCGGACGAGGGGGCGGGCCATTGCATTCTCGGGACACCGAGGGGTCACCATAAACGTTATGGTAGTCGCGTGGGACGCAGGGAGACCAAGGTCTCGGGCGAATAGTGACTAGGGGGTGAAGGACGCGTATTCGAGGACGATGGCCTCGTTGTTGTACAAGCCGACGTTCGAGCTCGCGGAGACCGCGGTGCCGTTCACGGTCATCCGGCTGGGAGTGTCGAAGCTCTTGCCCCAGACGTGGAAGAAATCGCCGACCGTGTAGATCCGCGCCTGCTCCGGCGTATCTGGTTCGATATGGATCAACCCGGTCGAGTCATGCGTGTGCAGGATCTGCATGCACGTCAGCGAGATCCCAATGTTCGCGGGGATCGTGATCGGGTTCCCTCCCGAGCTAATCGTGAGCTGGGTGTGCCAGTGGTACGCGCTCCCGGTGCCGCTGATGCAGGGAAGGGGCGTGCCGCCTGCGGGGAGGTTGGTGACGAGATAGTATCCGCCGACCCCAACGAGGATGAGGACGACGATGACGCTGACGAGCCGACGACTGAGTCGGAAAGGCTGCGAAGGGCGGCGGGCCGCGATCCGACCCGGCTCCGCCTTCAGTTCCTCAATCAGCTTCGCGGTGTCCGGATGCCTCGGATGAATGTCGTTCAGATGGCGGATCAAGTTCTCGGGCCGCACCGCCACGTCGCAAATCGGACATCGATCCATATTCGCCATTGGGCGTCGTTCTCGCTGGGACCGGAAGTCAGGAGGAGGTCCTATTTAGGAATGCCGCGGACGAAGGCCGAACTCAGGCGTACATCGCGCCGGAGGAGTCCGCCGAGCGGATCGGATTGTCGCCGAGGACCTTGTCGACCGCGCGCTCGAAGTCGGCCATCGAGACGACCTCGCGGTCCTCGCGGATCGCAAACATGCCGGCCTCCGTGCAGATCGCATGGATGTCGGCCCCCGTCGCCCCGTCCGACTTGGAGGCGAGACCCGCAAACTCGACGTCGGCCGCGACGTTCATCTTCCGCGTGTGGATCTTGAAGATCGTCATCCGGGATTCGACGCCTGGCATCGGGATCTCGATGATCCGGTCGAATCGGCCCGGCCGCAGGAGCGCCTCGTCCAAGATGTCCGGTCGGTTGGTCGCTCCGATGATCTTGACCTCGCCGAGCGGATTGAAGCCGTCGAGTTCGGCGAGGAGTTGCATGAGGGTCCGCTGGACTTCCCGGTCCCCCGACGTCGCGACCTCGAGGCGCTTCGCGCCGACGGAGTCGAGTTCGTCGATGAACACGATCGAGGGCGCCTTCTCCCGGGCGAGCTGGAACAGCTCGCGGACGAGCCGCGCCCCTTCGCCGATGTACTTCTGGACGAGTTCGGAGCCTACGAAGCGGATGAACGTCGCTTGCGTCCGGTTCGCCACGGCCTTCGCCAGGAGCGTCTTACCGGTCCCGGGAGGCCCGACGAGCAGGACGCCCTTGGGCGGCTCGATGCCGACCTTGCGATACAGCTCGGGCTTCAGGAGCGGGTCCTCCACGGCCTCACGGAGCTCCCGCATCTGGCCTTCGAGGCCGCCGACGTCCTCGTACGAGACCGGCGGCTTCTCGATGATCTCGGCCCCGGTGACGATCGGATCGAGGGACGGCGGAAGGACGCCCATCACGGCCAAGGTCTGCTTGTTCAGTGCGACCCGTGCACCGACGACGAGGTTCTCCTTCGTAATGTACTCGGCCGCATTCACGATGAAATCGGGACCCGTCGACGACTTGACGACGACCCGGCTGTCCGCCAAGATGTCGCGGATGTTGCCGATGATCAGAGGCGGGCTCTTGAGGCGATCGAGTTCCTGCTTCAGCCGCCGGATCTCTTTCTGCAGTCGGACGAGCTCGGTCTCCGCGTAGCGCTTCTCGCCCTCGACCCGCCGAGCCGTCTCCAAAAGCTTGTCGTTGCGGTCCTCGAGAGAGGCGATACGCTCTGACATTTTCTCCGAGAATTCTCGAATCTGATCGTCGTCCATAAATCCGACCGGTGGGTGGGCTCGATGACGAAGGCTATATACCCGGCATTTTCTACTTAGTCTTTACGGGGCTGTTTTCTTGATCTGCGAATTGTGCGGCGCCGACGTCCCGCGGCTGAAAACCGTGGCCATCGACGCGACGGTCCTCTCCGTGTGCGGGGACTGCGCCCGCTTCGGAGACGAGGTATCTGGCCCCGCCCTGCGGGCGAGCACGATGCCCCCCGTGATCGCCCAGCGGCTGGAGGCCCGCCAGCGGCGGATGACGCCCAAGGACGTCTACGAACAGGGCGGCGAACTCGAACTGATGGAGGACTTCCCGCGGCGGATCCGCGAGGCCCGGGAGGCCCGCGGGTGGAAACAGGCGGACCTGGGGGCCAAGATCAATGAGCGGGCGAGCGTGATCGCGAAATTGGAATCGGGAGCCATCAGCCCGGGCGACGAACTGGTCCGCAAGGTCGAGCGTCAGCTGGGGATCAAACTCAAGGAGCGAGTTCAGCCGGTATCGGTCAAGAAGGCGGCGGCCTCGGGTGGCGTCACCTTGGGGGATCTCCTCAAGGAAAAGGACGCCGGCGCGTAGTCACGGCACCTGCAGGCGCGCCCTTACGGCCGGAAGGAACGGCGCCACGTCCACGCCGGCCTGGCGGGCCGCGATGAGCGCCGCGACCTCGACCTCGACGTCCATCTTTTCCTGGACCTCGTTCACCCGACGGATGACCGCTTTCCGGTCCATGCCGGTCATCGCGGCGATCGCATCGACGACGCGGAGGAACAGGTCCTCTTCCACCGGAGTGGGCATCGCGAGGATCGCAGTCGTGGGCACGTAGTCCCGCGGGACCTCGACGGCCGACACGTCGAAGACCGGTCGGATCGTCCCGTCGCGGGACTCGAGCAACTTCGTCTCCAAGCCGACCTGCAACAGGCGCTGGGCGTCCCTCGGCGGGAACCACCTGAGGTCCATGGAGGCCGACAGCACGAACTCTCGTTCGGACAGGCTGTCGCGGCCCTTCCGCTTGAAAAGGAGCGCGATCGCGTTGCGGAGCTCTTCCATGCGGATCGGGAGTCCGACGAAGCGGCGGGGCCTAGATAAACGTGCGGAGGGCGGGCGAATCTTTATCGGCTCCCAGGCCGTTGATTCGGTGCTCCAGCGTAAGGTCGCGCCGACTCGTGACGCGCGATGCAAGCCTGGAGAGGATGCCGTATGGGTCCCTCCTCGACAGCCCCGGGTTCGGGGCGTTCCGTGACAGGGGGACAACGCGGCGTCCAACAATCCCCCGGCTAGGGTCAGGGCGTCGAGTGAGCATTCGCTTGGCCGTGACACGCGCTGTTACAGCCGGGGGACATCCCGGCCACCCGGCTCGCTTCTCGTTCCAATCGTTCACGAAGAAATGCGGCTCATCAGGTCGTCAATCCCAAGGAGAGGCGATGCGCCCCCATCGAAGTTCTTGAGGGCTTGAGCATTCGACTTTTCGAATTGGCGCAGGAATCCCAACGCACGGCGACCGAATCGGACCCGGTTCCCCTTAGCATTGAGCGCGGCCAAGGTCGCGTTCTCCCCCGTCACGAAGACGATGCTCCCGCCGCGGAATCGGATCTCCTGCAACGGCCCGGTGGACGGATCCATCGTCGTCTCGACGAACATCCGGATCGCCGAGAGCATCCCTCCGACGATGTCGGAGTCCAGGCCCGCGGAATGAATCGGGGTGACGTGGTGCAGGAGGATTCCGCTTCGGTGGAGGAGGAAAACCTCGGCCGGGCCGGAGGGACCGCGCAGGGCGGGGATGATGGGACCCGCGGGGAGGAACAGGGATTTCAAGACGAAGGCGAGGACGGCCAAGACGAACAGTGCCGGCAGCGGCGAGAGGGGAGCCTGAGGTCGCATCGGAAGGACGACCAGCGAGGTGGGTACGTTCGCGAGGCGGACCTGGCCGCCGCTCGCATTGCCGTAAGTCGCCGCAACGGCCGCGTCCACCTGCTGCAACGCGTTTGCAGGAGGCAATGTTGCGGTGAAGAACAACCACGTCGATCCAACCGGTACCGAATTGAGGATCCACGTCAGCCGTCCGTCTCGGATCGTCGGTTCCGGGGCCGCAGACGTCACGACCATCGCAGTCGGGATCGTGACGACGACAGACACGTTGTGCGCCGTCGTGTTCCCCAGGTTCGTCACATCGACCCGGTAGGTCACCGGGTTTCCCGGCATGATCGCGGATTCGTTCGCCTCCAGCTGCACGTCGACCTTCGGCTCCCCGACCACGCTCGCTGGGACCACGTGGACGATGGAGCTCAATTGGATCGGGTCCATGGAGTCCTCGTTGCCTTCGCCGTTCTTCCAGAGGGCGACGGACGCGCCGTAGACGAGGTCCCTTCCTTCCGTGCCCGGCCCCGCGACGGCTTGCACCGCAATCGAGAACGGACGCAAGTCGTCCTGGATGCAGACCCAGGTCCGCCTCGATTCGAGGCACGAATCCGGGATGGTCGTGGACAGGACCTCGAGTCCGTCGAGCGGCGCCTCCGTGATCACGAGCTTGCGCGCTTTCTGCTTGAGGGGCTCGATCCAAATCCAGAAGCTCAGGTTGTCCGCCGGGGAGGATTCGGTGCTGCTGACGAAGATCGAGGCGTGCACGGGGCGCTCCGAGTCTCCGGCCACCGCCGGGATGGACGCGACGAGGACGAGGCACACCGCGAATATGAGCGGCAGGCACGCCCGGAATCGGCGGGGCGTCAGCTGGGCCAGGATCATCGATTCCACGTGCAGAGTTCTCCCTCCTTTACGAAATAAATGCCACAACGGCAGGTATGTCATTCATTCGCAGGAGGAGCTAAGGAGGTTCCGGCTAGATTATCACTTAGCCCGATAGCGGCGAGTCGATCGCAGTCCTGATGCGCGCGTCGGCGGTCAGGAAGCAGCACGGGCTGCCGACTTCTTCCCGCGGACTCGGCCGCGACGTCCCAGGAAGAGGGCGATGCCGAGGACCCCGAGGACCGGGGCGATCACCGTTTCGAACTCCGGGATGTAATAGAAGTAGGTCTCCGACGTCGACGACTTCCAATACAAACCACCGGAGGCGGTTCCGTACATCGCGTCGTTCGGCGCCCGAACCATGAGCGATGGGGAGTCTGACGATGTATCGATGGCGGTCCGTGATCCCCAAGCGCCGCCTGTGCGCAGCTTGTAATACAGCTGCGGCCCAGACGTCGAAACGTACAGAGCGTGCACGTTGTTGTCCTTGTCGACACCGATGGACGGGCGTGTGAGGATGGTCCCTGCTAAGGAGTCGACCGTCTCGGGGGCCTGCCAGCCGGCGGCCGGGTAGTCGAGGAACCTTGCATAGATTCCCCGGCTGGTCCCGTTCACGTCCTTCTCATAGGCGACCCACAAATCTGCGTTCGCGTCCCACGTTGTCGCGAGAGAGGGATAGGTGCCGCTCGCCACCCCCATCGCCACCGTGTCGACCCCCGCCGTGCCGTCCCACTTCGTGAATTTCGCGGGTGTATCACAGTTGCTCACGGCGAGATCCTTGCAGACCATCTGTCGAATCTCCCCCGTTCCGCCCAGCCGTACGTCCGGGTACTTCAGGTCGAACATTTCGTTGTCCATGAAGCCGCCCGTGCTGGCCGTGAAGGTGCTCGTACCGATCACGGTGAACGTCGTCCCGTCCCATTTGAATCCCCCGAGGCTCTGGGCGGTGTTCTCGCTGGCGGCGCCGAGGATCTTGATCGTGCCACCTGACACGGGATTGGTCCGGGTCTGGATCCACGTATGGTCGGTGGAGCCCGTGGCCACCGTGGTGATCGTCCCCCAGGTATTCGGAGCCGTGAACGTGCGGTATGCGAGATTGTTGGGGGCAGTGCTCATCACGAGGAGGCCTTTGCTCCCTGACGCCTCCCATGCGAAATCGAACGAGCGGAAGTTGACTTGGGCGATCACGCCATGTGTCAACTGATTTGCCCATGCGCTCCCGCTCCAGTAGCAGGTGCTCAGATTGTAGCTGGGGTCGTCCACGACCGCGAGGACCATGTCGTTCGCCGTCGCGAGGGGGTTCGCCTTCAGTCGGGTGTACCGGATTGTCGCACCACTCGCGCAGGCAAAGGTGACGGCGCTGCCCCAAGAGGTGGTGTACTCCTTGGAGACGATGCTTGCACTATTGCTCGCAGCGACCGCCAGTAGGTTCCCGGAGCCGGACTCCCACGCGAGGTCCGCGTTGTCGCGGTCCACCGGACCCACATTCGTCGTCGCGATCGCCACGAAGTTTCCCCAGGCTGTACCATCCCAGATCCAAGCGTTGACGCGCGTGTTCGTCAAATCACCGCCAATCAATCCAATCTGATTGCTTCCTCTCTTAGAAGCGAGCTTGACCACCGAGTACACGTAGTGAGTGGATGCGCTGCCCGGGTCGTCGATGTACTGCTCCGCGCTCCAACTTCCTCCAGAGTAGGTCTTGTAGGCGAGGTCCTGCGTCCCGCTCCCCCCTTCCTTGTGGTAGGCCAGGACCGCTTTCCCGCTGACCTGTTCATAGGCGATATCGAACCGAGCCTGTGGTGTGCCGCTAGCGGGCGCCGTCGACCACACTTGGCCGATGTTGTTCGTCACGACGCAAGTCGGCGTGCACACGTAGGCATCGAGGAAGCCGTCGTCGCTCTCCGTCACGATGATGCGGGTATTTGCATCCGTCGGCGACCACGCCATCCGGACAACCCGGATCGGGTTGTTGGCGTTCGCCTGTTCGGCCTCGGCACTCCAGGTCGAGCCATCCCAGGTCCGTGTCTTCGGACTGTTGATGGTGCTGCTTCCAGTGTTTGAACGATATGCAATGGCCGCCTGATCGGCCGCACTATCATAGTAGCCAGCCAATGCCACGTAGTTGTTCTGCGGTGACACGTCCACCGAAAGACCGGTGTAGGTCGTGCCCCAAATCACCGTGGGCCGCCACGTCCCTCCTGCGCGGTTCTTGTAGTACACCGACCCCGGCGCGGGATGGTATTGCAAGTCGAAGTTCTCAAAGGTGTGACTGCCCGCATTCGCGGTGAACGAGTTCGCGCCGACGACCGTAAACGCGCTTCCATCCCAGGTAATCGCACCTAGGTCGTCATTGAGATCCAAGACCGCGCCTAGGATTTTCGGCCTTCCAGGCTGTGGGAACGGGTTCGTGCGCAGGGTGACCCAGTAATGGGAGGTCGTGCCCATCGCCACATTCGTGATCGTCCCCCATGTGTTCGGCGCGGTGAACGTGCGGTACGTGATCTGTCCTGCGGTCGTCCCCCAAACGAGGAGGCCTCTGCTTCCGGTGCTCTCCCAGGCGAAGTCCTCGGACCGGGTGGTCCAACTGTCGCTCGCAGCGTCGTGGGTCACGAAATTCGACCACCCGCTTCCGCTCCAATAGCAGGTGCTGACGGGGCTCGAGGTCTGGCCAATGAGGAGGATCATCTCGTCCGTCGTGGAGACGGGATTCGGTTTCAAGGACAACCAATAGTCGCTCTTCCCCGACGTACCGCACGGGTATGTGGAAGACGAGCTCCAGCTCGTCGTGAACTCTCGATAGACGATGGTCTCTCCCAACGGGCCTGCGGCGGCCACGGCGAGGAGGTGGCCGGAATTCGTCTCCCACGCGATGGCCATCCTGTGACCTAAGGTGGACGTGAAGCCGGTCGCCGTAACCTCGGTGAACGATCCGAAGGCGGTCCCGCTCCAGATCCAGGCGGTGTCGACGCCGTTCGTGGTCCCGGCCATCAACCCGACTTGGTCACTTTGAGCCTTTGGTGCCAACTCCAGCACCGAATACTGAAGGTCCGTGGCGTTGTTTGTGTTATCCAAGTATTGCTCTGGCCCCCACGACCCTGTGTACTCCCGGTAGGCGATGTCATGGGTCGTGTCTGTGGACAGGACCCCGTATACGAGCAGCAGCCTCCCGCTGAGTTCCTCATAGGCTATATCGAAGCGATAGTCGGCGACTGATGGAGCGCTCGACCAAACTTGCCCCAGGTTGTTCGTCACGGTGCACGCCGGAGTGCACACGTACGCATCGAGCCAGCCGTCATCGCTCACCGTCACAACGATCCGTTGGTCGCTAGCGATCGGAGAGTACGCCATCCGCACGTTACGAAGGGGACTGCCGGCCGTCGATTCCTCGGTTTCCGGCGCACTCCACGAGGTGCCGTCCCATGTCCGACTCTTCGGGCTGTTGACCGTGTTCGTTCCGGTGTTCGATCGATATGAAATCCAGGCTTCTTCGCCGAAGCTCTTTGATTCACTCCAAGCAATGTGCGGGTTGTTGCTAGAATCCGTGGAAACGGTCGGCATGAATCCGGGATTGGTGTCATCCACATTCGTCACGGCCTGCCAGTTCGCGGCGTTCGCCAGCTGGGTTTCAGTCGGATAGGCGACCGTGGTCTTCGTGTATCGAACGAGATTGAGCGTGCTCTGGTCACCAGATGCGGACGAGGACACCCACACCAAGTGGAGGAACCCCGCCGAGTCGATTGCGATCGATGGTTCCGCCGAATCGCGCGCTAGGACAAGAGGACTGTCCCCAGATCGCCCGGACGCGAGGACAATCTGTCCGCTCCAAGTGGATCCGCTCGTGTCGCGGCTTCGCATCAGGACGACGCGGTCCCAAACGCTATTCGAAGAGAGGGTGACGTAGTCCAGATACAAGTCGGACTGAGTGACGTCGCCGATTTCCGTCGCCCCGATGAATCGAACGGCGGGAGCGCCCGAGTTGAACTCCGCGGTCGTCATGGTGTATGCCTGCGCCGCGTTGTCATCCGCGGTCTTCGTAATCGTGATCCGCGTCGTCCAGGTGGAAGGGGGGGTGAGGACCTGCACGAGGAAATCCTCCCCGACGGTGTGGTAGGCCTCGACCTTCAGTGCGTAAGAGGGACTGCCGGAGGCAACACCGGACCAATCGTATCGCACCTCCATCTGGTAGTTCGTGAGTTGCTTCAATTCGGCCGCGATCCCGAGCCAAGCGGAACTCGTGGACCACGATGCGGAGGCCGTCGTCTCGAATGCGTCCGAGCGCCACTGAGACTCCACACCCGTGCCGGGGTTGTTGTGGCTGCCATCGTCGGCCTCCGCCCAGTTTGCGCGGGGGGTCGTAACCTCCTGCGCCGCGTGGAACCATCCGGATACCGGTCGGTTCGCCGAGTTTCCCGGCGACGCGAGGGTGATGGAACCGGACCCCGCGGTGCCCGAACCTGTCGGGGACTGAACGAAGGCGGCGGCGACGCCCCCCGATAGATCAACGTTTGTCACATGGAAGAAAGTCGCCTCGCATCCGCTCTGACTCTGCCCCGCAAAATCGACGGTCGTAGCCCCCGCGGCCGAGCCCGCCGAGTTTGCGGCGAATAGGGTAAGCCTGTTGACGCCAACGTTGATCGTCTTAATCGCGGTCCAGGCGACGCTGTTGCCGCTCACCGTGGGTTGGTTGGGCGTGCCGGAGCCGACTTCATCCCCCACGAAGAGCACAAGCAACCCCGAGGTCGGCGGCGTCCATGACCCCGTGGCAAAGGAGTTCGTGTTGGCGGTACTCCAGAAATCTGGAGTCGCGGACGCGCCGTCATTAACGAAGGCGATTGGTGGATTGACCTCGGTGTAATCGACGTACACATTGTTCGAGGATAGGATATCCGTCGGGAAGGTCCCTGAGGAACGGCTTCCCGTCGTAATTGTCTCCGTCGATGGTGCCGACGTCGCCGTCGTCTCTACGAACTGGTCGTAGAAGACGGTGTACCAACAGCCCGCCGAGTTCGCAGCATCGCACGGAGTCGCACCGGCCCCGATCCCCGCGCGGACGACTTTGCGCTGCTGATTGTAGACCGTCGTTCCGGAATTGGAGTTTGGATCGAGCAACACCGAGGTGGGCTGCGGGCCCGATTGCTGCCATGGTACGGCGAGTGGAGCGCTCGCGGAAGAGACCTTGAACGACGATGTCAACGGGGCGAATGCGCGTACCACGGTCGTCGAATCAACGGATCCCCAGAAGTCGCCCGATTCGACGTATAACTTCGAGGCATTCAACAGGACGGAGAGCTCCACGGCGTGGTAGCCAAGAGCGACCGTCACGGGTGCCACGGGCGTCCAGGCCCACTGACCGGGAAAGGAACCCGAGAAGGCGAGCAGGGCGGACTGTGTAACCGTGCCGTCCTTCCCGCGAAGCTCGACGAGCCAATCCGCACCGATGCCGCCGATGGAATATCCGCTGAAGGTACTGTTGTCAATGTCGAGGAACATCCGGATCGCGTCGTCTCCGAGGACGGGAGGTCGGTTGTCCGGGCCGATGTACACGCTCACCGATCGTCCGGCGTAGGGAGCTGGGAACGTAGATGGTATCGTCGTGTTGAGCCAGTAGTCCGTGCCGCCGGGGCAACCGTAATCGATGATGCCATCGCCATCGACGTCGCAGTTGGTCTGCGCGTCCGGGATCCCGTCGTTGTTGAAGTCGTACGGCATCGGGTCCGAGCTGTCGGGCACGCCGTCCCGATCCGTGTCCGCGAGGGGCGTCGAATTTTGGGGAGGCGCCTCCCGGGGGTTCTCCGGCGTCGGCGTGCCCGCAAGGATTCGACCCGAGACGTCGGCATATAGGAAGGTCGCAGTCCCGTTTCGCAATCCGCCGTAGTGCGTGAGATCGATGTTCGGATTACCCCGCGTCGCGACATCGTTCGTCGGGTCCGCCGAGAGCGCTTTCCACTCGTCGAAGGCGCCATCGACCCGAGGCGTCGCGGGGATCGTGCCGAGGTAGCCCAGGGCGCGGGGGCCCGGGTTTTCATGTAGGGCAACTACGCCCCCGTCGACACCGAACGGATGAGTGGCCGGAAGCCGAACGCCGAACGTGTCACCCGTCGTCGAAGCAAAATCGCCGACCACGAACAAGGTGGTCGGAGCGCCCACTGCAATCTGGATCGGGGCGAAGGAGAATCGGACGGTCGGAGAGGTCGGAGCGGCTTGGGCTAGCAGGCTGGTCCCGTCGGTCAGCCGGAGGGAGGTCGCGACGGTCGCGGGGGCGGTGCCCGCAATTTCAATCTGGAGCGCGTTGAGGGCGATCGCTTGGCCATGCGCCGTCAGGGTGAGCCGGAGGAGCGACACGTCGTTGCCGGCGATGACGTCGGGGACCCGAGGATCGGACACGATCGATAGGGTCCCAAAGCCTGGGCTCACAGGGAAGTCGCCGCTGTCGACCTGCTTGTCCCACGAAACCGTGTGCACGGTCGCGACAATGGGCGCGGAGGTCGGAACCGTGGCGAGCCACTCGGCTTCGGCCTCGATCCGTGATCCGCCCACGGCGGCCGGCGTCGCGGTCCCCTTAATCCAACCGTTCCAGTCCCGCGGGTTCCGATTTGAGTCGAATTCCCAAAGGGTGCTCGACAAGACGGCCCCGTTGTAGCCGGATATCTCGATCATCCGATCCGCGCCGAGCCCGTCGATGTGGTATCCCGTCGATGCGGATCCGTCGATGTCTACGAAAATCCGTACGGAGTCCATAGTCCCCGGCGCGGGACCTCCGCCCGCCAAGGCGGCCCCCGCGAGTTCGACGTAGAAGGCGACCGGACCGAGGTTCGGCTCGATCCCGAAACGGATGACGTCGACGTTCGGGTTGGACAGGCCGCCCGCGGCCATCGGCTCCGTTGCGACGCTCGACCAATCGTTGAACTGTCCGTCAATCTGAATCGGATGAACGGCTCCTTGGTACGGCGGTACGAAGAACAAAGGCATGAGGAGGAGGCCGACCACGACGAGCGGGATCACGTACAGCTTCCATCCGGCCGTCCGCACCATGCCTCGGAAGCCCGAGGACCGGAGGCCTATTCTTCGGATTCCCGCGAGGCCGTTGGTGAGCCCGTTGGTCCGACCCATGCCGTCCGTGAGTCCGTTCGTGCGACCCAATCCGTTCGTGAGACCGTTGGTCCGCCCGAGGCCGTTCGTGAGGCCATTCGTACGACCGAGGCCGTTCGTCAACCCGTTGGTCCGGCCCATGCCGTTCGTCAGCCCGTTCGTCCGACCCATCCCATTGGTCAGTCCGTTCGTCCGCCCGCGGAGTCCGTTCGTCCGGCCCTTCAGGCCATTGGTCATGCCGGCCCGCGAGCGCGGGCTGCGGGAGAAGACGAGCCCGTTCGTGAGGCCCTTCTTCGGGATCGGTTTCGGTTCGGGCTTGGGCGCCGGTTTCGGCAGCGGCTCGCGATCCGTTTTCTTCTCGGACTCGCCTCCCGCCAGGACCGACTTGCCTTCGCCGAACTCCTCCTCCACCATCTCCTGAATTGCGGCACGGCCGAGATCCTCGAGTTCGTCCTCGAGGGTCTCCGGGGCGGCGAACTTCACGCCGCAATTGCGGCACGCCGTCGCATCGACCGCGACGGGGGCGTCACACATGGGACACGGGACCGTGGTCGCCGCGGGACTCGCCTCCACCTGCTCCGCTTGCTGCGCGCGCAGCCGGCTCTGCCGGGCTCGGTCCGCCTCGCCGAGGCGCGCGTGGAGTTTCGTCTTGAGGACCCAAAGGCCTGGGTACGCAGAATCGAGCTCCGAAAGCCGATCGAGGGACTGCAAGGCCCCGCGCGTATCGTCGAGGGTGGCCTGGGCGGCCGCCATCGCGAACAGGGCGTCCGCGTCCTTGGGGTCCAGCTTCAGGCGCTCGCGGGCGATCTGCATGATGAGGGAGAGCCTCCGGGCCCTCTCCTCCTGGGACTCGAGGACGCTCCCTTCCGAGGCGACCACCGGGGGCGCACCGCCTTTGGGGGACTCCCGCACGACTTGCATCCCGGTCTCCGTCATCTCGAGGATCCGGAACGTGGGATCCGGGGTCGTGTCCTTCAGATGGAGGACGCCAATCTTCCGGAGGATCCGGTCCCCGCTGCGCGTCCGCTCGATCTCGATGACGCCGTCGAACGGTTGGAGGAGCGTGGTCACCTCGGGCCCGGAGTGCATGTCCTTTTCCAGGAGCACGAGGCTCGTGAATCCGTGCCGGTCGAACTTCTTCTTCGCGCTCTGCGCGAAGGCGTAGACCTGCGTGAGCTCGTACGCATTCATCGCCGGAGACAGCAGCTCGATCACCGAGCGACAGCCCGTTTCACCGGAGAGGGCCGCGATCGCACGGCTCAGCGCGACGCCGAGATTCGTCAGATCGATCGAGGAACGGACGACGATGCCGCGCTCCTCCACGTCCGTGACCGTCTCCTCGCTCCAGGAATACCAGTCCACGATACGCAGTCGGTTCTCGCGAGTGACCGCGTCGATGTCGACGCCGAGGCCGCGGAGATCCGAGAGGGCCGCATCGGGCGATTGCGACGAGATCAGGATGAGCCCGCTCGCTCCGGACTTCAGGCCCTCCGCGAGGAACGTGAGGGCGAAGCGCAATTTCTCCTGGCCCGGCGGGCCCTGCAGCACGACGCTGGAGCCCGCGGGCAGGCCACCCTGGACCATGGCGTCAAATCCCGAAATGCCCGTTGCCAGCCGCGCCATGCGAATCACGATTCCAAAGGCCGAGTCAGGCCGCAGCGGTAGGCCAGGTCAGGATACACGCTCATCGCGTCGCGAAGGGCGGCCTGGAACACGCCCTTCGCCGGGACTTCGCCGAGGCCCTGGGCACACACGGACCACAGGTCCCGATGGACTTCGGCGACCAATTCACGCAGGTAGTCGATGCCTCCTTGCGCGCCGACGATCATCTGGTCGAACACGGCCCTCCGGAGTTCTTGATGGTCTGTGGTCAGCCGGTGCTCCATCTCCGTCTGGATCGCGGGCGCGCCGAAGGACCGGATTTTCTCGAAGAGGGATTGGAAGTACACCACGTAGAAGTCGACCACTTCGCGGAGCGGACCGGCGTCGTCGGAAAGGTCGACGTCGAACCGGAGATGCGAGGACCGGAGGCGATACTCGAACGTCCGAGAATCGTGTGCCTGCCGCTCCACGAGCCCGAGGTCCGCGACGCGCTGCAGGAACTTGGAAGCGGTCGTGGTGTGGATGTCGAGCGTCCGTGCGACCTCGCTCGAGAGATGCCAATTCCCGTCCCGAAGGGACCGCAGGATTGTGAGGCTGTGCTCCCCCGAGAGGAGCCCGATTGCCTGCTGGAAGGTCTGCTGGTCCATGGGAAGAACCTACCTTCGGAGCGCGTTCGACGCAACCGAAGTCTATGCATCGTGGAGTCGGGGAGTTCATAAGCTGTCCCCCGGAATTCTCACGTGCGATTATTGTTGGGCAGAACGTGACAATTCGACGACCGGGGTTCGGGCGGACGACCTGGGGCTTCGAGCGACGGTCTGGCGATGCCGGAAGGCCTGCGGCGCGAAGCAAGGTTGAAGTACGGGCACCCGATTCGGGCCCCCCACGGCCGTCCCCGCCTCCTGAACGCTCCTTCGCCCGCGGCCTGGCGCGAGGCCCCGCGATGCGCTACACCCGATTCGAGAAAGCCCGGATCATCGGAGCTCGGGCGCTACAAATCAGCATGGGTTCTCCGATCCTGATCGACGTCCCGACGGGGGTGGTCGACCCGATCGAGATCGCCTGGATCGAGTTCAATAGCGAGGCCATCCCGATCACGGTGAAGCGGGAGACTTAGCGCGGCCCGCCACCGAGTCCCGCACAGGATGCCACAGCCGGTTTCTGCGATGATAGGCTCGAATCGAATTATTTATATAGAACTGCATACACATAAATAGGCCGCCAAGTCAACCTTGGAGGTGGATCATCATGGAGCGCAAGACCAAGACGAATGCAGCTGCAAAGGAGACGAGCCTGGCGAAGGCGACCTCGCCTTTCGCTTGGTTCGATGAAGTCGACCGATGGTTCGACAGCTTCCGGCGGAACTTCGAGGACCGGTTCTGGGGCGGCCCCCTCGCCCGAGTGACCGGGCCCGAGGCGCCGGTCCGCGAGCCCCTTGTCGACCTGATCGACAAGGGATCCGAATTCGCCGTGCGGGCCGAACTGCCTGGCGTGGCGAAGGAGGACGTCGACCTGACCGTCACCTCTGACGGCATCGAAATCCGGGCGGAGTCGAAGCGGTCCCGTGAGGAGAACGAGAAGGACTACTTCTACTCCGAGCGGACGTACCAGGCCTTCCAGCGGGTCCTGAGCTTCCCGGAGGAGGTCAAGGCCGACCTTGCCTCCGCGACGCTGAAGGACGGAATCCTCGAGGTCCGCATCCCGAAGAAGGAGCCGACCCCCGAGAAGAAGCCCGTCAAAGTGCCCGTCGATTGAACGGGCACCTCTTCCCTTTCTTTCCTATTCCGGCAGGTTTCGACATGAGTTCAAGTAACCCCGTTTCGTTGCGATGCGCCGCCTCCTCCGTTCGGACGGTAGGGGCAGGAGCCTGAGACCGATGGCCACAGGCCGGGAGAAGTTCCTACGCGTCGCGGAAGCGAAGCCCGCCGACGCGGGCCGCGGGATCGTGCGCCTGGATCCCGAAGTCATGAAGATCCTGGATCTGAAGGAAGGCGACGTCGTCCTAATCCTGGGCGCGAAGGCCACCGCCGCCGGCGTCCGTCGCGGATATCCCGAGGATGCGAACCGCGGCGTGATCCGCATGGACGGGATGCAACGCCGCAACGCCGGGGTGGGGATCGACGACAAGGTCGGCCTGAAGAAGGCCCTGGCGCGACCGGCCGAGAAGGTGTCCCTCGCGCCGACGGAGCCGATCCGGATCATGGGCGGGGAGGAGTACATGGTCCAGGTCCTCCAGGGACGCGTCATCACGCGCGGGGATGTCCTCAGCGTGAGCGTCATGGGCCGCAAATTCGAGTTCGTCGTCACGTCCTTCTCGCCCGGGGCCGACGCCGTCCTGGTCGAAGCGGGCACGGAAATCAAGATCGCGGAGAAGCCGACGAAAGAGGAAGGGGCGAAGGTCCCGAAGGTCGACTACGAGGACATCGGCGGGCTCGGCTCCGAGGTCCGGAAGGTCCGCGAGATGATCGAACTCCCGCTGCGCCATCCGGAGCTGTTCGAGCGGCTCGGCGTCGAGGCGCCGAAGGGCGTCCTCCTCCACGGTCCTCCGGGGACCGGGAAGACCCTGCTCGCGAAGGCCGTCGCCTCCGAGACGAACGCGAACTTCCATTCCATCTCGGGCCCCGAGATCATGTCCAAATTCTACGGACAGAGCGAGGAGAACCTCCGAGACATCTTCAAGCAGGCCGAGGAAAACGCCCCGAGCATCATCTTCATCGACGAACTGGACAGCATCGCTCCAAAGCGGGACGAGGTCACCGGCGAGGTCGAGCGACGGGTGGTCGCGCAGCTCCTCGCGCTGATGGACGGACTGCAGGCCCGCGGGAAGGTCGTGGTCATCGGCGCGACGAACCGACCGAACGCCCTCGACCCGGCCTTGCGCCGGCCGGGGCGCTTCGACCGCGAGATCGAGATCGGGGTCCCCGACCGCGACGGGCGGCTGGAGATCCTCCAGATCCACACGAGGGGCATGCCCCTCGCGAAGGACGTCGACCTGCCCGAACTCGCGGGCTTCACCCACGGGTACGTCGGCGCGGACATGTCCGCCCTCTGCAAGGAGGCCGCGATGCGATCGCTCCGGCGGATCCTCCCCGAGATCGACATCCAGGTCGACTACGTCCCGCCCGACGTGCTCAATCGACTCGAGGTCACCCGCGACGACTTCCTCCAGGCCTATCGGGAGCTCGAGCCGTCGACGATGCGCGAGGTGCTCATCGAGAAGCCGAACGTCCGATGGGACGACATCGGCGGCCTCGACGAGGCGAAGCAAGAGTTGCGGGAGTCGATCGAATGGCCTCTCAAGATGAACAAGCTGTTCGCCCACTTCGACGCGCGGCCGCCCCGCGGCATCATGCTGTACGGGCCGCCGGGCACCGGCAAGACCCTCCTCGCGAAGGCCGTCGCCACGGAGGCGGAGGCGAACTTCATCTCCGTGCGCGGGCCGGAATTCCTGAGCAAGTGGGTCGGGGAATCGGAGCGCACGGTCCGCGAGACGTTCCGCAAGGCCAAGACGGCGGCCCCTTGCATCATCTTCTTCGACGAGATCGACGCGATCACTCCGGTCCGCGGCGGAAGCTCCGACTCGCAGGTCACGGAGCGGGTCATCTCGCAGATCCTCACGGAGATGGATGGCCTCGAGGAGCTGCACAACGTGACCGTCATCGCGGCGACGAACCGGATGGACCTCGTCGACACCGCCCTGCTGCGGCCGGGCCGGTTCGACCGGCACATCTACATCTCCCCGCCGGACCTGCCAACTCGCAAGGCCATCCTGGAGATCCACACGAGGAAGAAGCCGTTGGGGAAGGACGTCGACCTGAATGACCTCGCGAAGCGGACGGACAAGTACACCGGGGCGGAGCTCGCCGCGGTGTGCAACGAAGCGTCGATGCTCGCGATCCGCGAGTACGCCCTGAAGTTCCCGAAGCTGGACGAATCGGCCTTCAAGAAAGTGTCGGTCGAGAAACGGCACTTCGACGCGGCGATGAAGAAGATCCAGCCGCAGACCGGCGACGCTTCTTTGTACAGTCGCCTGCCGTCCCGGTTCCCCCGGAGTCCGGAAGTCAGCTAGGGCGGCAGGATTAAGTCGCAGGGCGAAGAATCGCCGATGATGGCCGCCTCCGCTCCGGGGAAGTTGATCCTCTTCGGGGAGCACGCGGTCGTCTTCGGCGAGCCCGCCTTGAGCACCGCGATCAACCTCCGAGCCGAGGTCTTCGTCCGGCCCCACCGAGAATGGCTCGCGGATGGCGCCTCGCTCGACGAGCCGCGATTCCGGTACGTGAAGAAAGCGGTCGAGAAGAGCAAGGTCCCAGGGCCTCTGTGGATCGAGATCCGATCGATGGTGCCCAGCGGCGCGGGCCTGGGGTCCTCCGCCGCGGTGACCGTCGCCACCCTCGGCTCGTTGCATTCGCTCGCCGGCCGAATCGATCCGCCAACGATCGCCCGCGAGGCGTTCGACGTGGAGCATGAGGTCCAAGGACGCGCGAGCCCGATCGACACGAGCACCGCGGCGGCCGGCGGGGGCGTCCTCGTCCTCCGCGACAAGCGGGAGAATCTCCTCTGGTGGATCGAGCGCGACAGCCGCCGGTGGTTCCTCCATCGAGCCGCCCTCCCTCCGCTCGATTTTGTGATCGGGAACACGGGCATCAGCGCGGCAACCGGTCCCCTCGTCGCCAAGGTGAGGGAGCGCGTCGATCACGATCCGGGGGCGGCCGCGGCGATCCGGGAGATCGGCGAGATCACCCTCGACGGGGTGAAGGCTCTCCAGCAAAAGGATCTGGTCTCCGTGGGGCACCTGATGGATCGGAACCATGCCCTCCTGACGGAACTCGGGGTCGGCCACCCGGCCCTTGACCGGCTCGTCTCCGCCGCCCGTCCGTCGAGTTACGGGGCCAAACTGACGGGGGCCGGGGGCGGCGGGAGCATGTTCGCACTGACCGATCGTCCCTCCAAGACCGCGGAAGCGATCCGCGCAGCGGGCGGGAAGGCGTTCGTCGTCCAAGCGGATTC
>Ga0209350_1000589_pt1 | contig 19265 bp, 13 predicted proteins | sample GraSoi013_2_20cm_2_FD_185822 | JGI IMG/M metagenome (GOLD analysis project Ga0209350, IMG submission 185822) | Grasslands soil microbial communities from the Angelo Coastal Reserve, California, USA - Sample 09_27_2013_2_20cm (SPAdes) (version 2) | ecosystem: Environmental > Terrestrial > Soil >...
GAGAGCTGTCCGGTACGGCTGCTGAAGGTCGCCCAGGATGGCTGGTTCGCGATCGAGAATGTCAGCGTGTCTCCATCGGGATCGCTCGCGGTCGGCGTGAACGAATAGCTGGCGCCGGCGACGAGGTTTGTGGACGGCGTGCCGCCGATCACGGGCGCGTGATCCGGCGGCGATTGAACCTGGATCGAGAAGGCCGGGAGCGCGGCGGTCGAGGTCCCGTCGCTGACGGCGATGACGATGCCCGCGAAGGTTCCGATGTTGGCGGAAGTAGGTGTTCCGGTGAGCGCTCCGGTGCTCGCCGAGAAGGTAGCCCACGGGGGCATGGCCTGTATGGAGAAGGTGAGGACCTTGCCAGCTGGATCGGTGGCGCTCGGCTTAAACGAATAGTTGCTACCTGCTACGACGCTCGTCGGGGGGATACCGGAGATCGTCGGCGTATCATTCGCGGCCGCCAGTACCTGGATCGAAAAGGCCGGGAGCGAGGCGGTCAGGGTGCCGTCGCTTGCGGTGATGACGATGTTGGAGAAGACGCCAACATCGGCTGTCGGAGGCGATCCCGAGAGCTGACCGGTGCTGGCGCTGAAGCTTGCCCATGAGGGCGCGTTCAGAATACTGAAGGTCAGCGCATGACCATCCGGATCAGCTGCGGCCGGCGTGAAGGCGTACTGGTTGCCGGCAACCACCGTAGGCGCAGGCGTACCCGATATTGTCGGCGCGTTGTTGGCGGGAGCCTGCACTTGAATGGAGAATGCAGGCAGGGACGCGGTTGTGTGGCCGTCGCTCACGCTGATCAGGATGTTGGCAAAGGTGCCCTCGTTGGTGGTGGTGGGCGTTCCCGAGAGCGCACCCGTGGCGGTGCTGAAAGTTCCCCAAGCGGGTCGATTGACAATCGTAAAGCTCAACGTCGAGCCCCCGGGATTGGTGACCATGGGCTGGAAGCTGTAGGGTTGACCGGCAGTCACGGTCGCGGCCGGTGTGCCCGCGATCGTTGGAGGAGCAACGGGCGGTGGGGTAGCTGGAGGGTTCACCGTGATACGGAACGGACCGATGATGGCGCGAGTCGTGCCATCCGACACACCGATCTCAATTTCCGCGCTCGTGCCGACGTCGCTGTTGCCCGGAGTTCCGGAGAGCTCGCCGGACGATGGAACAAATGTGGCCCATCCAGGCTTGCTGGTTATGTCGTAGGTCAGCGGACGCCCTGCAGGATTGGAAACCAACGGGATATATTGATACTTGGCGCCGGCCTGCACCGAAGTGGGCGGCGTGCCGTTGACGACGAGAGCGGCTGTGTCGCTCCCGCCGCAACCAGCGAGTGTGACTGCGATTACGGTATACCAGGCGAGGTGACCGATCCTGAGATCAGCGACCGCGAATACGTTGCACATGCGCACGCACGACCCACCCTGTTGACAGCCAACTGCGGGCTGCAGAGCGCGATCAGTGAGAGCGTAGAGACAACACCAGAGAACTGACGACGCGCGCCACCGTAGACATTGCGCGCTGCCGGCAACCCCGCTGTCTTCACGAGCCGATTAGGCTCTCAAGACCGGAAGCTTTGCGTCCCCGCCTCACGACGGGTTTGCCCTTCGAGTACGGGGAGCATGCTACGCGCTGGAACATCCCGTGTCATTGGCGCAACCCGTCATCAAGTTGCGACAGCAAGCTGCGACAAGTACCGATCTTGCGGACTTGTGCACTGCCTCACGATCCCGGTCGCCGGGTGGCTACGGTCTTTTGTGGCTCATGCGGCCTTGGGGACCGAAAATCTGGTAGCAGCCGTCACGCCGAGCCGGAGACCAGGCGAGCCGTGATTCGAGCGACGTGCTCGCCCTGGTAGCGACACATCTGGAGTTCCAATGCCGTCGGCATACGCGTTTCGCTCCCCGCCCCGGTTACACAGCTCGCGCCGTAGGGAGTCCCGCCGGTCACCTCGCGCATCGTCGTGAGCTCCTTGAACGTGTAGGGCAGGCCGACCACGATCATTCCGTGGTGGAGCAGGGTGCTGTGGAAGGAGGTGATGGTCGTCTCCTGGCCGCCGTGCTGGCTGGCAGTGCTGCAAAAAACGCTGCCGACCTTGCCGACGAGTGCGCCGCTCATCCAAAGGGCGCCGGTCTGATCGAGGAAGTTGCGCATCTGCGCCGCCATGTTGCCGAAGCGGGTTGGAGTGCCGAACAGGATCAGGTCGTACTGATCCAGCTCTTCCGGGCGCGCCAGCGGCGCCCTCTGGTCGAGCTTGAAGCCGGCGGCACGCGCGACGTCGGGCGGTGTCAGTTCGGGAACCCGCTTGACCGTCACCTGCGCTCCGGCAATACGGCCGGCGCCTTCAGCCTGCGCGTAAGCCATGGCCTCGATGTGGCCGTAGCTGCTGTAGTAGAGGACCAGAACCCTCGGCATGGCGACTCCTCAGGGCGTGCTGCGCGCCCGCGTGTACCGGTTCAGAAAGGCGCGGCATGTTTCGGTGTACTCGTCCGGGCGGTCGAGATTGGGCAGATGGCCGGCGCCGGTGATCACGGCCCGCTCGGCGCGCGGCAGCTGCACGCTCAGGCGATCGGCGGACTGAATCCGGCGCGGCACGTCGAGCTCGCCGCTGAGCACCAGTGCTGGCGCGTTCGATGACCGCGGCAGCGCCGGTACCGGAAGGACCTCCGGCTCGAGCGGGGAATCGGTGAACTCGTTGCCTGCGAACCGCTCGATCATCGCGATGAGTTGCGCGTGCATCTGCGGATTCGCAGTGCGCAGTTGGGTAAGCGGATGGCGCAGCCATTCGCGGCGAAAGGCGGCCATGCCGCGCGTACGCGCGACGGTTCGCAAGTGCTCGAACGGCACGTCCTCGTCGGCGGGGGCAAGCTCGAAGGAGGGCGGTCCGTCGAGAATGACGGCGTCCACGCGCTCGGGCGCGCCGGCGGCGAAAGCAAGGGCAGTACGCGCCCCCTGCGACATGCCGATGACCGCGACCCGGGTCAGCCCGAGATGGTGACAAAGGGCGGCAACGTCAGTCGCATCGCGTGCTGTTGAGGGCGTGCCGCTCGAGAATCCGTGACCGCGCCTATCCACGCGCACCAGGCGGTACTCCTGCCGCAGCCTCGCGACCTGCGGATCCCACATTTCGAGGTCCAGAGTCCAGCCGTGCAGGAGTATGACCGCAGCACCTGCGCCCTCGTCTCGGAAGCGCAGACGCGCGTCTTCCACCATGAGGTACTGGTCTACAGGGTGCGTCGCCAGATTCCTCGCTGCGCTCGTTGCCAGCATAAGCCCGAAATTCGAATAGCGAAAAACTTTTCGCACTCAGGCTACGGGCTCACCTGACGGTCGTCAAGCGCACCCGCCCCGAGCTTGCGGGACTAGATCTGTGCGCTCAAAGACAGCCAGGGAACGGTGGCGAGGTCCGCAGAAATCTGCCGGCTCACTTGCTGCAACATCGCCAACCGTTCGCGCACCAGCCTGGTCTTGGTTGTGCGGCGCGAATGACTCGATGAGTTGAGGGCTGCGACCACACGACGATGGTGGTCGAGAACCGGGACGGCGAGCGCGATGACGCCATAGGCAAGTTCATCTTCCACCGCCGCGTAGCCGTTGCGACGACAATCCTCGATCAACGCACGCAGCTTCTGCGGATCGGTGACGGTGCGCTCGGTGAGGGCTTCGAGCTTCGCGGTCTGGAAATAGCGGTGCAACCGCTCCGGACTCACGCCGGCAAGCAGGACGCGGCCCGTCGAGGTGGCGTGCGCAGGGAAGCGGCTGCCGACGTGGGCTTCAAGGCGCAGCAGCGTGCGCACCGATGTGCGTGCGATGTAGACGATCTCAACCCCATCCAGCACGCACAGGGCTGCCGAGTCGGCCGTGTTGCGTGCCAGCTCCTCGAGGTGATTCTTGGTGATCTGCTCGATATTCATCGATTCCAGGTACGCCGCGCCGAGCTCGAGCACTTTCGGGCGCAGCAGAAAATCACGCGCGCTGCGCGTGACGTAGCCGAGTTCCTCCAGTGTGAGCAGGCAGCGTCGTGCCGTGGCGGCCGGAATGCGGGCACTGCGCGCGATGTCACTGAGGCTCAAGGCCGCATGATCGCGCGAAAAGGCGCGGATCACGGCGAGTCCCTTTGCGAGTCCGCCCATCGCCTCACGACGCACCGGCGTTTTCCTACCCTTGGCCACGCACGCAGTCTATTTCGATATCCGAAATGTCGGAAGGGTGGAGGAGCAGCCTTGACGACGGTCCGAGGGCAAGTCCACTATAATTGTTTCGGATACCGACGTCGATTTCGGTATGCGAAATACACTTGAGGGGGCCACTTGAAGATTGGGCGGCAGGACCAACGCAGCTCGGCGATTTCGACCTCAAACGAACAGACCATCCTCGTCCGGGGGCGTGATCTGACGCGTGAACTGATCGGCAGGATCAGCTTCAGCGAGCACTTCTGGCTGCTGGTGACCGGTTCGTTGCCCACACCCGCTCAGCTGCGCGTGCTCGATGCAACGCTGGTGGCGATCGCCGAACACGGGCTGGTGCCGAGCGTTCAAGTCTCCCGCATGACCCTGGCGGCGGCGCCCGAGGCTCTGCAGGGAGCGGTTGCGGCCGGGATTCTTGGGTGCGGGTCGGTGGTCCTCGGCTCTTCCGAGGCCGCGGGTCGTTTCCTTGCGCAGATCGGTGCCCGCGGCAAAAGCGCTGCGTCACTCGAGGCGGCTGCCCGCGAGGTGGTGCGCGAGTACCGCGAGGCCAAGCAGGCGATCCCTGGCTATGGCCATCCGCTGCACCGGGGCGGTGATCCCCGCGCACAGCGCCTGCTCGAGGTGGCCGTCGAGGCGAATACCTCGGGGCACCACGCGGAGATTGCCCGCGTCGTCGAGCGGCTGCTGCCGGAAGTCATCGGCCGCCCGCTCGCGCTCAACGTCTCCGGAGCGATTCCGGCGGTGCTCCTGGATGCCGGTTATCCGCTGCTGGCCCTGAAGGGTGTGCCGCTGCTTGCGCGCACCGCGGGGCTCGTCGCCCATCTGCTCGAGGAACAGCAGCGCGCCATCGGCTTCGTCATGTCGCACGCCGCGGCGCAGGCGATCAACTACGACGGTGAAGCCCCTCCCGACTTCAAGCCGAGCAAGGACGGTTGAGGCACCCGCACAGCCATGGAACCGACATTGGCGGGCATTCGCGTCGTCGAGCAGGGCACGTTCATCACCGGGCCCTGCGCCGGAATGATGCTGGCGGACCTCGGCGCGGACGTCATCAAGGTCGAGAGCCCCGAGGGGGACCCGTACCGCGCCTACCAGGGCGGCCAGTACTCGCCACACTTTCAGGCCTACAACCGCAACAAGCGCAGCGTCGCGCTCGATATGAAGCAGAGCGCGGACTGCGAGCTCTTCCGGGGCCTCATCCGCGAGGCCGACGTGTACATCCAGAACTTCCGGCCCGGGACCGCAGAGCGCCTCGGAGCCGGTGTCGAACGACTGCTGCAAATCAACCCGCGGCTCGTGTACTGCTCCATCAGCGGCTTCGGCGCGAGCGGCCCGTACGCCGAGCGCCCGAGCTATGACTCCGTCGCGCAGGCGCTCAGCGGGTTTCTCAGCGTGGTAGTCGACTACCGCCGACCACAGTTCCTGGGTCCCGCGCTTGCCGATGCAATCACGGGTCTTTATGCCTCACAGGGCATCCTCGCAGCCCTGGTGCAAAGGGGCCGCACCGCGCGCGGCGGTCACGTCGAAGTATCCATGCTGGAAGCGATGGCGCACTTCGCCGTCGAGCCCTTCGCCGCGTTCTTCGCACTCGGACAGACTCCGACCTCCGCTGACCGGCCCCGGCTGGCGCAGGCCTACATCCTGCGCACGGCAGACGAGCGGCTGATCGCGATTCACCTGTCGTCGCTCGAGAAGTTCTGGCAGGGACTGGTCGCGGCGCTCGGGGCGCCGGAGCTTGCGAGTGATCCACGCTTCAACCCGCGCGAGCGCCGCGTCGCCGAGTATGAGGCGCTGCGTCTGGAACTCGACGCGCGTTTCGTGCGCGAGCCGCTGTCGCACTGGATCGAGCGACTGCAGGCCAATGACGTGCCCTACGCACCCGTCAACCGCATCGATGACGTGGTCGCAGACCCACAGATCCGCCATCTCGGCATCGTCGTGCCGGTCGAAGCCCCGCACTCGGCAAAGCAAGCCGTGCGGCCGGCACTGCAGTTCAACGGCAGCCGGGCCAAATCGGTGAGTGCCGCACCGCTTCTGGATCAGCACGGCAAGGAGATCCGCGCTGCACTGGCCCGCGGGCCGACATGGCCCCCCGGCGAGACCGGCGCACTGGCCAGCTAGGCGCGCGCAAAGGGGAAACCGCGATGCTCTTTCCAACTACGCTCGTCGGCAGCTATCCGCAGCCGGAGTGGCTGATTGACCGCGAGCGCCTCGCCGCTCGCTTCCCGCCGCGGGTGCGGGCGCGCGAACTGTGGCGTGTCCCGGAGGCGCTCCTGGCGCAGGCGCAGGATGACGCGACCATCATGGCCATCAAGGCACAGGAGGACGCCGGTCTCGACATCATCACGGACGGGGAGATACGGCGCGAGAGCTACTCCAACCGCTTCGCGACCGCCCTCGATGGAATCGATCTTGACAATCCGGGCACTGCGCTCGATCGCAGTGGTCATCCGAACCCCGTGCCGCGTGTTGTCGCGCCGATCCGCCGCCGCCATGCGGTCGGCGTGCGCGACCTCGAGTTTCTGCGCAGCCACACCCGGCGCCACGTCAAGGCGACGGTTCCGGGGCCTTTCACGATGGCCCAGCAAGCCCAGGTCGACTACTACGGCGGAAGCCGCGAGCACGCCGCCATGGACTATGCGGCCGCCGTGAATGAGGAGATCCGCGATCTCTTCGATGCCGGGGCGGATGTGGTGCAGTTGGACGAACCCTATATGCAGGCGCGTCCGGAGGAAGCACGTGCGTTCGGCCTGCGCGCGATCAACCGCGCGCTCGAGGGTGTCTCCGGCGTCACGGCGGTGCACATCTGCTTCGGCTACGCGGCCATCATTCACGTGCGCCCGTCCGGTTATTCGTTCCTGCCTGAGCTCGCGCAGTGCCGCTGCGCGCAGGTCTCGATCGAGACCGCGCAGTCGAGCCTCGACTGCGCCGTGCTCAAGGCGTTGCCCGGCAAGAAGATCATCCTCGGCGTCATCGACCTGGGTACCCACGTGATCGAGACGCCGGAGGTTGTGGCGAACCGGATCCGCCGCGCGCTGCCCTTCGTCGATCCGGTGAATCTCCTGGTCGCACCCGATTGCGGCATGAAATACCTGCCACGCGAGGTCGCCTTCGGGAAGCTGCAGGCTATGGTGGCCGGTGCGCAGATGGTGCGACTGCAGCTCGCGGCCGAGCGGACGGGGCAGGGTGGCGGCGCCAAATCCTAACAATCAATACACAGGGAGCTCACATGTTCGCAGCGTTGCGCAGAACACTTGCGGTCCTGGCGGCCTTGCCGGGTGCAGTCGTATTCAGCGCCCCCGCCTGGGGCCAAAGCCAGGCCACGGCACTCGAAGAAGTGGTGGTCACCGCGCGCAAGCGCGATGAGACGATCCAGAACGTGCCGGTGACCGAAAACGTCTTCACCCAGCAGGCGATCGAGGCGGCGGGAATCGAATCCCCCCGCGACTTCGTCGCGATGGTCCCGAACATGACCCTGGTCGAGGTGCAGAACGTCGGGAACTCCTTCATCACCATCCGCGGCATCTCCCAGGCGCGCAACAGCGAGCCATCGGTCGCGGTGCTGGTCGACGGGGTGCTCGAGACCAATCCCTACCAGTTCGACCAGGAGCTGACCGACATCCGGGAGATCGAGGTGCTGAAGGGTCCCCAGGGCGCCTTGTACGGTCGCAATGCCATCGGCGGCGCGATCCTCATTCACACCGTGGATCCTTCCGATCACTTCTCAGGTGCCGCCAGGGTCGGCGTGGGCAACGGGGTGTCCGAGAAGGCCCAGGTGGCCGTCAGCGGCCCGATCGACGCGGCCGGTACGCTGAAGTATCGCGCCTCGCTCAACTACTACGACACTGACGGCTATCGGGAGAACAGTTACCTGAACCGCAAGGCGGACCCGTATCGGGATTACTCCGGGCGGCTGCGGCTGCTGTGGAAACCCTCCGAGCAGGGGTCCGCGGACCTGCGGGCGCTCTTCGATCGGGTCGAGACGACCGCCTACTACTACATCATTCCGCGTGCCAACGAAGCGAGCGTCTTCAGCGATTTCAGCACGCCGCCGAACGCCAACGACGTGACCAGCCCCATCCAGAACAACAACCTGGGCACGGACACCCGCGACGTGACGGATGTCGCGCTCAAGCTCGATTACAGCCTGGGGGGCGGCACGCTCACGGCGGTCTCGGACTACAACCGCACCAAGGAGATCGACACCGGAGACGCCTTCGATTTCCGGCCGATCCCCACGTCTCTCCTCTACTTCTTCAGCGGCGGGGTCCCGGCAGCCCTCGGCGGGCCCTACGATCAGAGCCAGAGCCAGTTCATCGATGTGACGACCTACAGCCAGGAGCTGCGCTTCACCTCGCAGAAGATCGGCGGCTTCTCGTGGATCGGGGGCGCGTATTACGTCCACACGGAACGCTTCATCTCCACCGACAATCTCGTGGACCGCGGAGCGGGCGTCCCGGCCGTCTATGAGACGCCGCTCGTCGATCCGGCCAATCCGGCGGCGACCAACACGAACAGCACCTTCCTGTCTGACTCGCAGAACAACAACGCCTGGGCGGTGTTCGCGGACGCGACCTACGAGTTCACCAAGCAGCTCGAGCTCGATGCGGCGGTCCGCTATGACGAGGATCGGCGGCAGAACACCACCGATACGCCAGCCCACTTCCTGCCCGATCCGACGGCTCACACCGGCGAGGTGCGCAAGCACACCTTTGACGCAGTGCAACCCAAGGGCACGCTACGCTACAAGCCGGCGGACAACGTGACCCTGTATGGCGGCTGGAGCCGCGGGTTTCGTAGCGGCGGCTTCAACCAGACCGGTGTCGGCGCGGTTGCGCAGTCCACGGGGCATCTCGGCGTTCACGATCTGTTCAACGCCGAGATCGCCGAAACCTGGGAAGTCGGCGTGAAAAGCCAGTTCCTCGACCGGCGGCTGGGCGCGAATCTGGCGCTCTACTACACCGACTCGCACAACGGGTACTTCTTCTACTTCGACGCCACGACCTCGACTCAGAACCTCGGGAATCTCGACGCCCGGTACAAGGGGGGCGAGCTCGAGCTGACCGCCCGAGCGGCGAGCTGGCTCGACCTGTACGCGAACTTCGGCTACACGGACGGCAAGGTCACCCGCATGGAAGATCCCACGGTGGTCGGCAACAAGCCGCCGCTGCTGACTAAGAATACTGTCAACGCGGGCTTCCAGGTCCACGAGCCGCTCGGCGGCGGAGTGAACGGGGTACTGCGCCTCGACTATCAGATGATCGGCCGGACCTGGTGGGACCCGTACAACGTGACCGATCGCGATCCGATCAACCTGCTCGACGCGCGCGCCGGCGTCGAGGCCGACCGGTGGTCGGTGACCGCCTGGTCCAAGAATCTGACCAACAAGATCTACAATGCAGAGTTCTCCCCGGGCGGCTTCCTGTGGAGAGCCCTGCCGCGCCAGTACGGAGTAGAGTTCGGCTATCGCTTCTGAGAGAAAGAAAAGGAGAGTGTCATGGCTCAGCTCGCCAAACTGCCTACGCGCCTGCATCACACCGCCTACGTGACCTGGGACCAGGAGAGGAACCGGCGCTTCTACGAGGACGTCATCGGGCTGCCGCTGACGGCGACCTGGTGCGAATCGGATGAGCTCTTCGGCAAGGTGCGCACCTACGTTCACACTTTCTACAGTATCGGCGATGGCGGGGCGCTCGCCTTCTTCCAGTTCGCCGACCCTGCCGACCAGGCGCAGTTCGGCCCGAAGATGCCGCCGACGCCGTTCAACCATATCGCGCTCAAGGTGGACGCTGAGACGCAGGCGGGCATTGAGGCGAGGATAGAAAAGGCTGGCATCAAGCCGCCCGATACCTTCGTACTCGAGCACGGGTATTGCCGCTCGGTCTACGTGACGGACCCCAACGGGCTGATTCTCGAGTTCACTCGGGATCATCCCGAGGCCGACAAGATCGCGCGCGAGCGGCGTGCAGATGCCCACCAGTCACTCAAGCGCTGGCTTGCGGGGGACCACACTTCCAACAATACCTACCGCTGAAGAGTCGCGGCGGAGTTCAGGCATGAGCGCTGGCATCGACCGGATCCTGACGACGCACGTCGGCAGCCTGCCGCGCAGCCAGGCCGTGACGGAGGTGCTGTTCGCGCGCGAACGCGAAGAATCGCGTGACCGCGCTCGCGACGACGCCGTCATTACCGCGGCCGTGGCCGAGGTGGTGCGTCGCCAGGTAGAGATCGGCCTCGATTTCGTCAGCGACGGGGAGATGAGCAAGATCAGCTACGCCACCTACATCGCGCGCCGCCTGTCCGGGTTCGACGGCGACACGCCGCGCGAGCCGGGGCAGGACCTGGTCGAGTTCCCGGGACTGCTGCGCAAGCTCGCCGAGCGCGGGGCCACGGCGAAGTACCGGCGGCCGCGCTGCGTCGGGCCGGTGAGCGTCAGGGACTCACGGCCGCTGGAGGTCGACATCGCGAATCTGAGCGCGGCGGCGGCCGCAGCGCATCCCACGGGGGCGTTCATGAATGCCGCATCCCCCGGAGTGGTCGCTCTTTTTCAGCCCAACGACTTCTACCGCACGCAGGATGAGTACCTCGAGGCCCTGGCCGCGGCCCTGACCACCGAGTACGAGGCCATCGTGCGAGCGGGCATCATCTTGCAGATCGATGCACCGGATCTCGCGATGGGGCGGCACACGATGTACCGTGACCGCTCGCTCGAGGCGTTTGAGATCCTCGCCGCGCGCCACATCGAGGTGCTGAACCACGCGCTGCGCAACGTGCCGGCGGAGCGCGTGCGCATGCACGTGTGCTGGGGCAACTACGAAGGGCCGCACCATCACGACGTACCGATGCAACGCCTGCTGCCGATCGTGCTCAAGGCCAGGCCCCAGGGACTCTTGTTCGAGGCGGCCAACCCGCGCCACGCGCATGAGTGGTCGGTCTTCAAGGACGCGAGCATCCCGGACGATAAGATCCTGATTCCGGGGATGCTGGCGACGACCACGAACTACATCGAGCATCCGCAGCTGGTCGCCGAACGCATCGAGCGCTTTGCCAACATCGTGGGACGCGAGCGGGTCATGGCGGGGACGGACTGCGGCTTCGGTACTTTCGCCGGCTTCGGCCCAGTGGAGCCGGACATCGCGTACCTGAAGCTCAGGTCCCTGGTCGAGGGAGCGCAGCTCGCCTCCCGCCGGCTGTGGACTTAAGCCTTCAGTGCCGTGGCCCTTTCGCTATGACAACCGCCAGAAGTACCTGGCTTTCGTCACGTCGGAAGATCAGAGGGTGCGGCTGACGGGGACTCGGCGGGCGGCGAGTTGGGTCACGGCTGTCGCCGTGGCCCTTCTGACTTCAATCGAACCGATGCCGGATGCGCATGCGGCCGCGACACGCCCGGTGGACGGCGAGGCACTGATCTCAGCCGCGGACGATCGCACGGACTGGCTGACCCATGGCCGTACCTACGACGAGCAGCGCTTCTCGCCGCTCGACCGGATCAACACCGGCAATGTGAAGAATCTGGGTCTGGCCTGGTTCGCGGACCTGGACACGGCGCGTGGACAGGAAGCAACCCCGCTGGTGATTGACGGTGCCGTCTACATCACGACCGCCTGGTCCAAAGTGAAGGCGTATGAGGCGGTCTCGGGCAAGCTGCTCTGGGAATACGATCCCAAGGTGCCGGGCGAAGCGGCCGTTCTGGCTTGCTGCGACGTCGTCAACCGCGGCCTGGCCGCCTGGGGCCACCGCCTCTACCTCGGAACGTTGGATGGCCGGCTGATCGCGCTCGACCGTGAGACTGGAAGGCTGATCTGGTCGAAGCTGACCGTGGAGCGATCCAAGCCGTATGGAATCACCGGCGCACCGCGCGTGATCGACGGCAGGGTGATCATCGGCAACGCCGGCGCGGAGATGGGCGTGCGTGGATATGTCGCTGCGTACGACAGCAAAGACGGGAAGGAGCTCTGGCGCTTCTATACCGTCCCGGACCGGCCGGGCACCAATGCAACTCCGCATCTGAGGCGCGCCGAGGCGAGCTGGAAGGGCGCATGGTGGACCCTCGGTGGCGGTGGGACCGTGTGGGACTCGATGGCGTATGACCCCAAGCTCGACCTGCTCTATGTCGGCGTGGGCAATGGAAGCCCCTGGAACCAGGCCTACCGTTCCCCCGGCGGCGGCGACAATCTATACATCTGCTCGATCATTGCACTGAAGCCCCGGACCGGCGAATACGTCTGGCACTACCAGACCACACCGGGCGACACCTGGGACTTCGACGCCACACAGCACATCATCCTCGCGGACCTCGAGATCGGTGGCCGGGTGCGCAGGGTGCTGATGCAAGCCTCGAAGAACGGCTTCTTCTATGTGCTCGACCGCGTAACCGGGCAGCTGATCTCCGCTGCCAACTATGTGGCGGTCAACTGGGCTAAGGGTATCGATGTCCAAAGCGGGCGACCCATTGAAAATCCGGACGCGCGGATCGACAGGACCGGCAAGCCTTACGTAGTCGTGCCCGGACCGGGCGGCGCGCACAGCTGGCAGCCCATGGCCTATGACCCGAGGACCGGGCTCGTCTATATCCCGGCGCAGGAGGCCGGCTTTCCGTATGTGCCCGAAGCCCATTGGCAGGAGGCGGCGCAGGGCTTCAATACGGGTATCGATTTTGCAGCCGCTGCGATGCCCGCCGATCCCAAGGTCCGTGCTGGCGTGATGGCGGCAACCAAGGGAGCACTCATCGCCTGGGATCCCATCGCACAGCAGGAGCGCTGGCGCGTGGCCTTTAAAGGACCGTGGAACGGTGGCGTGCTGGCGACCGGCGGAGGGCTCGTGTTCCAGGGCAACGCGGCCAAGGAGTTTGTGGCCTACGATGCCGTGAGCGGCGCGAAGCTCTGGTCGAGCAGCGTGCAAACCGGCATCACCGCGGCTCCCGTCACCTACTCGATCAAGGGCGAGCAGTATGTGGCGGTGCTGGCGGGCTGGGGCGGCGTTTGGGCGCTGGCCCCGGGCATCCTCTCCGAGGTTGCCGGATCGGTCCGCAATGCGTCTCGACTGCTCGTCTTCAGGTTGGGCGCCCGCGCACAGCTCCCGCCTGAGCCCCCCGTCCCGCTGCGGCCGCTCGACCCACCCGCCACAACCGGCACGCCCGGGCAGATCGCCGAAGGCGCGCGACAGTACGGACGCTTCTGCGGCGGCTGCCATGGCGACGCCGCCTACGGCAGCACGGTGCTGCCCGACCTGCGCCGCAGCGCGCTGATCGGGGACGGCAAGGCATGGGCGAGCGTGGTGCATGACGGAGCCCTGCGGGATCGGGGCATGGTCAGCTTCGCGAATGTCCTGAACCCGCAGCAGATCGAGGCGGTCCGTCACTACGTCATCAAGCGCGCCAACGAGGACAAGGCGCTCGGGGACAAGTAAACGCGGGATCCCGTTTGCCGCAGTTGACTGCGCTTGAGAGCGAATCGCCCAGGGGTCACTTGACCAGGAATTCCTCTTAAAACGAAGGCTTATCCTACCGCGCCGCTCGGAGCCGACAGGCCGCCGTAGGGCACTCATTGACAATTGGGATCCCAACGCGAACACTTGTCGCGCTTTTCTCACAGGTCCGCCACTCAAGATGAATGGCCATCAAACCCGAGCGATCGTGCGCATCCGCGAAATGATCCTGCGCGGCGAGCTCGGTCCTGGAGAGCGCGTGGCGGAGGCCCCGCTGGCGGAGCTGCTGGGCATGTCGCGGACACCGGTGCGCCAGGCGCTGCCCGTGCTCGCGCAGGAAGGGCTGCTCGCCGAGCACCAGACGCGCGGCTACGTCGTCCGGGGGTTCAGCACCGCCGATGTTCTCGATGCCATCGACCTGCGCGGTGTTCTGGAGGGTCTCGCTGCGCGCCGCGTCGCGGAGCGAGGCGCGTCGCGGACACTGCTGCAAGCATTGCGCGTGTGCCTGGCCGAGGGCGATCAGATCCTCGCCGAGGGTCACGTCGCGGACAAATTCGAAGCGCTGTATGTCGACATGAACGTCCGCTTCCACCAGCTCATCGTGGGCGAGTGCCACAGTCCCATCATCCAGCAGGCTTTGGAGCGCAACGCACGCATTCCCTTCGCGGGCCCGCAGGCGCTCGCCCTCGACAAGACGAGCCTCGAGCGGATGTACGACACGATGGCTTATGCACATCGTCAGCATCACTGCATCGTATCGGCCCTGGAGCGCGGCGAGAGCTCGCGCGTGGAAGCGCTGATGCGCGAGCATACGAACCCGGTCAAGGAGAATCTCAATATTCCGGCGACCGGCGGGGAGGACCGGGAGGTGATACCGCGTCTCGCGCTTGTCCGGTGAGCGCGGGCATGAACCGGACAGAACATCAACGCCGGCCGGTACGACTGGGGGTTACAGGGCGACCAGCGAAGTAGCGTCGGGCGTTGCCGAGCTTTCCGGGCTGGCTTTTCCGAGGGGAGAATACCAACATGAATTTCTCGTCTGCCAAATGGTTTCATGCCTATGCCCGCCGTGCGCTGTACAGCGCGGCTGTTGCCGTGGTCTGCGTGCAGGCCGTGGCCCAGGAGAAGCTGCAGGAGGTCGTCGTGACCGCTGAGCGGCGCGAGGAGAACATCCAGAACGTCCCGATTGCCATCACGGCAGTTACGACCGAGACGCTGCGATCCAAGGGCGTGACCGACATCCATGCTCTGGGCAATCTCACGCCGAACGTCAATCTCGATGCCGGGTCGCCCTTCTCCGGCGACCGGTCGGTGCTCTCCGCCTCCATCCGCGGCATCGGTCAGGATGACTTTGCGTTCAACCTGGATCCCGCCGTCGGCGTCTACCTGGACGGCGTCTATCTCGCACGCACCATCGGCGCCAATCAGAACCTCCTCGATGTGGATCGCATCGAGATCCTGAAGGGCCCGCAAGGCACCCTCTTCGGCGCGAACACTATTGGCGGTGCGATCAGCATCGTGACCCACACGCCGGGCAGCAAGCCGCACTTCGTGGCCGAAGCGGACACGGGACGATTCAACCGGCGCGATTTCGCCTTCACCGCGGACATGCCCATCAGTAACACTCTGCTCTCGAGCATCACCGTATCGTCTCAGGTACGCGACGGTTACCAGAGAGTGATTCCCTATCCTGCGGGCTCTCCCGAGGCGACGATTGCCCACATCGTCGATCCGCAGACGGCCTATCCCAAGGCCGGGACCGACGCCCACGACTCCAATGGGGGCCAGAATCTGCAGGTCGTCCGCGGCAAGCTCCTGTGGCTCGCCTCCGATTCCATGAAGGCGACCTTCGCCGCCGACTGGTCGCACGAGAACCAGTCCGCGATACCGAACACCGCCACGCTGGCGATCCCGAACGCAGCGTTCTCGGGGATCTATAACCTGTGCATCAGTCAGCCGGCTGCCGTGCTCAACGCCCTGAACCTGCAGAATGCCGCCGACCTCGCGCTCGTCGTCTCGTACGACCCACTGTTTTCCCCGGCCATTCCCGGCGGCTTCTTCGCGAATCAGACCAGCAACATCTTCAACACCACCAACGGTCTGTGCGGGCCGCGCGCCAACAACTCAGGACTGCCCTATCCCGGCGGTGCCGCGCTCGGTGGCGCGGGCTACATCGGCGGACCTCCGGGTCCCATGAACGCGGCGAGCCCGGGCTATACCGGTTCGCCGAACCCCCGGATCTACTGGAATCGCGCTGCCACCGACACGGGCAATATCGATACGACCTACTCCACGGGCCCGAGCTTCGCCAAATACGACGCCTTCGGTGGCTCGATCACGCTGGACTCGGACGTCACGCAAGGGCTGCACTTCAAGTCCATCACCGGCTATCGGCAGACCAAGTGGAACATCGGCATCGACCTCGACGGCACGCCGGAGTCGATCCAGGAGGTCACCGACACGCAGCACCAGTTTCAGGTTTCCGAGGAGCTGCAGCTCTCCGGCAAGCTGCTCGAGAACAAGCTCGACTACGTCTCCGGCCTGTATTTCTTCCACGAGGCCGGCTACGTGCACGACTTCGTGCCGTTCGAAGGCATCCTGTACATCTACGACGCCGCCAACGACGTAGACACCAAGACCTATGGAGCATTCATCCACGCAGACTACCGCCTCATGGACGCGATCGGCTTCAGCTTCGGCGGCCGATATACGTGGGATCGCAAGACGTTCACCGGCGGACAGGAGGACCTGAACGGCTTCGCCTACAAGTTCCTCGGCTGCAATCCGCCGAATGCCGTCCTGAATCCGGTCCCGTTTGGACCGCCGGGCGGCATCCCCAACCCGGCCGGCTTGCCGTGCGCGGTATTCGTGGGCTTCCCTGACCCGACTCAGCCGCTGCGTTACTTCCCGCCGGGCGACCTCAGCCAGAACTACAACATCTTCACCCCCACGGTGGGCGCGCAGTATCACATCAGTCCGGACGTGATGGCGTATCTGAGCTGGTCAAAAGGGTTCAAGGCGGGCGGCTGGTCGACGCGTCTGTCGCGGGCAATCAAGAGTGGCAACGACGTCGCCTTCAAACCCGAGTACAGCAAGACGGTGGAGTTGGGCCTGAAGTCGGAATGGCTAGACCGCCGCCTGCTGGCGAACGCCGCCGTGTTCTACACCAATTACGACGGGATTCAGCTCAACGTCCAGACCGGCGCCTCTCCCGTGTACGAGAACGCAGGCAACGCCAAGATGAAAGGCGGTGAGCTGGAGATGCAGTCGCTGCTCGCGCGCGGCCTGACGCTCAATTTCGCCGGCGCGTACATAGATGCCTACTATACTTTCGTCGATCCTGCGATCGGCATTCCCCAGTACTTCGATCCGAATCGAGGTCTCGTGTTGCTGCCGCCGCTCAGTGCAAGGTTACCGAAGACGCCGAAGTACAAGCTCACCCTGGGTCCGACGTACGGCTTCGGCCTTGCCAACCAGGGGAAGATTCGCCTCGCCGCGGACTACACCTACACGGCCGAGATGTGGAACGATTCACTCGATACGCCGCAGCTGAGCCGTCCGGTGACGCGTAATCTGAGTGCAAGCATTCATTACTTCTCGCCGAGCGGCACTTACGAGTTCGCCCTCGGTGGCACGAACCTGACCGATGACCGCTACGTCACGGTCGGTGCCGTCAACTACGCGGCGGGCGAGATTCAAAGCGGTTTCAACCCGCCACGGGAGTGGTATGCGACCGTGCGGGTGTCAGTTGGACAATAGCTCATGTCGTAGAGAGGACGCGGATATGTCAGCCACGACCCGCACAATAACCGCCCCGCCGTCCACGGCGTACAAGATCGTCGATGTCCCCGAGCTGCAACGGGACGTGATCAAACGGTACGCCGTGCCGGGAACCTTCGTCGGGGCCTCGGAGAAGGAAAGCCCGTGGGTGCCGTTTGGCACCAACGCGGCCATACGCCACCTCGCGTTCGACGTCCGACACAACATCTTCAGCAACATCCTGTGGATCAAATCCAAGGGCGTGGTCGGCACGCACAAGCATCGCGGCACGGTGGTCATGATCTGTCTCGAGGGGAGCACCCGCTATCTCGAATACGACTGGGTGGCGACACCCGGGTCGTTCATCTACGAGACCCCGGGACTCACGCATACGCTGGTGACCGACGATCCGAACGGCGTGAAGCTCTTCGGCTGGCTCCAGGGGCCGATCGAGTGGTACGACGAGCACGGCAACTTCGTCGAGACGTCCGACGTGTGGTGGTTCATGAACCACTACGAGACCTACTGCCGCGAGCACGGTATCCCGATCAACAAACAGTTGTATCTGTGAGCCGGCTCCTCGCGGGGCGCTCGAGGACGGTTTGACATGGCCAGGATCGTGGGCGGGATCGGCTCCTCGCACACCCCGACGATCGGGTTTGCGCTGGATGCGAACAAGCAGACCGACCCGGTCTGGGCGCCGATATTCGCGGGCTTCGTGCCGGTGCAGCAGTGGCTGCAGGAGAAGCGGCCGGAGGTCCTGTTCTTCATCTACAACGACCACGTCACCTCGTTCTTCTTTGACCATTACTCGCACTTCGCGCTCGGGGTGGGGGAGGAGTACGCGGTGGCCGATGAGGGCGGCGGGCCGCGCAATCTGCCGCCGGTGAAGGGCCACCCAGGGCTCGCCCGCCATATCGCCACGGCGCTCACCGCGGATGAATTCGACCTCGCGTACTTCCAGGCGAAGCCACTCGATCACGGCTGTTTCTCGCCGCTGTCGATGCTGTGGCCGCACGCCGGAAGCTGGCCCGGCGCAATCGTCCCGCTGCAGGTCGGCGTGCTCGAGTTTCCCATCCCGACGGCGCGGCGCTGCTTCAGGCTGGGCAGGTCGCTCCGTCGGGCGATCGAGAGCTACCCTGAGGATCTCAAGGTGGCCATCGTCGCGACCGGAGGCCTCGCGCACCAGGTACACGGCGAGCGCGCCGGATTCAACAACACGCCCTGGGACATGGAGTTCCTCGACCTGCTCGAGCGGCAACCTGAGCGCTTAAGCGAGCTGACGATCGCGCAGTACGCCGAGCGGGGCGGGCTGGAAGGCGCGGAGGTGATCATGTGGCTCATCATGCGCGGCGCCTTGTCCGCGAAGGTGAGGAAGCTGCACAGCGCCTACTACCTGCCGTCGATGACCCCGATTGTCACGGTGATCTACGAAGACGACTCCCCGGTGGTGGCGACGGAGACGGACGCCGAGTTCCGGGAGCGCATCGAGCGTGAGCTCTCCGGAGTGGAACGGCTGCCCGGCACTTATCCGTTCACGCTGGAGCGCAGCGTGAAAGCCTACCGCCTCAATCACTTCCTGCACCGGCTGATCGAGCCGGAGTACCGGCGGCGTTTCCTGGCCGATGCGGAGCCGATGTTCGAGGAGGCGGGTCTTACCGCGCAGGAGCGCGACCTCGTGCGGCGGCGCGACTGGCGTGGGCTGATCCACTACGGGGTGATCTTCTTCCTCCTGGAGAAGCTGGCCGCCGTACTGGGCATCACCAACCTGCACGTCTATGCCGCCATGCGCGGTCAGACCCTCGAGGACTTCCAGAAGACCCGCAACGCCCAGGTGCTCTACTCGGTCGCCGGACAGGGTCCACAGCTCAAACAATGAATATCAGTGAGGAATAGCAGCGATGGGTGGCC
>Ga0209350_1000591_pt1 | contig 19157 bp, 21 predicted proteins | sample GraSoi013_2_20cm_2_FD_185822 | JGI IMG/M metagenome (GOLD analysis project Ga0209350, IMG submission 185822) | Grasslands soil microbial communities from the Angelo Coastal Reserve, California, USA - Sample 09_27_2013_2_20cm (SPAdes) (version 2) | ecosystem: Environmental > Terrestrial > Soil >...
CCGATATTGCTGATCTGGCAGGCGGTGGAAGGCCGGCGCGCGCTGGCAGGAAAATCCGCCGCAGTCAGTGACGCGGATTGAGAACAACGTTGCAGATCGCTCGCGCACGAATCCAGTGGGGTGGGGCGTACTTCGCCTTCAGCATAGTGCGCTCCCGTCGGGCACTGCGCGGTCAGGCCTCGCGAGCACGATGGCGCCGTCCTCGCGCGCAAATCCGGTGATCAGGATCTCGGACTTGAATCCGGCGACCCGTTTCGACCCGAGTCCGGTGGCGCAGATGACCTGCCGCCCAATGAGCTCCTCGGGGCTGTAGAGCGCGGTGATTTGCGCGCTCGACTGTCTGACGCCAAAAGGTCCGAAATCGACCCAGAGCTTGTAGGCCGCCTTGCGAGCTTGCGGAAACTGCTCCACCTTGCAGATGGTTCCAGCTCGCAGGCCGACCCGCTCGAACTCCTCCCAGGTCGCGGACGCTCTCTCTTCGAGGGTATGAGCCATACAGACTGTTCCAGTTTTTACGGGCTGGCAGGGTCGATGCGCCACGCGACCGGGAAGCGCGTCCAAGCCGTTCGATTTGTTCTCGGATCCTACGACATGGCCGCGCACCCCTTGACTGTCAGCCGGTTCGCGCAATAATGTAACGTACGGTACGTTACTTTCTTGCGAGCAACAGACTTGGGCTTGGCTGTTCGCAGTCGTCCGCGCGGCGAGACGAGACGGGCGCAGATTCTTGACGCGGCGCTGGCCGTGTTTCTCGAGCACGGCTATGCGCGTGCGACCATTGAACTCGTCGTCCAGCGCGCGAGCGCTTCCAAAGCCACCATCTACAGCTTCTTCGGCGGCAAGGAAGGCCTGTTCGACGCCCTGATCGATGAACGGGCTGAACGTATCCTGGCGGGTTTCCCGGACATTGACGGCGGCATCATCAACGTGCGGGCCGCGTTGACGAACATTGCCCGACGTTACCTGGAGGTGGCGATGGCGCCCGACGCCATCGCGCTCTATCGCCTGATAGTGGCAGAAGGCCCGCGCTTTCCCGAGCTCGTGAAGGATGTCTACCGCGTGGGGCAGGACCGCGTGGCGGCGCGCCTCGCAAAGGCGCTGCGCACCTGGGCCACGCGAGAGCGCATCTGCCCGGTCGATCCCGATCGAATTTCGACGCAGTTTCTTGCCGTTGTTCGCGGCGACCTGCATCTGCGGGCTCTGGCCGGCCTGCTGCCGGAGGATCTCGCAAGAGCAATCGCGAAGAACGTCCGCGATGCCGTGGAAACATTCTGGCCCGCGCTCCGACCGAAAGACGGCCATGGGCCCTGAGAGCGTCATGGATCGCGCCCGCCATCGCAACCAGGCAGGTGGTGTTATGAAGGCCATGGATCGCAAGACGATCGCGGTGTTTATCGATGCGAGCCCGTCCGGACAGAGGCGGGCGGTTCATGCCGCCACGCTGGCGCAACGCTGGGGCGCCACTGTCGTTGGCGTGCAGGTAGTCGCCGAACCTTCGCCGATGCCGAGATACATGTACAACGCCAGGGGCCGCGGCGCGGTTGCACAGGTGCTCGCCTGCGAACAACAGCTGGCAGCTGATGCCAGAGCCGTCGCGCTCGTGACGGGGGAGCGCTTTCGGGCCCAGTGCGCCCGACTGAAGGTGCATGGCGAGTTTCGAAGTATCGGTCCAGGGCAGGCCAACCAGGAAGCTATCCTGAATGCGTTCCAGTCCGATCTGGTCGTGGCCGGCCACCCCGAGCCGCATGGCCTGCCGCCGCACATGATGCCGGAGAGGATCCTGCTCGAGAGCGGCGGACCGCTGCTCATCATCCCCAATGCCTGGCAAGGTGAGACCATCGGGGAGAAGATCGTAATCGGCTGGAACGCCACTCGCGAGGCGCGACACGCCGTGGCCGACGCCATGGCTTTTCTCGTTGCGGCAGAGTCAGTGACCGTCTTACTCATCGACCCGGAGGAGCATTGGGGTCATGGCCAGGAGCCAGGTGCCGACGTCGCGCTCTACCTGACTCGGCACGGCGCGCCCGTTGCGGTCGAGAAGCTGGCGACGCGCGGCTCGTCGGTGGCCGAAGCCCTCTTGGGTTACGTGGAACAGCACGCTGCCGATCTGCTGGTCCTTGGGGCTTATAGCCACGCGCGTGTGCGGGAGCTCCTTCTCGGTGGTGTGACACGCACGTTGCTGGCGCGGATGCCGGTCCCCGTTCTGATCTCCAGGTAGTCGACCGGCTCCGGCAGCAAGTCTGACGCTCGCCCGATGATGCGCCGCGATCCAAAGCCCGGACAGCATCGGCTGCCCGGGCCTTTCGCCTTTCAACCGCTCAGACGGCTTCCAGCTCGGGCTCGACTTCCTTTGGCTTGTCCGTCTCGGGCTGCGGGCGATCGGGTGGCGCGCTCGGCCGCAGACGCTCGATCACCGACTTGGGCTCTTCGCGCTTCTCGACCCTGGTCGTTGCCCGCTGCAAGAAGAATCGCTCTTCGTAGCACATGGCCGTCCTCCTGCGATGACTTTATTGTGGGCTCCCTGAGCAAAGGATAACATCCTGGCGGCGAAAGTTTACCGCAGTCACTCGGGGCGTGTAGCCTCTGTGGCGTGGAGATTCTGGCCATGGCGCTTGTCCTGACGTCGCCTGCGTTTGCCGACAACGGTGCCATCCCGAAACAGTACACGTGTGAGGGTGCCGATATTTCACCTCCGCTGAATTGGTCAGCGGCCCCGCAAGGCACAAAGACTTTCGCGCTCATCGTCGATGACCCCGATGCGCCGGATCCGCGTGCACCGAAGATGACGTGGGTGCACTGGGTCATCCACAACATACCGGCGGATGCCAAGAGTCTGCCGGAAGGCGCGGCAGAGCGTGGCGTGCCAGCGGGGGCGGTGCAGGGACTCAATGACTGGAAACGCGCCGGCTACGGCGGTCCCTGCCCACCGATCGGCAGACATCGATATTTTCACAAGCTCTATGCAGTCGACACGGTATTGCCCGGTCTCGACCATCCGACCAAAGCCCAGCTTCTGAATGCTCTGAAAGGGCACGTGCTTGCGGAGGCGCAGCTCGTCGGGACCTATCAGAAGGGAGGGTAAGCTGCGAACCGCCCTCCTCTGCCGTCCTTGACGCGCGAGTCGACCATCACCCATCAGCCGCAGCTACCTCGACTTCAGTGCGTACTCGGACTCGCTGGGAGACGCAGCGACGCTTGGCCGATGGGTGCCGCCGCGTTTCGGGATTTTGCTGAAGGAGGAGACTGTGCCGCTGGACTGGCGTTCCAGACTGATCCACTCGCAAGCGAGGGCGCCTGAGGGCTTTCGGTCACTGACTACGCCAACGTACCGGGGCTCGACGACGCTGTTCACGAGCGCCGCAGACGTCACGGACCATTGGGATCAGGAGCATGTCCGGTATTCCTACGGTCTTTACGGTACTCCAACTTCGTTCGAGCTGGCCGCGCGAATCGCTGCCCTCGAGGGCGCTCATCACTGTTTCATAACGCCCGGTGGGCAAGCTGCGATCGCCCTGATTTATCTGACCTTTGCCCGCGCAGGGGGTCACGTCCTCGTGGCCGACAGTGTATATGGACCCAGCCGGGAGCTTGCCGAGCGTTTGCTCTCACGACTTGGGGTCGAGACCGAGTATTACGATCCGTTGATCGGAGCCGATATTCGCCACCTGTTGCGGCCGACAACGCAACTGATCTGGTGTGAGAGCCCAGGATCGGTCACGATGGAAGTGCAGGATATCGGCGCCATATCGAACGCCGCACATGAGGCTGGCGTTGCGACGGCGTTGGACAACACCTATGCGGCAGGGGTTCTGTTCGACGCTTTTGCCGCCGGGATTGACGTGGCCATGCAGGCGCTCACCAAATACGTAGGCGGCCACAGTGACGTACTGCTCGGGTCCGTTACCACCAGAGATCATCGTCACTATCAAGCGCTGGGGGATGCCCGTCAATTGCTCGGAATGGGCGCCTCGCCGGACGATTGCAGTCTGGCGATACGAGGATTGCAAACGCTTGCCGTCAGGCTGGAGCAACTCGAGAAGAGCACGCTCGCGGTTGCCCGGTGGTTGGAGCAGCAACCGGAGACAGCGAGACTGCGTCACCCCGCTTTCGCCAGCTGCCCGGGACATGAAATCTGGAAGAGGGATTTTGCCGGCTCGGCGAGCATTTTTTCCGTTGAATTTGCCCCCTCGATACCCCGCGACGTCATCGTACGTCTGCTCGACGAGCTCAAGCTCTTCAAGATCGGCTACAGCTGGGGCGGAGTGATCAGCCTGGTAATGCCGCACTTCGATCTGCGGCGGCGCTTCCCGAACCACAGCCCGTCGATCGTGCGCTTCAATATCGGCCTGGAGGCCGTGGGCGATCTCATTGCCGACCTGGAGGCGGCGTTTTCCGCTATTCGCTGAGAGCATCGTCGCCTTGCGTCCCCAAGGGGATTCGAACGCCTGTTACCGCCGTGAAAAGCACGGCGCCGCGATCGCATCACCCGGGTGTCGCTCTCCAGCGGTCAACCCTTCTTGGACAAGAGCTCCTCGAGCGCGTAGAGCGTCTTTTGGGGAAAGCGCTCAAGCGGATAATACTTCGTGAGAATCTCGAGCGCCTGCTCAAGTGAGCGGATATCCAGATGCCGCAAAAGGTAGCGGACGTCTTCCTCGTCGTGAAACTCCGCGCCGATTCGCATAGCCAGGCACTTCATCGCAAACAGGTACTCCGGCTGCGCCACCATGATGCGCAGATGATCCAGTTCGATGAAGGGCGCGAATTCTCCTTGCGAGCTGATGCCAGGACGATGGCTAGGTGGAAAACAGCTGGCGGCCTTGTGCGCGCACTTTGGATACTTCCCGGCCACGAACCTCGCCACTCACCGAGAACTTACCGACCGTCGTTGGACTGACAGTGATGCAATCATAAGCTATTGTTTTAATTGGCGTCCCCAAGGGGATTCGAACCCCTGTTACCGCCGTGAAAGGGCGATGTCCTGGGCCTCTAGACGATGGGGACGCGGTCAGGCCGCCGGGCGGGCGCGGAAGATTACACGGCCCGCGCCCGAGGAACAATGCGCAGGGCCCATCCGCGCAAGGCCGCCCGCCGTGGTGGCGCGGCGGGCGGCTCGTCAGCCTCAGAACTTATACGTCGCCCTGACGTTCCAGAATGCGCCCGGCAGATCGTAGGTGCCGGCGTCGTAGCCGTTCAGCGTGCACGTGTAGCAGATCGGCGCATTCTGGCCAAACACGTTGTTGACGCCGAGGTCCAACTTGAGTCCCTTGACCGTCAGGGCGTCGTTCCACCCGACCTGTACGTCGTTGTAAAGGACCGAGTCGAGCGTGTGGTAGACCTCACCGTTCGAGCAGCCCGGCACGTCCGTGATGACCGCGTTGCCGCAGGCTTCCTTTATCGAGTCGAGGTAGCGCAGGTTCCAGCTGACCGACCAGTTGCCCGAGGTCCAGCCCAGCTGGGCATTGGCCCGCAGCTTGGGAATTGCGCTGTCGGTCACCTCGATGCCGACCTGGCGCTGCGACACGATGCCAAGGGAGTCCACTGCCTTGTACTGGGTGACGTCGGTGGCTTGCAGCGAAGCGGTCAACCGACCCCAGCCGTACCGCTTGCCGACCCAGTCGATCTTGGCGTCGACGCCGCCCGTTTGGATCTCACCGAAGTTCTGCAGGAGATTCCTCGGGGGGTTCAGATTGCCGTTCGGCTGGCGTGAGAACGGCGCGCAGATCGGTCCGCCGACGCCCCCCTGCGCGATGCACTGATTGAGGAGCGCCTGCAGGTCGGCCGCCTGGATCGCGCCCGTGATCTTGTGGTGGTAATAGGTCGCTTCGAGCGCGAGCCGGTCGGTCGCCGCGGACTCCGCCCAGCTGGCGAGGTACTGCAGACCGCCGGTGTAGCTGTCGGACTTCTCCGGGTTCAACGCTGGGTTGCCGCCGGTGAAGACCGTGATCTGAGTGTTGACCTGTTGGAACCCGACGGGGACACCTTGTGCCACGCATCCCGGGGGTAGCGGGATCACCGGGCCGCTGGTGGGGCCGCAGGGGTCGGTGAGGGTGGGCGCGAACGTCGTCAGGCCGTAGAGTTCCCCAAGGTTCGGCGCCCGGAAGCCCTTCGAGTAAGTGCCGCGGAACGCGAGGTCGTTGACCGCCTGCCAGCGGAACCCGACTTTCCCGGTGGTGTCACCGCCGAAGGTCGAGTAGTCGGAGTAACGCACCGCCGCACTGGTGCCGAGGCTTGCGAGCAGCGGGAAGTGGAACTCCGCGTACGCCTCGTTGACGTGATAGCTGGCGCTCACCGGAAAGGCGGGCGAGTCCTGCGATTCACCGCTCTGGCGCAACGGATCGGGAACGAACGCACCGTCGTACTTGCGATGCTCGGCGCCGATCGCGAAGCCCGCGGCGCGATCGCCGATCTTGAACATGTCCCCGGTGATGTTGGCGGAGAACAGCTGCAGCTTCTGGTCACTGGAATCGTTCTGAGTCGCGCGGATGTAGTTGATCATCGCCGCCGTCATCGGCCGGCCCTGGCCACCGAACAGGTCGAGCGGCACGCACCCGGGGGTCGCGTTGCAGACATTGACGTCGCCGAGTGCGATCTTCAGTTTCGCCACGTTGTAGCCGTTCAGGAAGGTCTGGGTCGCCTTGTTGTCGGAGTTCGCGTAGTTGATGTCCCACAGGAAGCCGTTACCGACGTGCAGCGTGCCCTTGAATCCGGCGCTGAAGTAGTAGGTGTTGACGTCCTGGGTGAAGATACGCGGGCCCACCTCGAGCGGCCGGCGTCCGATGAGCACGAAGTTGGTGGCTGCATCGAGTGCGTAGCCGAACGGGTTGTAGGGGTTGTTGGCCGCGACGGAGATCGTATCCGCGAGACCGCCGGATCCGGCCCCGGGACCGACGAAGATCGGCTCCGGCGCCGCCTGGTTGGCGGACTGACGGTTGTTGAACAGCCCCTTGAAGTACAGGTCCACGTCCTCGCTGGCGTGGTACGTCAGGTTCGTGAAGATCGACTTGCGCTCGGAAGGCGTCGACAGCAGGTTGAACGGCGCATAGTTGAATCGGTCGCTGTTGGTGAAGTGGTGGTACGTGTCGGTTGCCGGATTGTTCGGACTCCAGGCCGGCGTGGTCGTGCCGTTGTTGAGTGTCACACTGTAATCGCCGCCCGCAGCGCAGGATTCCGGCACAGTCGCCGGGGCGTTCGGGTCACAGAATATGAAGCGTCCCTGCGGCGTTCCCGAGCTGCCGGCCAGCAGTCCCGCGACCGGCTCCGGAAAGGACGACTGCGCCCATTTACCTGAACTGATCGCATCCTGGTTGAAGTAACTCACGACGAACATTCCCGAGAACTTGTCGCTCGACCCGCCCGCGGTGAAGCTGGCTTCAGTCTGGCGGCCGCCCTTGTCGAGCGCGCCGGTGTAGCCGTTCACCTCGACGCCGTCGACCTTCTTGCGGGTGATGATGTTGACGACGCCCGCGATCGCATCCGACCCATAGATTGCGGACGCGCCGTCTTCCAGGATCTCGATGTGATCGACGATCGACATCGGGATCGTGTTGAGGTCGGCGCTGCCGCTGACGCCCGAGGCGGAGGATTCGTTGACCCAGCGGATGCCGTCGACGAGCACCAGCACGCGTTTCGAATCGAGACTCCGCAGGTCGATCTGCGTGGAACCCGCCCCGATGCCGCCACCATCCGGCGGGTAGCCGAAGTTTCCGGAGGAGTTGAACTTGGTGTTGAGCGCCTTGCCGCCGGTCGTCAGCTGCTGCAGCAGATCCCCGACGCTCGCCAGCCCGGTCTTCTCGATCGCCTCCGCGCTGATGACCGAGAGCGGCTGCTCCGCCTGCGCACCGACCCGGGCGATGCGCGAGCCGGTGACGACGACTTCCTGTACACAACTCGGCTGCCCCGGCTTGCACTCCTCGCCCGGCAGGCCGGCCTGCTGCGCGTGCGCCGGTGTCGCCGCGGCGGCGCACGCCGCCACCGCGCATTTAACCGCCAGCATGATCTGATTCGAACGGGCCGATGGACCTGATCGCATGATGATCTCCCCTTGATTTGTCTTGTCTGGGTCGGCGCTAACCAACGCGACGACTGATTGCCCTGGCGCACCTTGCCCTGGGGCACCGCAGTGCTGTCCTCGGAAGCAATCCGCCAAGGTTGGTTAGCTTTACTTAAAGTTCAGGCTAGCACCGCAGTAACGCGGCAGGCAAATGCTGTATCAATTACGCAGCAAAACGAGTCGTCTTTGCCTGCGGCAGGCGGCGCATCTGTTGTAAATTATCAACAAAGGGCCACGCGCATCGCCGGCTACACGGCCGTGCGCGAGCCTCAGCGTGGGTGCACGGGGTTGCGGGCCCCGAGTGGCGGGTATCTTGGGGTTGGTGGAGCCAGGCGGGATCGAACCGCCGACCTCTTGCATGCCATGCAAGCGCTCTCCCAGCTGAGCTATGGCCCCACGCGAAGCGGCGGGACGCTACGCACGGCCTCCGGGCTTGTCAAGCGTCGCGGGAACCGGAGCGATCACCCCGCCGCCGTGTGCACCCGCTGCGCGCTCTTGCCTTCGAAGGAGGCGGCCCGGGCTAGAATCGCAAACCACAAGGCTGAAAGTTGCGGGGATCTCTGAGCAACGCCAGTACCGCGGCCCCTGACCAGGCCGCCATTCTGCGGATGATCCAGGCGGCCAAGGCAGCGGCAGCCGCCGGCCGCGGCAGCGAGGCCGACGAGCTGCTCGCGCGCGCGGCGCAGGCCGTGCCGGGACACCCGGCGCTGCTGAATGAGCAGGGGCTGCGCATGATGCAGCGTGGGGAGGCCGCCAAGGCCCGGGAGCTGTTCCAGCGCGCGACCGCCGCGGACCCGAACCATCCGGCATTGTGGACAAACCTGGCCTCGAGCCTGCACGCACTGCGCCTCCCGCAGGAGGAGATGGTGGCTATCGAGCGGGCGCTCGCGCTCGAGCCCCGGCATCTCACTGCGATCCTGCAGAAGGGCGCCCTGATCGAGGGTCGCGGCGATGCGCGTGGCGCGGCGCGGATCTACCGCAACGCCCTGGCGATCGTGCCACCCGAGGTGACGCCGCCAGAAAGCGTGCGGGCGGCGCTGGAGCTCGCACGCGCCGCGGTGCGCCGGGACGATGCCGCGCTCGCTGGCACGATCGAGGAGCGGCTCGCCAGCATCCGCGCACAGCGCGGTGGCGGCCCCTACCGGCGTGTCGAGAAGTGCATTGAGCTCTTGACCGGCAAGCGCAGCCGCTACGTGCCGCAGCCGACGTTCCTGTACTTTCCGGACCTTCCGACGCCGGAGTACTTCGACGGTGTGGAATTCCCCTGGCTGGGTGCGATCGAGGCCGCAACGGCTGAAATCCGCGCCGAGCTCACCGCGGTGCTGAGCTCTGACCAGGCCGGGCTCCAGCCCTACGTGTCCTATCCCGAGGGCGTGCCGCTGGACCAATGGCGGGAGCTCAACAAGTCGCGCCGCTGGAGCGCGTACTTCCTGTGGAACGAAGGCGTGGCGCAGCCGGAGCATCTGGCGCGATGCCCGCGCACCGCGCAAGTGCTGCAAAGCGCACCTCAGTGCGACGTGGCAGAGCACGGGCCGAACGCGTTTTTTTCGATACTCGAGGCGCGCACGCGCATACCGCCGCACACCGGGGTCACGAACGCGCGACTGACCGTGCACCTGCCGCTGATCGTGCCTCGGGACTGCGGTTTTCGCGTCGGCAGCGAGACCCGCGAGTGGATTCCCGGCAAGGCGTGGGTGTTCGACGACACCATCGAGCACGAAGCCTGGAACGGCTCCGACACCCCGCGTGCGATCCTGATCTTCGATATCTGGAACCCTTACCTGAGCGAAGACGAGCGCGAGCTGGTGCGAGCCGCGATCGAAACCGTCGGCAGCTACTACAACGGGACGGCGGGGCGCGTCGCGTAAGCCCCGCTCACGCGAGCGCCCCTGGCCGCCCTGGCGGTGGTGGCGGTTTCATTCAAGCCGAACCCGGCGGTGATTTGGCCAGCACCGCGTCCAGGCGCGCGAGCGTGCGCTCGCGCCCGAGCAACGCCAGTGTCGCATCGATCGGCGGCGACACGGCCGTGCCGGTCACCGCGACGCGCACCGGCTGCGCGATCTTGCCGAGCCCGCTGTTCAGCTGCGTCGCCAGCTCGTTGAGCGCGGCATGAATCGTCGCGGCGCTCCAGTCTGGCAAGCTGGCGAGCCGCTCGCGGACTGTCGCCACCGTGGCCATAGCATCGCCGCCGAGATGCTTGGCGGCCGCCTTGGGATCCAGCTCGATGCGGTCGACGAAGAAGAAGCGGCTGTTCTGCGCCATCTCCTTGAGGGTCTTGGCGCGCTCGCGCTGCGCGAGAATCACGCCCTCGAGCAATGGCTGATCGCTGCTGTCGCAGCCCAAACGGCGCAGCTGCGCGCGCAGGTGCGGCACGAGGGTTGCGGGTTGCGCGCGCACCATGTGCTGCTGATTCAGCCACAACAGCTTCTCAGGGTTGAAGGCCGATGCCGCCTTGTTGACGTCATGGATGTCGAACGCCGCGATCATCTCCGCGCGCGTGAACACCTCCTGGTCGCCGTGCGACCAGCCCAGGCGCACGAGATAATTAAGGAGTGCATCCGGCAGGTAGCCCTCCTCCTCGTATTGCAGCACGCTCACCGCGCCGTGGCGCTTGGAGAGCTTGGTGCCATCGGGCCCGAGGATCATGGGGACGTGCGCGTAGAGCGGCAGGGTGGCGCCGAGCGCCTGCAGCATGTTCATCTGCCGCGGCGTGTTGTTGAGGTGATCATCGCCGCGGATGACGTGCGTGACCTGCATGTCCATGTCGTCGACCACCACGCAGAAGTTGTAGGTCGGCGTGCCGTCCGAGCGCGCGATGATCAGGTCATCGAGCTCCGCGTTCTGGAACGTCACCGGCCCGTGCACCAGGTCCTGCACCACCACCATGCCATCCACGGGATTGCGAAAACGCACGACCGGATCGATTCCCGGGCGCGGCTCGCGCCGCTCGCGGCAGATTCCGGGGTAGCGCGGCTTTTCCTTGCGCGCGATCTGCTGCTCGCGCAGGGCATCCAGCTCCTGCTTCGTGCAGTAACAGTGATAGGCGCTGCCCGCCTGCAGCATGCCCCGGATGATCTCGCGGTAACGATCGAAACGCTGCGTTTGATAGTAAGGGCCCTCGTCCGCGTCGAGCCCGAGCCAGGCCATGCCCTCGAGGATCACCCGCACCGCCTCCGCTGTGGAGCGCTCCCGGTCGGTGTCCTCGATACGCAGAATGAACCTGCCGCCGGTGCGCCGCGCGTACAGCCAGCAGAACAGCGCCGTGCGCGCGCCGCCGACGTGCAGCAGCCCGGTGGGACTGGGCGCAAAGCGCGTGACGACTGTCATGTGGACCTGCCGACCTGTCCGCCATTGTGAGGGGCGCGCATGTTACCAAGGGCCGCAGCGGTGCGCCTCGCCCCGTGTGCCTGCGCGGCTCACGCGGGCGCCTGCCGACGATTTGCCTTTGCCCTCGGCCCGCCTATAGACTTTCCGTCCCTCAAAATGGGCGGTTAGCTCAGCGGTAGAGCACTGCTTTCACACGGCAGGGGCCACTGGTTCGATCCCAGTACCGCCCACCAATGAAATCACTTGGCCCGCGCTGACGCCTCCGACGCGCCGCATAGCGGGCGATCGCAGCGCGGTTCAGCTGAGACGATAGTCCTCGTAAGCGGCACCGAGCCATGCGAAGCCTCGGTCGTGAGCTAACACCCTAGAGCGCATGCATTCGGCAACGGCGGCCTGCCAGGCATCATTCTCACCCATGCGGTTTGCGGCGCGCCTTTGTCTCGCCGCCGCCTTCTCCGCCTGTATGCGATGGATACCCTGCCATCCGTACCGCCCCAAATAGGCTTTAACGGCTTGGGGGTCTTGCGCTCCTTCGAGTACTTCAGCCAACGTTACCGGACTGATCCATAAACGGGCGCGTCGGTTTCGTTTCAGCCACTGTAACGCGGGACCTTCCTCATCGTTGTCCGCCATCTCATTCAGCAAATCGATGACAAAAGAGGAGTCTAGGAGATATTTCTTCATCGACGCGTGACCCGCAAGCGCACATCGCCCATGCGCTTTCGGGCATCGGCCAACACATCGGCCGCGGTCTCGAAGGGCTGCTCACGGATGAGCTTACGAACGAAGCTGGCCTTTTTCATCCCTGCACTGCGCGACCTGCGCGCCAGCATCCGCGCTTCTTCCTCCGTCAACCGAACCGTGAGAATTGCCATAGTGGAGCTAATAATAGATGTATGTCATTTGTATGTCAACAGGCCGATGCTGGATCTGTTCATAGCCACGCGGCGCAGAGCACGCCGCAAAGCCTGACGATGACGGTCGGCAGGCAGAGAAATGCGGTTCCGGTGCATCGGCGGACGAGCTCGCGCGCAAAAACAGCAGCGGCCGACATCAATCATGCGAGGGCCATTGGGCGCTCTTTACTCCTGCGCCGTACTATTCGCGGGTGTCACCTCACCGGAGGAACTCATGGATGACAAGGACTTGGAGAGCCGAACGGAAATGTCGCACTCGCGCTCGCGCCGTAAGTTTTTATATGCGGTTGGTGGTGCCGGAATCGTGTCAGCTGCGGGGCTGGCATCGATGGGCGCCCAGCGGAGTGCCACTAAGATCGACCACAGGAGGAGCCAGATGGAGAGCCCGATCGAGGTAGTGCGCAGGTTCTGCGCGGCGTGGTCCGACAATATCGCGGCCGCCGAGCTGGCCGCATTTTTCACCGACGACGCCGTCTACCACAATATCCCGCTGGCGCCGGTCACCGGCAGGGAGGCCATCGCGAACAACATCGCCTCGTTCATCCGCCCTGGCGCGCCAGGCATCGAGGGCATCCAGTTCCGCGTCATCAACATCGCAGCCAATGGTCCGGTCGTGATGACCGAGCGGGTGGACGTCTTCAAGCTCCCTGACAAGTCGTTCGAGCTGCCGGTCATGGGGACCTTCGAGGTCAGTGACGGCAAGATCAGCGCCTGGCGCGACTATTTCGACATGAACCAGTTCACCAGCCGGATGGGATAAGGCTGGGCGCGTCTATCGCTGGTATCGGCTGGAAGGCCTGCAGCTGCGCATGCGGGTACGCCGGCGCAAGCACATGTGTCTGCACCGTGGGCCCGTCCCTCAGGCGCGGCGCACGCATGAGCGCTGGAGCATGGATTTCATCCACGATCAGTTGTTCGAACCCCTCCAAACCTTACGTTGAGGTGTCCACGCAGGCGGGTCAACTCCACCCTGGGCAAGCACCGCATGTGAGAGAGGGTCACCAGCTTCCCGTCGCTCGGTTCGTCTTGACTGACCGATTTCGGCTATCGCGAATGCCCGGTCGGGGTCCGACAGCGGACTCTGGGACAATTTCTCTTTGCCGCGAATTTGGGACAATTCTGTCCGGCCCAATAACCCAAGCGTTCGGTTTTCATGCGTAAATCAGACCTGATACCTGGCTGGATAAAGAAGGAGCTGCGCGCGAATTTCGCTCGGGCCTCCCGCGCTGGGCGCCGCGCCGCAAAAACCGAACCGCGAGCTGCCTTTGCTGCGTACCGTTCCCGAGAGCGTGCACTGCGGATCGGGCTCACGACCGGGGCTACGATTACGTTGCCGGTAAAGCTGATTTCGTGTCTCAAGGGAGTCCGACCCAAAGATCTCCGTGCGGTTGAAGTTCTTGGGCGCGGCAGTGGCCTGCACTGGGGAGGCCTTGACCTCGATCTGAGCGTACCCGGTCTCCTTTCCTCCTTGTTTTCCGGACCCGAGTGGCTGGCAGAGCTCGGCCGCATCGGCGGTCGGAATTCCTCCGCCGCCAAAGCAGCTGCAGCACGCAGAAACGGGCGCAAGGGCGGCCGTCCGCGCACCCGATCGAGGAAGGATTCCGTGGAATCTTGACGCCTCGCCCTTCCGGTATTACTTTATGACTACCTAGAACATGAGCATTGAATCACCCTGATGGCCGCTACCAGCCTGAAACTCCCTGAAGACCTCAAACGCCGCATCGAGCGACTGGCGAGTGCCGCAAATAAGACGCCCCACGCGTTCATGGTCGAAGCGCTGGCTCGTGAAGCTGAGCGATCGGAACTGAGGGCGCGCTTCGCCGACGAGGCAGCGCGTTCAGAGGAGGAAGCGCTTTCGAGCGGAAAGGCCTTTGATCTCACCTCTGCCTTTGACTATCTGGCCGCGCGAGCGTCTGGCGCCAAGGCGCGGCGCCCCAGGGCCCGTGCATGGCGACGGTCGAAATAACTCAAAAAGCGCTTGCTGACCTCGAACGGCTCTTTGACTTCATCGCCGCCGAGAATCCCCGAAAGGCGCGTGAACAGATTCTGAGCGTGCGAAAGGCTTTTGAGCTTCTGGCTGATCATCCTCTCCTCGGACGGCCCGCTGAAAAGGGGCGACGCGAGCTCATCCTCTCGCGCGGCCGTTACGGGTACATCGCGAAGTACCGTTGGCTCCCGGCCGAAGACATCGTCCTCATTCTTGCCGTTCGACACCAGCTTGAGGCGGGATACGCCGGCGAGTAAAGCGCTCCGATCGCAGCACAGAATTGGAGGATTGTTGCAATCAGGGACATTGTCGTTGCCGCGTAAGCACCCTACTTCCGTTTCACACTGCGGCGTTCGCTTAATGACCGCTGCTCGCAGACGGCAGCGGCCGGAAATCACTTTGAGTGCGGGACCCGGCTGCACCTCTGTCTACTACCGGCCCAACTCCGGACGTACGCTGCGTCAGCCTGGGAGCGCGATCGTGGAGTTTTCCTGCGCCGGTGAGATGCGCGGTCTGCCCGCGACAGCGTAAGCTCTATAAGCAAGGGGAATATGACTCCATCCAACAAGAGCCAGGGAATCGGAGGAAAAATGAGCCGGCGCGACCTGTTGCGGCTCGGTGTCGCCTCGGCGCTTGGCGGGTGGCTCTCCGGCTGCGCCCGCTGCGACACCGGCTTCCCAACGCGGTACGATTTCTGATATTTAATTGAGTTGAGCTAGCGCACAATTGCTCCGAGACGGCAGGGGCCGCAGGCCGATCACAGCGACCGATCGACCAATCGCCCGCGAGTCAGATCGGTATCTCGAAGCGCTTTCGACCGTCTATACGGTACACGGAAAAGTCCCGTCGGTCAGTTGTGAGGACAATATTGGTCTTCAGGTCTTCAGCCAGAACAACCAACGTGGAGTCTGCGAAGTCCATCGGGCAATCCGCATACTGCACCATGAGCTCGCGCGCGCGGCGGAGGGCCGCGGCGCTTGTCGGCACAAGCACCGCGCCACCAGACAACACGAAGTCCAGACAGGCAACGCCGCCGCCGGATACCCGCGCCAAAAGGTGCGTTGCCTCCGTCACGACCGCCTCAGTGGTGACCGCTTCACGCTGCCAGGTTTGAAAAAAACCAACAAATTCCCTGTGATGGCGCTGGCTGCGGTCGAGCAAAGAGACCAGGGCGCCCGTGTCCAGGAGCAATTCACCTGGCACGCTGCAGAGACTCCAGGATGTACGCGCGATGCTCCTCGGCAAGATCGACTACGCCCGAGTCCACCGAACCGATGAGAGCCCGCACACGTTCCCCCGGCCGAGCATTTCCACCGGAACCGAGGCGCAAGTACTCTCGCAGAGCAGCTCGCACGACCTCGGATGCTCTGCGACCCGATTTGCGCGCAGTACGTTCGAGCGCCCTGGCTAGTTCTGCCGGGAGACGCACCGTGAGTTGTGATTCCATAATGCATTACATTGTAGTGCATTTGCAGTGCATGCGGCAAATCGACGCGGGGCGGGTGCGACGAACCGCGGCGCTTGCAGCTCATCCTGGCGGGCATCGACACGGTCCTTGACCGCTGAGCATCGCTGCGGCTTCGTGCCAAAGCGCCGGCCGGCGATCCCAGTACCGCCCACCAATTGCAAGTTCGCGCAGTTGACGCGGCACCGCGACGCACCAGAAGCAGCTCGACGCCGACGAAGGGGTCGCAGAGGCGGCTCGCCAGATTCTTCCTCGTCTACGACGGAATCATGGATGCGGCGCGCTCGGGTTCTCTTCCCAAGTCGGCCATCCACGCGACCGGGAAGTGGATCTTCCGCGGGAACACGCCGAGCGCCCCGGCGCGCCGCGCCTGCGCTGCTCGCAGTGCGCGGGAAAAAGGCCACGGAGGTCGTAGCGGTGGCGAAGCCTGGGCCGCGCGGTACCCCAAGGAATCCGCACCAGCGGCGGAAGGCCGCGCTACCGAGCTGCCGCAATCTCCGCCTGCCGGGCGGTAACTAGGCAGCGTCGGAGGTTCGTTCCCGAAGGCACCCTGACACCATAAAGGCGTGTTTGCCGACGACCCTGGTAAGCGATTTCGGAACTTTCCTGAACCGGGCCACCTCGCGAGCTCGCTTGACACTCACAGCAGCTCGGCCATAGCATTTTTGCCTAGCATTCATTCCTCGCCCGTGCGCTGGTTGTGCGGGCTCTGTTCCTCAGCGTGCTCATGCTGGAGTTTGTTGATCATGCGCGGATCGGCCCGTATGACCATCCGCCCCAAACAACTCCCGTTTGGCACTCCCAAAATCAGTCGGGGGTTGCAATGAAATCGAAAAAACCGGCCTTTGCTCCTCTGGTGGTACTTGGGTTTACTGCGAGTTTCATGGCCTTTCCGCTGCTTGCGGGCCCGCCAACGACCCCGGCAAACATCGACGTCAGCCGACTCTCTAACAACGAGTCCGAGGAGACAATTGCCGTCAATCCAACGAACCCGAACAATATCGTGATCGTTACCAACGTCGTCGTCCCGGCAGCGGGTATGTTTGTGGCCGTGAGCGTCGACGGCGGCTCCAACTGGGCCACGAGAATCATCGGCAACAACGACAACCTGGGCGCCGCATGTTGCGATCCGAGCTTGTCCTTCGACGAATTCGGCAACCTTTTCCTCACGTACCTTTTCAACGTTGGCAACACTGTGCCGGTCGCGCTTAGCACCGATGGCGGGTTAAGTTTCAACATCATTGCCAATATCGCAAAACCTGCGAGTGCAAAGCTGCAAACCAGCGACGAGCGCCGCGGTTTGTTCCGCTTCGTGGATCAGCCCACAATCGTGGCAGGGGAAGGTGAGGTTTGGGTCGTGTTTAACGGAGGCGGTCCCATCGTCGCCACTGGTGCGCCGGTGACCGGGTTGGGCGAGGTAGGCAGCTTCATTACGCCGGAAGTCGTCGCCGGCACGAACAATTGCACCTACGGCGACGTAGCCATCGGCCCCAACGGCCAGGTGATGCAAGTCTGCACGCTGACAGAAAGCGGCCAGGGTGGCGGCAAGATCTATGTCAATGTCGATCCCGACGGTCTCGGTCCAGCTGGATTCGCCGATCACAGCATCTTCGTCGTCGACACTCACGTTGGAGGTTTCGACTTCATACCGGCCCAGCCGGACCGCTCAATTGACGCCGAGCCGGGCCTCGCATGGGACCGTACCGGTGGCCCGCACAAAGGCCGGGTGTACTTGGTGTACACGCTCGAGCAGAAGAACGAAAGCGACAACACCGACATTTACGTCCGCTATTCTGACAATGACGGCGCGACTTGGAGCGCGGGCGCACGGGTGAACGACGACAACACCAAGAATAGTCAATTCCTGCCGAAGATTTCTCTCGACCCCACAACCGGGAATATCGCGGTCATCTGGTATGACGCCCGCGACGATCTTGGCACCGGGGGGGCGGGTGACACTGACGGCATCCCCAACACCGATGCACGGGTCTGGGGCGCGTTTAGTACCGACGGAGGGCAGACGTTTACCAAGAACATTCAGATCAGCGCCGGAACGTCCAACTCCCATGATGCGCAGAATGGCATTGACTACGGCGACTACTCGGGGCTGTCGTTCTACGCCGGAATCGCACATCCGGCATGGTCCGACAATTCAAATAGCACCGGGAACAATCCTGACGGTACTCTCCACCAGCTCGATATCTACAGCGCGAGCGTGCCGGTGCGCGGGCGATAAGCCTTTGTTGTACATTAGGACGAGAAGACTGTTGGCAATCGGAGGGGCCACTGGTTCGATCCCTGTGCCGCCCATCATTCAGGATTAAGCCGCGCGCGGGGCATCCGTAAGTCCGATCGTGAGCCGCTTGCCGACGGCTGCAGCGGCCTTCTGGACAGTCTCAAGCAGGATATTGGGATTCTTTGGGTCAAGGAGTCGCTCGAGCTGGCTGCGACTAGTTCCCATCCGCTTTGCCATTTCACTCTTGCTGATACCCTCCTTCTTCATGGCTTCAGCGACTTCCCAGGACAATACCCGCTTCCAGGCGAGTGCCGTCACTTCTTCGTAAAGCCCCTCGGTCTGCAGAAACTCGTCGAACGAGGAGCCCAGATGCTTATTTCGCCGTCTTGCCACTTTCCACCTCCTTCTGCCGCCTCACCGCCAGATCGAGCTCCTCCGCCGGCGTCTGCTGAGTCTTCTTGATGAAGCCGTGCAGCAGCACCATTTGCCCTTGATACACGAAGAACAGAACGCGCGCGATCCGGTTCTGGGTCAGAGTGCTCCTCACCTCCCAAAATCCCCGCCGTGACGTGAGCGCCCGGCAAGTGGGCATAGCCACCGACCAGCCGAACTCGACAGTAGCGATGTCTGTCCCCACGATCCGCTTGTCCTCGCGCGAGAGCGCTTTTAGCCATTTGCGCACGGGCTCGGCACCCCTCGCCGTTCTATAAAAGGTCGCCGGAAGAATCTTGCGCTTGGCAGCCATTGCTCTCCGTACCGTATGAGGTACAGCGTACCTTATACGGTACTAGACTTCAAATACCGAGGAGCGGTTCGCTTCAATGCTCGGAAACGTGACGCGGCTGATTGCCCCTGCTCACAGACGGCAGGGCTGTCGGGCGCAACGCTCGTCATGAGCGTCAGGAGCCGGCCAATGGACACTCGAGCTCGGCCGATGGTACAGCACGCGCGTCGTGTCCCGCCCGCAGTATCGAGAGTGCCACAGAAGGCAGACTTCGCTCATTCCAGCTTACCAATCAAGCGATAGACAGCTATCAGAATTCCGAACCCGAGATGCATTCCCACTGACATAACAAGCATCAGGATTCCAATCTGGACGCTCACAATCTTTGTTGCCAGCAGAAAAATGATCACTCCGGCAAGACCCATGAACGAAGCAACGATGCCAACGACAA
>Ga0209350_1000592_pt1 | contig 19144 bp, 20 predicted proteins | sample GraSoi013_2_20cm_2_FD_185822 | JGI IMG/M metagenome (GOLD analysis project Ga0209350, IMG submission 185822) | Grasslands soil microbial communities from the Angelo Coastal Reserve, California, USA - Sample 09_27_2013_2_20cm (SPAdes) (version 2) | ecosystem: Environmental > Terrestrial > Soil >...
TTGATACTGACCAAGCTACTCGGTGCCGTTGGAGAAACACCTTGCAACTACAACGCGCACGTCTTAAGGCGCGGCGTGGAGATGCAGACGAGTCGCTGTGGACGAAGTTGGGCGAAGCTGGTCATCACAACTATCCGGATGTTTCTGCGTTACCTCGTCGTATACAACCCGTGCGATCCCAACCTGGTAGATGCTCTGCCGACCATTGCTCATTGGAAGCGGGCGTCCTGTCCAGACTATCTCTCAAAAGAGGAAGTCGAGAAACTCGTCGTCGCTTGTAATCCTGTGACAGCCGAGGGTGCGCGAGATAGAGCGGTGCTTTTGCTTTTGGTTCGGCTTGGATTGCGCGCCGGCGATATCGTACATCTGCGTCATGCAGACATCGATTGGGAGAACGGAGCCCTTAAGCTAACTGGAAAGGGCCGCCGACAAAGCGCGCTCCCTCTGCCTCAAGACGTAGGCGATGCCATTCTGAACTACGTAGAGCACTGGCGCCCTGACGTTCGCGATGAACACGTCTTTCTGCGTGTGAATGCGCCGTTCGTCCCACTGGGCGGTAGTTCGGCGGTGTCTTCTCTGGTTAGGCGTGCGGCGCGACGAGCCGGCCTATCCGCGAGGCGTATCGGCGCGCATATCCTGCGTCACACGGCGGCGAGTCTGATGCTCCGGGAAGGGGCGTCGTTACAAACTATTAGCCACGTCCTGCGTCACCAGAGCCTCGACACTACCGTGATTTACGCCAAAGTCGACGTAGAGATGTTATCGGAGATTGCTCAGCCTTGGCCCGAGGAGGTGCAGTCATGTTGATGCAGGCCATCGACAGCTATCTCCAATTGCGAAGGGCGGGCGGCTATCAACTCCGAGATACAGAAGTCCTGCTAAAGGAATTTGCGTGTTTCGCGGCCGAGAGAGGCGAGATCCATATCAAGGCCGATACGGCGATCGCATGGGCTAGCCGTGCGACATCCCAGCAACAACGAGCGCGGCGTCTGAACAACCTTATCCTATTCGCACGCTACATCCGCGCTGAGGATGCCGAACATCAACTTCCTCCGGCAGGGGTCTTTGCCCATCACGTGCGCTCGCGCCGGCTACCACACATCTTCGCTCCGACACAAATCGCCGCGATCCTCGCGGAAGCCAAGCAACTCCCACCGGCAGGATCTTTGAGGCCGCTTACTTTCTACACGCTCTTTGGGCTGGTGGCGGCCTGCGGTTTGCGGATCTCGGAGGCGCTCGCACTCCAAATCGATGACATCCGCCCTGACGGACTTTACATCCGTGAGACCAAATTTCGAAAAAGTCGGCTTGTGCCACTTCATCCAACGACGGAAAAACAACTGATCCTCTACCTTGATCGTCGCAAACAACTGGCAGGCGTGGAGACACGTGTTTTTGTCTCACTGCGCGGTAAGCCCCTGCACTATGCAACCGCGATTGAGACCTTCATTTTCCTCCTGCGCAAGCTCGGGGTGCGTGAAGGGCCGGGGCAGCCCGGCCCACGGCTGCATGACCTAAGGCACACCTTTGCCTCAAGGGCGTTGGAGAACAGTCCACATGAGCAATCGAGAATCACCAAGCACATGCTGGCCCTCAGCACTTACCTCGGACACGCGCACATCAGCGATACGTATTGGTACCTGCAGTCCACAACGCATCTCATGACGGATATCGCCGATGACTGTCAAGCCCATTTGGAGGGAGCACAACTATGACTCTCATCGCGCCTCATATTACTGCCTACTTACGCGAGAGGTTACCCAACGAACGAAAGGCCAGTCCCCATACCTGCGATACCTATGCTTATGCCTTTCAGCTGCTCTTCCAGTTCGCCAGCCAACGGCTGGGCTGCTCGCCAGCCGCACTCCAGTTGGAGCAACTCGATGCACCTCTGGTGTTGGCTTTCCTCGAACATCTTCAAGCGGGCCGGCGTAACGGCCCTTCCACACGAAACGCACGTCTGGCTGCTATCAAGTCATTTATGCACTTCCTTGAATACCGTGTTCCATCGGCCTTGGAACAACTTCGCCAGGTGCTAGCCATCCCGTTTCAAAAGACGGACATCCGTCTGGTGCGACATCTCACGCAAGCTGAAATGCAGGCCATACTCGATGCTCCCGATCCCAACACTCGTGATGGCGTCCGCGATCGCGCCATGCTTCACTTGGCGTTCACCGGCGGCCTTCGGGTCTCCGAATTAGTCGGACTCAAACTCAGCGATGTGACATTTCGCGCGGGCTATGTCGATATCCATGTGATGGGAAAAGGGAGGAAGGAGCGCGTCCTTACCCTCTGGAAAACTGTTGCAGGCAGCCTGCGAGCGTGGCTTTCCATTCGAGGCGACGCGAGCGTTCCTGAACTGTTCCTCAATGCGCGCGCCCAGCCCCTTACACGCTCTGGCTTTAAGCATATCCTCAATAAGCACATTCCCGCTGCCGTTAGCAAATGTCCTCCCTTGAAAACTAAACGACTGTCTCCGCACGTTCTGCGGCACACTTGTGCCTTAAACACACTGCAGGCAACCGGTGATATCCGCAAAGTAGCCCTCTGGCTCGGGCACGAAAGCATTCAGAGCACTGAGGTATACCTCCGGACGGACCCTTCACAGAAGCGCGAAATGCTTGAGGCCGTCCTACCACCGACTCTGAAACGAGGCTTTTTCCGACCCGCAGACAAGCTCATCGCTTCATTCAGAGGCAAATAGTTATGTGCAGGACAATCACTCCCAGGGGCTTGTCTCCGTAGATTCCGTCTGGGTCCAGAGCACATAACTTTTCCCGGCACATCAGATCGCTTATGCGCCATGGCCCATAAGCGATCCTTGCGGCCCTTTCCGCCGCGGATGTGCACCACCATGCGCTGGCTGTCGATGTCTGTGGCTTTTAGGTGGGTCAACTCGGCGTTCCTGGCGCCAGTAGCGTAGAGGGTCATGAGCAAGATGCGCTCGCGCTGACTGCGCGCTGCATGGATGAGTTGCTCGACCTCTTTCTGGCTAAGAATCGTCGGCAGGCGACGAGTCTTTTTCGGATAGGGAGTCTCGGCGATACTCCAGCTTTTTTTGAGCGTCTTGATGTAAAAGAACCTTAAGGCGGCCAGACGGATGGCGACCGTGCCTGGTGACAACTTCCGTTTTTGAAATAGTTCGGCTTGGTATTCGCGAATGTGCCGCGGGCCCAAGCGGTCCGGCGGACGGTTGAAATGTCGAGCAAAATCCTCGACGGTCCGGATGTAGTAGCGTATGGTATGTTCAGAAAAATTACGACGCTGGAGTTCTTCCAGCATCGTTTTGCGAAGATGGGTCACGGGAACACCTCCTGTGACCCACACTTATACCAGAGCCATCAAGCAACCAACGCTCCACTACCTCACGCGAAGCGTCCGCCGCGCAGCGGCTACGTGCATTAACGGGGAACCCTTCCATAATCCGGTAAGGTAAGGTTTGCCGTCGATACACCCGGAATGCGCGGGGCGTCCGGCACTTCTACCTATAGCTTGCAATACGACCAATAAGAGACGGTGCTGTTGATCCCGTGATTTCAATCCCCGTCAGCCGCCTGTCAAGGCTCATCCTGCGGCCCGTAGCCCGCGCACGCGTCCTGTTCTTGCTCGATTAGTTCGAATTGCCGGCGCCGACATCGCGACCGTGTTGATGCCAGCTCGCAATTTCCTCTCCAACGCGCACGCTCGCCGAGGCCGTGACGGTGTTGATGCCCGTAAGAGCTGAAGCGCCGCCGTTCAGCACAACGATGTCAGTTACCGTGTTCGGCACTCCGCCCTGGCCAGCGTTTATCGTCACATGAAAGACACATTGTCCAGGCGTGGTCGAAATGCCGGTATTAGTAGCAGCGCCCATCACCGAAACCAAGGATACCCCAGCCTGCCCAACCAAGACTTTTACATTGGAAGGTGCCGCCGCGCCTGCCGAGCAGTTCGTCGTCGAATCAGTAATGGCGATGTGTGCCTGGGCAATGCCGTGTGGGGTTGTGTCAATAAATGGGAAAACCGCGCCCGGTGCCAAGCCGGCAAGCAGGGAGCTTTCAGCGATGAACTGGCTCTCGCCACCAGGTGCTGATGCCTTTCCTGCCGGAAGGACCGTAGCAAGACCAACGATCACCAGACCAACCAGAACAACCACGTAATGCTTTCCAGCTTTCATTGGAACCTCCTGTGCACTTTTTTTCGTGCGGCTCTGAAGCTAAAGCCGAGGCAGCCAGCGTGCAACAGACAAGAGCGGGCTGCCCGCTAATGCCCGCTCTTGGTCGAATGGGCCAGCCCCCGCCACCCCCGGCAGCCGGTGATCGCAGCCTTCGCCGCCGACTTCGGAGGTCAAGAGTAGCGGAACATCCGGCCTCTCCTAAGCCTACTTCGACTGCCCATTTCATTAAGGCTCGCCAAATCCAAGTTCCTAAAATCAAGTCCCGATTAGCGCTACTCGTCAATGTGAATCGGGCGAAACGAGCCAGATGCCCGGATGCGGGAAGTTGCTGTAATGTCCCTTTCAGCCGTCTCCGAGCCGAGTACTGGTAACGCTTCCCATATGGATTGTGGAAGAGTTGCGGTTCAAGCGGACGCGAACCCGCCGCGTCGCGAAGTTGTGTCTGAGACCAACACCGCCAATCAAGATTGAGAGGACATGTGTATTAAACAGAACGGTGCAGCAGGCCGAATGGTGGGTGGAGTCTCTCTCTACGCGTAGACGGAGGCCGCTGAAACCGGTCACGATCTATGGATGGCAGCATTGCCTGGATCGATGGATTCTCCGGAACCTTGGCAACAAGCTAGTGTCGGAAGTGGGGAATGGTGCCCTGCGCCAATTCGTTGAGATCCTGACAGCAGCAAGGCTCGCACCGAAAACATTCGTCAACGTGGTTACTGTAGTGGAGGCGCTCTTTTCCTGGTTTCTTGCCTCGCACCCTGGAACTACTGCTGCAAAAAAATCGATACCGTTCCATCCGTCAGGTTGGCCACTGCGATGTCGAGCTTGCCATCGCCGTTGAAATCCGCCGCGGCGATCGAGACCGGCCCCTTCCCCGCGGTATAGGGCGAGCCGGATGCCTGCGTAAAAGTTCCATCGCCGTTTCCGAGCAAAATCGTCACCGTCCCCTGACCGCAGTTCAGTGGAATAAGGCTAGTACAGTTGAAGTTGGCTACAGCGAGGTCAAGCTTTCCATCGTTATTGAAATCCCCAGCTACGAGCGCCTCCGGCTCGTTTCCAACCGGCATCGTCGTTGGCGCCCCAAACGTGCCATCGCCATTTCCCAGCAGGACCATCACGGTGTTGCTGCCGGCGTCCGCCACTGCGAGATCCAGTTTGCCATCGCCGTTCAAGTCCGCCGTAATCACGGCCAACAAATCGCTCCCGAGCGAGATCGTGGATCCGGGCGTGAACGTTCCATCGCCGTTTCCGAGCGACACAGTCAGCTCCGAACCCGGCGATGATTTTGTGCTGCCATTGGCCACGACCGCGTCGAGCTTTCCATCTCGGTTGAAATCACCCAGCGCTACACTTTCCGGGAACGAGGCGTACAGGCTGCCGGCCGCAGAGAACGCGCCATCTCCGTAGCCCAGCACAACGCCGTTCTGGAACGTAAGGTCGAGATTTCCATCGCCATTGAGATCCGCGGTCGCCAACGTCACATCAAATAACGGCGATCTGGCAAAGGCTGCAGACGAGGGAGCGAATGTGCCATCCCCATTACCCAACAGCATGTATGTCGCCGCGTTTGACGTGTCCACCACGGCCAGTCCAAGGTGGCCGCTGTGATTGAAATCGCCGGCGACAATGGCCGTGGTGTTAGGTGTGGCTGCACCGTTGTACGGCGGACTTGCTACTCGGATTGGAAACCCTGGCGCCGGTGCGAAGGTGCCGTCGCCGTTGCCGAGCAACAGGTGCACCCAAATATTCCCCGCGATGGCCAGATCCGGCTTGCCGTCCTCATTGAAATCGCCAACGGTGATTCCCGCTGGCGATTGATAATTCTGCAATGGTAGGTTCATCGCCGGTGCGAAATTGACTGTCGTCTCTGCCGCTGCCACCTGGAAGTAGGCAACGTTGGAGGAGCCGCCTCCCGGCCCTGAATTCACCACGGTTACGGCGGCCGTTCCTGCGCTGGCAACATCGGCTGCCGGGACCATCGCGGCAAGATGCCCGTTATCGATGAATGTCGTTGCAAGTGGAGTGCGATTGAAGTTAATCGTCGCGCCAGGAACGAAACCTGTCCCGCCTACGCTGAGCGTGAACCCCGAGCTCCCCGGTGAAACCGCTGTGGGCACGAGCGGCTGGTTCAAGAATGGGACCGGGTTCCCTGGTGGGGCAACCGAATTGATTTGGATACTTAATAAGCCGTTGATCACGGTCGCACCCGTGGCGTCGGTCACTGTCGCTTCGAAATACCAAGTGCCGCCTCCCGTCGGCGTCCCGCTGATGTTTCCGCTATTAGGATTAAGCGTCAGCCCGTCCGGTACCGCTCCACCCACTTTGTATCCGGTGCCAATCGGCCCATTGTAGACACTCCATTGAAACGGAGGCGTGCCCCCGGTGAGCGCAATTGTTTGGGTGTACGGCGTGCCCACCGATCCGTTCGCAACCGTCTGAGATGGAATCTCAGGGTAAGGGTTCACGTTGATTTGCACCGAAGCTCTCTTCGTCTGGTCTGCTCCGGACGTGGCCATGACCGTCGCCTGCTGTCCGCTGGTGAGTTTGGTCGTCGGGGAATTATAGGTAACAGACAGCCCCGTCGAATTGCTGAGAGAGCCCGGGCCGGTCAGGCTCCACGCGACGCCTTTGGAAGACATGTCATTAGTCAATGTTGCCGTGATCCCGACCGTCTGGCCCTGATCAATTGTCTGCGGAGAGGAAGGAGATAACCTCACCGAAATTGGTGGCGAGCTTGAACACCCGTCCGTAACCGCCGCCACTGCTACGGCGAACAGCGCCACAGCGCAACAGCACGCTATTCGCATGTCGATTGCGGCCTCCTCCATTGGCGGTAATTCTAAGTTCCCGGATTCTAACTAGAGGTTCCTACATAAGCCACAAAAAACAGTCGCCCAAAAGCCTACAAAAGCTCGGGTAAAGACCTGAAGGCAGTCGTCATACTCCTCCTATTAGCGCGCAAGTCCGGATAGACAAAACCGGTAACTTGAAATACTAGCCCCGACGATGATGGGCAGACTAGGCACGCCGCTTAAAGTGCGGCAAGAACGTTTGGGCCACAGCGATCCGCGAATCACACAATCGATCTATACGCACGTCGCAAGCGAGGACTCGCGGAGAGTTGCGGCGCAGTTAGGTATGTAGCGAGTGGCGCTCGGGACTACTCGGAATCCGAAATGAAAACCATGTTGAAGAGTCTGGATGAGAATCTTCAGCCATAGTGGCCGCCTCCAGCGCGTGCACCCCAGCGGACTCCTTCAAGTCCCGATTAACAGCGTTCGCGTCCACATGGAACCCGCCGCGAATCTAAGGATGATGCCCTTTGGCGGCTAAGAGCAAAGCGAGAACAATAACGGAGAACAGTGTGGTGCAAAATACTAGTTCATCCGACGCTCCCATGCTGGGTCCTCCGATCTTCCGTTAATGTAGCCTTGACGAACGAAAGAACGGACAGAGAATTGCCAGAGAATCCACAAGAGTATCGGCACGGTGAAGACCGAGACCCACAGAGCGACCAAGATATTGCGATGAAATCCTTCGTGCAATTTTGATTCCGGGGCACCTCCTGAAAGCACAAGCAACACAAACAAGCAGAAAACTAAACCGATTCCACGCATTTGCACTCGGTTCCAAGGCGTATCGGGCAGTAGCGGATTTGGAATCCGGCGCAAAAACAGGGATGGCCGAACAAGAAGGATGAGAGCTAGGCTCGCGAAGATTGCCAACACTCTATCTGGCATGAACGCGATTTAATCACGCCAAGGCCGAACTTCATAGTGTGAGGTCCAATTTGCGGGTCAGTGGACGAGTAACGTTCTCGTCCACATGGAATCCACCGCGAAAGAGAACCCGCCAAATTCGTCACAATTGTGTCCGGAAATGTCTCGTGAACGCTTCCACTCAGGCAGGACTTAGTTTGAGAAAAAAACGAATCTCGGCGGGGCAAAGAAATGCGCGGTGTTGCACGGTACTGCGAGCCCTTCGTTGAATATTCCCCTCGCGAGCAACAGTGCCGTTCGCCGAGAAAGTTTACGACTGTACTTTGTCGCACGAGCATTCGGTTACGCGGCGAACGTTCTACTGCTTCGCCCGTTTCAAATCTCAGCATTTCGCAACCAACAGCAGCCAAGGTGGGGGCCATGAGTCCGATGCGACTATTACGTTTTCATGACGGCGGTTCACAGGACCGGATGGGTTACCCACAAGTCGTCCATTTCCGCCACTTACAGACGGCCGATTTCATCTCGAAGCTCACGCATTCGGTCCAGAGCCGAATGCTCTACCCAAACTCTGTAATTGCTTGATACATAAGAATTTTGGCTCCCCGGGGAGGATTCGAACCTCCAACATTTCGGTTAACAGCCGAACCACCAATTTAATCAGAACTTGCCGGAGTTGGTGCTAATCGAAGGAAATCAGCAAGGTGCGACTAAACCTGATGAATCCTTTTCTCCTTGTTTGTTCACCTTTCGTTCGTATTTTGCCCCCATTCACCACCATTAGTATTACGTTTCTATGACAGCGCGTTCCATTACCGACGCTCATCGGTTTTCCACGGTGCCAGCCGTCCGCACTCTTGGTCTGGAGGGCAGGACAGTGATACTGGCATGACACTGGCAGGTACTGCTTGCCTCGATTAAGGAAAAGTAGTATATTTTTTCTTAATCGCTGGGATCGGAAAAGTCATGCAAACAATGCGGAATCAGATACTTAGAAGGATTGAGCATTTCGAGTACGGTAATGCATTCTCAGCAAAGGACTTCCTGGATATAGCCAGCCGGACGACGATCGATGTGGCACTGCATAGCCTGACGCATGAGGGAAGGATCCGGCGTATCAGTAGAGGCCTTTACGATAGACCCCGGTTCAATGCTGCCCTGGGTGGCCAACTAAGCCCTGACATTGATGAGGCCGCGCAGGCGATAGCAAGACGCCAGAGGTGGAAGATCGTGCCCGAAGGGGCGTGGGCTGCAAATCTCCTCGGGCTTTCAACGCAAGTGCCCTCGAAGATCATTTATCTGACAGATGGCCCAAATAAGAAAGTGGAGATTGGCCGGCGGAGCATTCTTTTTAAGCATGCCCGGCCGAAAGCGATGGCAGGCCTGGAGGGTAAACCGGCGCTCGTGGTTCAAGCCCTTCGACACCTTGGGAAAGGAAATGTTGGAGCGCGGGAGATTGATACACTGCGGAGCCGTCTCTCTCCACAGGAGAAGCGACGTTTCCTGAAGGACACGCGCTTTAGTGTGGATTGGATTTATGACGTGGCAAAGCAGCTTGCGGAGAAGAGCGCGTGAACAAAGTCGCCATCATGGAAGCACGCGCGCGCGCGGATCTTTTTTCCGAAACAGCTGAGCGCATGAATGTGGCCGAGGCTATCATCGAAAAGGATTTCTGGGTTTGTTGGGTGCTGAAGCAGCTCTTTTCGAATAAGGCGTTTGAGGGAAGGCTGCTTTTCAAGGGTGGGACTTCGCTTTCGAAGATATTCAAGGCGATCAATCGCTTTTCGGAAGACATCGACCTCGCGGTGGATTATGAGACGCTTGGGTTTAACGGCGAGAACGATCCGCGGCAAGAAAACATTTCAAATACGAAGCGGAATAAGATTCTCGGAAAAATGATGGAGGAGTGTCAGCGCTACATTGGAGGTGAGTTTCTTGACCTTCTCGGAAAGCAATGCAGAGAGACTCTTGGGGCAGGGCACGGATGGGGCTTGGAGGTGAGTAAGGACGACAAGAATGTCGTTCTCTTCCACTATCCTGCGGCGAGCACGAAAAGACTGGCGTATCTGAGACCTCAGGTAATACTCGAGCTCGGGACGCATGCTGAGTTTGTTCCGCGTGATCGTTTTGCAATCCGGTCATTCGCGGGCGAGCACTTTCCCAAGGTAGTTGTGGACAATGATGCGTCGGTCGTGGCGCTTCTCGGAAAACGTACGTTTTGGGAGAAGGTGACGATTTTGCACGTGGAATATCACCGGCCGGAAGACAAGCAAATACCGGTTCGCTACTCGCGTCACTTCTATGATGTGGCGATGATGGCGGAAGGCAAGATCAAGGATGAGGCTCTCGCTGACAGGGAATTGTTGGCCCAAGTCGTAAAGCATAAAGAGACTTTTTATTCCTCTGGCTGGGCTCGATATGATCTGGCTAAGGCTGGCAGCCTTCGGTTAGTGCCACCTGAGAATCGGCGAGGGGCGCTGGAGCAGGATCACAAGAAAATGGCCGTGATGATTTTTGGTGACCCTCCTTCCTTTGGTTGGATTTTGGATCGGCTCGCTAAACTTGAAAACGAGATAAACAAATAGCCCGCGCCAGCAAGGAGGCCAGCGCGGGCTTTGCGCTGTTCAATACTCGCTGAGCAATAGGATCACATTGTTCGCGAAGTCGAACTTGATTTCATTGAGTGGGAAGTCGGTGTACTCGATCTCCAGGGTGTAGATGATGTTGTTGTTGTTGCCGTCGTCGCAAACGACGTGGCGGAGAAACCGGCGCGCGAGCGGTGAGCTTCCACAACTGAAACTCCTCGCCACGCACGCGCTTGTCGTGTACATCTTTCGAGGGGCTCGATTTCAGGGACTTATCGACCTCACATACTCAAAGACTCCTGGATAGTCATGGCCTTTCCGTTGGTACAATCCTGGCCGATTTCACAAAAAAGCTACGCAATCTGAAATGAATGGAGGCCGGATCGCGTGTGATCGCTACTCTCGGGGCAAATCAAAGAAACCCGAGGGTAGAGAGCCGAATCGTCATTGCCTGTTCGCTGCCCTCGAACTCATCGGCCAGCTTCGCGACGTGGTCGTCCCGCAAGGATGTCACTTTTATTTTAGCGATTTAATGCTTCTCATAAGTAGTTTTGACGGCTGTGGGTCATCAAAATGCCATCACGGATCAAAATCAAGCGGTTGGAGTGGTACCATTCTACCTGTTACTTGCGGGGCGCCCCCGCGAAGATCGAACCATGGTTACCCTTGCCTGTGCGGTGGTGGCTTACCTGCGGTCGCTTTTTCTGCCACGTCACAAACGCGTCTTGGAAGCCGTCGCTCTTCGCGACAACGGGCTGAATCTCTCGCTTGGCGAACAGCATCGTTTCCCGCTTTCCGACGTCTTTCGTCTTTCATTTCCTCCATCCAAACTCTGTGCGTACCGTTCTCGAGCAGGCGGTGCTGGCTTCACCGCTTTTCACCGCGCGCCGGGACGCCGGTCGCGCGCTGGCCTTGCTCCGGTTTCGCGGCGGGAGAAAGTTCCTCCACGGGTCCAGCGCATGCGCGCTGACGATTTGCTGGCTGCGGTCTTTCCCGAAGCTCTTGCTTGCCAGGAAAATATTCAGAGCGACATCGCCATCTCCCCTCATCCCCTGATCCGCGAAATGATGAAAGACGTTCTCACGGAGGCTCTGGATCTCGAAGGCCTCGAACGCGTATTGGGTGACATCGCCCCGGGGGGATGTGCGTGATGCAGAGGAGCTGCACGACGCGTTGCTTACTTTGATTGCCTTGGCAGCCCGCGGAAGAACGAGCACCGAGGAAAGGAATCGACTCGAGGGAAAATTGCAGGAATCGCTGCCCGCGTGGGCTGCCTGGTTCGAACACCTCGTCGAAGGACACCTCGCGGTGCGGGCGCGCGCGGGCGAGGAAACGTATTGGGTTGCGACGGAACGCATCGGGGCTTCGGGGCTTTCCTCAAGGTCTTCCCCGCGGCCGAGTTCGAAGCGCAGCCGCTCAAGGTAGAAGCGCCGCCGGTTTCACGCGAGGATGCCGTTTTGGCCCTCATTACAGGGTGGATTTCTCACTCGGGTCCCGTCACCGCGAACCAGCTTGGGAGGGTCCTTTCCCTCTCTGCATCGACACGGAGAAAGCTTTGCTGCAGCTTGAGTCGAGCGGCGTCGTGGTGAGAGGCAAGTTCAGCGATCCTGCCCTGGGACAAACCGAGTGATGCGAGCGCCGGTTGGTTTCTCGCATCCACCGGCTGACGCTCGGAGAGCTCCGGAAAGAGATCCAGTCCGTTACCCCGGCGCAATTCATGAACTGGCTGCTTCGCTGGCAGCACCTGGCCCCGGGCACGCAGCTTTTCGGCGAGCACGGCACGCTCGAAGCCGTTCGCCAGATCGGGATCGTCTTCCGCGAACTTCTTGCCTGCGAATCTATCCTTCCGAAATGGCGCGAACTGCTGATGATCCTGAGGCGGCTTGAAGACCGCGGGGAGGTTAGGGGCGGCCGGTTCGTCAGCGGCTTTTTGGGAGAGCAGTTCGCGTTACCCGTGGCGGTCGAGTCTTTGCGCGCCATGCGCCACGAGCAGCCATCCGGCGAGACGATACCTGTCTCGGCGGCGGATCCGATGAACCTGGTTGGCATTGTCGTTCCCGGCGAGCGCGTCCCCGCCAATTCCGGCAAAGTGGTTGCCTTTCGCGGCGGTGTTGTCATCCCGAATGGCGAACGTGCGGCAGTGATTCGAATGACGGCGAGCGGCTCAGAGAACGCAGAGCGTTGGGCTTTTACAATGAGAATCTCCTCAGCTTGGAAGTGTGTCTCGCGTATGGAGCCCCACTGCTTCTCGGCATAGCATCCAGCCGGAGTGGCGAAGAAAGCGCAGCCCATCCCGCTTCGGCGGGCGGAACTCATCCGTAAGCATCCATAAAGAGGGAAATGGGATAAAAGGAAACAACCCTGACCTCTTTTGACGGCCGCGACCGTTCGGCCATATCTCCCGCCCCAGTCCAGCTCCCGTCAAGGCGGCTCAGTGCCTTTTCGCCGACGGTCGCTCACCCACTCAGAACCCGGAAGAGCTGATTTCCTCGGGCATCCACTCCGGAGGGCTTGTTCGGCCTTTTTGGATTTTGAGCTGCTGTGCCGGCCGCTTGAGCGACTGATTCCGTGTGTAGGCGAATTTCCGAGTCGGACGGCCCATAGGACCTGTAAAGTTCGCTCGTCAAGAGTTCGCGGTGCTTAAGATACCGGCGGATGCGCTCTCGGTCGTTGTATCGGTAAATTATCTTCACCAGCGGAAGATAGTATTTTCCAAAGGTGTGAAAGTAAAGGCGGTTCAGCCAGCGCAGGTATTTCTCCCAGTTCTTCCCATTGCTCCGAAACGTCAGGCGGATGACTTCGTTGAGATCCATATCGAAAAATTTGGAGGGCAGGCGCGCAGGAACGCCCGGAATGGGCCAGTATTCCTGAAAGAAGGGGACTAGCATCAGTCTTCGCAGCATCATCCAGCGCTGGTAATCCTGGCTGAGACTGGTGTCGAACCCGTAGATGCACACCACACAAACCGCGTCGATGCCAAACCCCTTCAGCATATCTTTTCGGTCCATAAACTGCCGGTTCGTTCCCGGGTGATTGCAGCTGAAATAGATCCGCTTCCGAGTGAAACGGGCATTTTGATAGTCCACTCTAAGCAGGAGCTCGTACACTCTGGGAGTGAGATAGGAGATATCCAGCGTCTGGCTGAAGTTGATGGCGTACTGGCGCTCGGTCATTTCCTTCAGGAGCGACTCCGCTTCGGGAAAAGCTAACAAGTTATCATCCAGAAGCATCACGTTTCGCTGACCGGCCGGAACGAAATCAGAGAAGCTGGCGACGTTCTTTTTCACCGGCCCTTCTTTGGCGGGTACCACGCAAAAGGAACACCGCTTCGGGCAGCCTCGCGTCAGAAAGCCAACGGCGTAATCCTTGTGGTTATACGGGCTGTAATCTGGAAAGCAAGATTCAACCTCCGGCGGCAGACGTTTCGCCAGATCAATTCCAGACCCGCCCATCTCAACATCCGCACCATGGATCGCCTTGAGTGTAGCGATCTTTCTTTGCGTAGACTCACAATAGAAAACAGCACTTGCCAGGTATTGGTCTGCCTTTTGGGAGTCCGGCCAGTGCCTCAGCAGCACCTCGAAGCCGCGCTTCTTGTAATAGGTACTGAGCTTCATCAGAGCTAGATTGGGAACCCTGCTGTCAAGGTCGAATAACATAACTCGAGGCATGGTGAGTCTCCGGGTCCGGCGCTGGCCGCGCCCTGAGAGAACGGCCAAGTGCCTCCCGGCGCCGTATCCTACCATAGTCAATGCCGAGGGAAACGCGGGAAAATAGCGTCAAAGCTTAGGAAATAGCTGGCTTGATTTCGCAATCATGCGAACATGCCGGAGGGGAGAGATGCCAAACGCGGAGGTCATGTTCTTTCAGGAAGCCGAGGCCAGATCACCACTTCTCCTTGAATGGTTGGACCGACTTCCTCAGAAAGCTCGGATCAAATGCCTTGCAACATAACTTCTATCCGGAGCTGCTCCTCGCGGTCATCCGCGCAGCTTGCCACAAGCGAACCGCACAGGATAGATGCACCTCGCTTACAGCTTACGATATTCACAGGAGCCAGTTGTTGGCCGTTCTCATCACTCCTCGTAGTTCGGATACTGCTCCGGATTCGGACCAATTGTCTTTACCACTCGTGGGTATTTGACCCCCGCCTCTGGTTCTTTCGCCTTTCGATGCCTTCGTATCTCAAACGTCCAATTGTCGCCGAAGTCGAAGAGGTAATAAAGTCGCTTGCGCCCCAAGGGGTAGATGTCCTTGAGTCTGATTCTCCAGAAATCATCTTCCTTGTCTTCCCATTCTTCTTTCTCCGTTAGCCACTGTTTTCTCGCAAAAGGCGACGCGCTGTTTGCAAGAAAAAACGCGAATGGATGATCGCGGCCGAAACTCACCGAGTCCTGAATCGCTTCGTGGAGATCGTACAGACACGCTTCTTCATCGATTTCGATTGCTCGGATGCATTCGCCCTTAAAGTACGCCCCGAAGGCACATTCAACTGTGAAGGTGAGTATCATTCTTTTCTTTTGTCCCTCGGCCAACGTCCAAAGCTCAGCCACGCGGAACCAACCAGCGCGCACCGCCCCGCAAAGCGGAACTGGATCGGCCATCCCGCGTTGGCTGCAGCGATTTGTTGGTCATCATGTTGTGAATCATTCAAAACTCTCCAGCAAAAGCGCTCCCAAAAATGCTGGAAACACTGCTCACAAATCCAATGATATCTTCGGTCCAATAACTGGCATGAAAAAACATCCGGCAAATCCTCGACCATGAACTTGCCAGAACAAAACTCACAATGATCTCAATCGACGTTCTTTTGGTAGCGGCGATACGCACGATGTAACAAAATGACACTTGGTAAAAATCGCTCCTGTCCTCGCTGTCCTTAACCGAAAATGCTATCCGGCGCGAACGGCCCCAGAGTCCGACGGGACTAGTACGTTTTTATGACAGCGCTGGTTGAGATTGGATGGACTGACGAAAATTCCCCGGTTTTCAGAACATGCAGGACGTGCGATTTCATTTAGAATGCCCACGCCTTCGGTCGAAAGCCGAATGCTCTACCCACACTCTGTAATTGATTGAGGCTAAAGAGCTTTGGCTCCCCGGGCTAGATTCGAACTAGCAGCCCTTCGGTTAACAGCTGGGGGGTATAAAACTCTAAGTGCCGCGTTTGGTGTCGCTTACGAGCCTTATCGCTGTTTATCCTGCCCTTGAATTGGACGGACGTTGGACGGAAATCGTGGGGTGAACCCCCCCCAGATGGCACAAATTCTTAGGGCACAGCTTTCTACTAGAGGCGCTCAACGCTTTCTTGAAGCCCTCAGATCGAGATCGGATCAGGTAACGTGCACGTGGTAGACACTCCAGCAAGAAACGTGCGGTACTCGTTGAGCCTAATGTTGTATGTGCTTTCCGCCTGCTGACATTCCTGCTGAGTTGAGTTCCCGGTACAGGCTTGATCCTTAGCCTGCCGCGCCATCCTCAGGCGCTCGATGTAATTTTGTGCTCCGGCGGTGGCGATGGTGCAATCCGTCTGGCAAGAAGGACCCGCCCCAGTTTGGCCGGGCAGACACCCCTGCGCGCCAACGGGCGCACACTGAATCCCGTTCCAGATTTGGTCAGCGGGACAAGCCTGCGGGACGGCACTGGTTTTCGGCGGCGCGGTTGCTTTTTTTGCAAGTATCGGCGGGACGCATGAATTGTCTTTGCCGGGCGACTGACCGACCTTGCAGAGTTTCGCGTGGGGATCCGACGGGACTGGCTTCGGGCCAGGCTCCTTGCACGGCTCTTTGTCGCAGGGTTTGTGCAGTAGATCGGGCGGCGCCAGGTGCAAGTCTTGGTCCTTTGCCGTCGTGTTTTTTCCGCCTCCGATTGCATCGCTCCTGCCATCGAGTTCAGCGCCGGGGTTGCGTCGGTTGCGAAAAGGCACGTGCGACTCGGTGGCCGCGTTCGCCTTTGAGCTGGTGGCAAAGGAGCCGTTTGAGACTTGGCTGGTAGCGGGAATAGGGCTGGTCACTGACGAATTCACCGACGGAGAAGCCGCACTCGAGCTGTTTGCCCGGTTACTGGGTGTTTGTCGCTGGCGTTCTTGTTCCTCCCGCTCTCGCTCATCCTGTTGCTGTTGCTCGCGTGCCTGCTGCTCGCGCTGTTGTTGTTCCCGTTGCTGTTGCTCGCGTGCCTGCTGCTCGCGCTGTTGCTGTTCCCGTTGCTGCTGCTCGCGCGCCTGCTGCTCGCGCTGTTGTTGTTCCCGTTGCTGTTGCTCGCGTGCCTGCTGCTCGCGCTGTTGCTGTTCCCGTTGCTGCTGCTCGCGCGCCTGCTGCTCGCGCTGTTGCTGTTCCCGTTGCTGTTGCTCGCGTGCCTGCTGCTCGCGCTGTTGCTGTTCCCGTTGCTGCTGCTCGCGTGCCTGCTGCTCGCGCTGTTGCCGTTCCCGTTGCTGCTGCTCGCGTGCCTGCTGCTCGCGCTGTTGCTGTTCCCGTTGCTGCTGCTCGCGTGCCTGCTGCTCGCGCTGTTGCTGTTCCCGTTGCTGCTCTTGCTGCTGTTGTTGAGTGGTTTGTAAGGAAACTGAGCCAGGAGGAACAACCCTCAGCATAAGACCAAGCGTGGGCGGTGGCGGCGGGGGCTGAGGGGCGGGAGCACTCCCGGAAGGATGTTGTGCGAAAGCGGCATTGGAAAGCAGAAGGAAACCGGAGAGTATAACCGCGCGCACGATCATAAGCGCCTCCTGTCGAACAGCGGAGTCGTCAACTCGCTTCTTGAGGAGCTGCAAGATGCGCTGCCGACTGGACTGACCAACAGCCTTGCATAGGATGAGACGTCTTGCCGGCTTTTCAGGTTTCGTAACGACTAAATTTTGCGGCTCGGGTTTTAATCAAATCTTGCCGGAGCTAGGCATAATCGAGGGGATTCAGCAAGTTGTGATGAAACGAGATAAGCCGACTTCTCCTTCTCTATTCACCTTTTATTCGCAATATAAACAAATAAGTGACTGATGGGAAAGGGGATAGGGATGGCTGAGGGATGGCTGTAAGAGGGTCAAGAGTTCCATGTTGGGATCGGGGATTAAGTCGTTTGGATGCTCCGGGATAGAGGGGCTGATCAAAACTCAGGGGCAAAAGACGCAGGCACAGAAATGCCCACCTTTTCAAAAACCAAACCCGAAAAGGTGGGCACCCGGCGAGGGTCTGCGTGTGTGGTAGGGAAATGCGCTCTGTTACTGGTGTAGGACGACGTAGACCTTATTGTCAAACCCGTCGACAATGGCGAAGTCGAGGCGGCCATCCCCGTTGAAGTCCGCGGTCACGATCACGCCTGGCTGGTTGACGATGACGGGCGATGTTGCGGTAGAGAACGTTCCATCTCCGTTCCCGAACAGGATAGTTACTGTGTTGTCGTTGAGGTTCACGACGGCAAGATCAAGCTCGCCGTCGCTGTTGAAGTCGCCCAGAACCTCCGTAAAGGGTCCGTGCCCCACGGGGACTGGCGAGCCTGAAGCGGCCTTGAACGTGCCATCTCCATTGCCGAGCAGGATGCTGACGATGTTTCCGATACCATCGCTCACAGCCAAATCTGCCTTGCCGTCGTTGTTGAAATCGGCCGCGACAATGCCAGTTGCAAAAAAACCCACAGGAATCGGTGAGCCTGGCGCAGGTGTGAATGTGCCGTCGCCATTGCCTAGCAGCACGACCACTCCACTGGGATGGGAAACAGTGACCGCCAGATCTAGGTTTCCGTCGCCGTTGAAGTCTCCCACGGTGACCGTTGCTGGATATGTTGCCGCTGCGGGTGGGTTGGGTGCCTGAGTGAATGTTCCATCGCCGTTCCCAAGCAGGATGGTGAGGCTGTTGGTGTTAGATACCGCTACATCCAGCTTGCCATCGCCGTTGAAGTCGCCGAGCGCGAGATAGCTCGGGCTCTGTCCCGCGGGGATCGGGTTACCCGCGGCCGGGGTAAACGTGCCGTCGCCATTGGCAAGGAAGACCGCCGCTGAGTTTGCGGGCTGGCTGGTCGTAAGCAGATCCATCTTTCTGTCGTTGTTGAAGTCGCCTGCGCCCACGCTAAACGGTGAGGCCACCATAGGAATGGGCGAGCCGTTTGCGGTAGAGAACGTTCCGTCCCCTTTGCCCAAAAGGATGTTGATACCTGGTGCGGTGGTGAGCGCATTGGCAAGAGCAAGGTCGGGGATGCCATCACCATTAAAGTCCGCCGAGACCATGTCCCCGAGGACGCCCCCCAAGGGGAAGGGCGAGCCGGCCGCCTGCACCAGCGCTAAGTTCGCTTCGCGCATTGCAATCGGAAAGTAAACTGCGTTGGAGCGCAGGCCCCCGCCCGGCGCGTTCGCCACTGTTATCGAAGCCGTGCCTGCCGTCACGATATCGGCCGCCAGCACATCAGCGGTTAATCGATGTCCACTCACGAACGTGGTCGCCAGGGAAGCACCGTTGAACATAACGGTAGCGCTGGTCGCAAACCCCACGCCATTCACCGTCAGGGTGAACCCGGCTCCGCCTGGCGCGGCGCTAGGCGGGAGTAGCGGCTGCATCACCAATGGCACCTCCGCCAAGGCCACGCGGATCTTCAAAGAAGCGGCCTTCGTCGTATCGGCGGAGGGGGTGGCTGTAACTGTCGCCGTCTGCGGAGCAGTGATACTCGAAGGAGCGTTATAAGTTACTGATGTAGCTGATTGGTTG
>Ga0209350_1000593_pt1 | contig 19107 bp, 21 predicted proteins | sample GraSoi013_2_20cm_2_FD_185822 | JGI IMG/M metagenome (GOLD analysis project Ga0209350, IMG submission 185822) | Grasslands soil microbial communities from the Angelo Coastal Reserve, California, USA - Sample 09_27_2013_2_20cm (SPAdes) (version 2) | ecosystem: Environmental > Terrestrial > Soil >...
ACCGTGAGCCCGCTGTCGACGTTGCGTGCGGCGGCCCGGGTGATGCTGGACAAAAAGACCCGATGGATCGTCGTCACCCGCCTCGACAACGTAGAGGGCATCATCACGGCGAGCGACCTGACGTGGGGTTTCTTGGAGACGTTTGCGCGGGCGTCGAAGCGCGGCATCGCGCCCAAGTGAGTGGCCCAGGGACTCAGCGAGGGAGCAGCCAGAGAAACAGGTAGGCCCGAACGATTCCGCCAATCAGGTTCGCGAGGACGAAGTGCCATCGACCGATCGCGTGGCCTTCCTCGTTCAGCAGGGAATAGAAGTAATTCACCGCGGTGTCGCTCATGAACGGAATCGCGAGCAAGATCGTCAGGCCGACCCAACCGGTCCGCCGAACGAACCCTTCGAGTATCTTCAGGATTTTCTTGCCGATCGGATGCCGGTCCATCCAGCGCTCGATGTACGGGTTGACTTTGTTCCCGACGAAGAAGACTACGATCGCACCGACCGCCTTCCCGAGCCCAAGAGTGATTGCTTTGAACGCCGGATTGAGTTCCGGATACAGCAGGAGGAGAAGCTCGACCGGAATCGGCAAGACGACGGCCGCGGCAATCGCGTAGAGGAACAACCCGAAGAGATAGGCGACGACGCCGGCCGACTCCAAGCCGAGTTGGAGCGCGGTGAACGGGAGTACGCCGATGTCGGACCCTCTCTCCTATGCGGGAATGGTCCCGAGAGACTAAAGGCTTCTGCGGGACTGCCCTTCGTTTGTTACCCCCTCTCGGGCAGCGCGATGCGTTGCGTGCGGGCGCGGCTGCGGAGGGAAGTCCAGACAGATCTTGCGAGGCGGGTCGTCTCGTCCAGGGGCAGCGTCTCGTACCGAAGGCGACGAATCGCGTTTCCGACGCCGCGCTGATTCGGGAGTTCGGCGAATACGCGGCGTCCGGTTGACGCGACCTGTCGCTCGAGGCACAGCAGGATCATCGCGGCCCCGTGCGTAAACCAAATTGCCATCTCCCGGGCCTCCGCTGTGTCTTCGGCCTCGAGTGCATTGAGCAGCTTTCCGTAGTCCTCGAAGGTCCCGAGGAAGCCACCGCGAGCGGCCTCGCGGAACTGGTGCGCCCTCGGCCGTAGAGAACGGTCTCGGAGGCTTCGAAGCAACCCGCGGGGATCGTACAACTCCTGCACCGACCGCCATCCACTCAGAGCCTCCGGGAGGTTCCAGGAATAGCCTCGAACTTCGTCGGCCGCTTCGTCCCGCGTCAGCCGTAGGAGGGATACGAGTACGCCGTTTCGCATGAGCATCTGGAGCCCGGTCTTTCCTGACCGGACCAAGAGGACCAGGTCGATGTCCGAGTGAGCTCGATCCTCTCCACGAGAGACGGATCCGTAGAGGCCGACGGCCAACAAGTTGCGCCCTTCGCGCCGTCGGAGCTGGGCGGTCACCGTTCTTGCGAGCTCGAGCCGCGATCGGGTCATGCCATCGGCCATCAGGCGCCAGACGATGAGCGTTTCTCCGAAGCGGTGGCCCGTGCCCTTTATCGGCCGGAATCAATCCCGTTCCCATGATGCGCCTCACCACGATTGCCCTGGTCGTATCCGACGCGAAGAAGTCGGCGAAATGGTACACGGAGAAGCTCGGCTTCGAGATCCGAGAGCACCAAGGTCACTGGATCACGGTGGCACCGAAGACGGAGAACATCGCGTTTCACTTGTGCGAGGGCTTCTACCCCCTCGAGCCCGGGAACAGCGGTATCTCGTTCACGACGAAAGATGTGAAGAAGGAAGAAGCCGCGCTCCGGAAGCTCGGTGTCGAGTTCACCACCCCGACGACGAAGGAGGACTGGGCCACCTACGCGATGTTCAAGGACCCGGACGGGAACGAGTTCTACCTGATCGAGGAGTAGCCGCGGTTAGTTGACTTGGGAGAGCCGTTCTCGGATGAACCCCGCGGTGCGCGCCGCGAGGGCCATGATCGAGATCATCGGGTTCACCCCGGGCGCGGTCGGCAAGAGGCTTCCATCGCCGATCCACAGATTCCGCACGTCGTGCGACTCGCCCGTCGGCTTCGCGGCCGAGGTCTTCGGGTCGGTGCCCGCCCTCGCGGAACCCATCGGATGGGCGGAGAACAGAGCTACGCCGTTCTCGCGAATGCCGAGACGGCCCAACCGATCGAGGAATCCGTCGAACTCTGTGGCGCGAATCGGCGAGGTTCCGTCCCCGACGGAACACTCTCGAAGGTGCAACGAACCCATGCGGAGCGCGCCGGCCGCCCGCTGGATCCGCGCGGCCTCCTGCAGTCCTCGCGTGAGGTTCCGACGGTCCCGGGTCGAGAGGCGATACTCGAGGACCGGTTCGCCACGGGCATCGATCCTCACGCGGCCTTCGGCGACATCGCGCACGAGGACGATGGTCGACGCAACCCGGTCGAGACGACGCATCGCGTCCTTGTGCGCGCGGCCTCCCGACCAGGGAATCGCGAGCGCCGAGAGTCCGGGATGGCCCGGTGCGCTCTCCAACCAGGGTCCATGATGGCCTTCGTCGGCCGCTTGGAATCGGTTCACGACAATCGTCTGCATCGGCCCGCTCCACATCCGAATCGGACTCGGGAATTCTCCAAAGAGAGCGGTGGTGGGATCGAGTCGGAGTCCGCGGCCGAGTCCCGGAGAACGGATTCCGGACCGCAGCAAGAGCGCCGGCGTCTGAATCGCACTCCCCGCCGCGACCACGGTCCGGGCCCGCACATGCACGGGGATGGTGCGGCCATCCTCCCGGTAGGTAGCCTCGACGCTCCGCACCTCGCCGCCTTCGATGTTGACCGAATCCGCCTTCGTGTCGAACAGGAACCGAGCTCCCGCGCGGTACGCGTCCGGAAGATAGGTGACGAGGGCGGACTGCTTCGCATCGTAGATGCAGCCGAAGAAGCAGAAGTCGCAGCGGCCTCCACAGCCGTTCGCATTCCGAGGGATCACGTCGTAGTCGACGCCGAGTCGATACCCGAGCGCTTCACTCCCGCGACGTAAGACATCGTTCGACGGATTCACGATGCTCTCAACGACGTTCACATGGAGTCGACTCCAAACCTCGTCGATGACCGAGTCAAAGGTGGGCGAGGCCACCCCGGTCAGGCCGCACTCCCGCTCCCACTCGTCTCGGGCCCACCGCGGGGGCTTGAGACACGTCATCCAGTTGATCGTCGAGCTGCCGCCCGCGGTCTGTCCCGCGAGGACGCTGAACGCCGAGTCGCGCGTCGTGAGGACGCCATGGCCCTGGAACATCGTGTCGTACGCCTCCGCTTCGCGCTGCGTGAACGCGTCCGCGGTGCGGTAAGGCCCCGCCTCGAGAACGATGACCCGGTGGCCCGATTCCGCGAGTTTCGCGGCGATCACGGAACCGCCCGCTCCGGTGCCGACGACGCACACGTCGGCCTCGAGGCTCGTTTCATTCGCGGGCCGCAGGGATTCGATCGAAAATTCCGAAGGTTCGCGAGCCGCCTGTGAGGCACGTCGATGAGGCCCGGCGTACCCGATGGAAGGCCAGTTCGGGTTGACGCCGCTCTCGAGGCCCTTCGCGTACGTGAGGAACAAGACGAGCCGCTTCACGGCCTGGAAGCCTTGTCGCTTGATCCCGAGCCGGCTGTGCGCCCATGCCAGGAGAAATCGCTCCCGCTCGGCCTGGGTCCCCGAAGAGAATCGATGCGGACGTCCGGAGAGGAGGAGGTTCGCCCAAGGGCTCTCGATCGTCCGAAGGAGCCGGCGGAAGTCCGCCCTCTGATCCGGCGAGAGGTACGATTCGATGATGCGAGCGACATCGTCATCGATCGCGAGATCACTCGCCCTCCGCCCGTAGAACCCGTCCGGATCGGATTCGACCGGCACGGACGGCACGAAGGCATCGGCCAAGCGTCGAAGGGTCGATCGCTCCTGCGGTGAGAGGGTATCCCGAGGTTCCGACGAATCCCCTCCGGGGCGACCGGATCGGTGGGCCGTGCTAAGGCCCTTCGCCCCTCCTCGAGCGTACCTATTTATCCGCGGCCCGGCTTCGACGGCGCCGGCGATGGCCGTGTCCGATTACGAGGCGCTTGCGAAGAACGTCGTCCGTCGAAGTCTGCACATCCAACCGAAGGAGAACGTGATCGTCGAGTGCTGGAACCACGGCCTCGACGCCGCGAAGGAGATCGTGTATCAGTTGCGCGCGGTCGGCGCCCGGCCGATGCTCCTCCTGGAGGACGAGGAAACGCACTGGCGATCCGTGGAGGACCTGCCGCCCACGAAGCTCGGACAAGTCTCCGCCTCGGAATGGGCCGCTCTCGCGAAGGCCGATGCCTACGTCTTCTTCCCGGGCCCTGCCGACATCGCGCGGTACCGAAAGAACATGGAGAAATCTCAAGCCGCGACCTCGTACAACTCGGACTGGTACCGCCGCGCCGAACGGGCGGGCCTCCGAGGTGCGCGGGTCCTCCTGGGGTACGTGAGCCGCGAGCGGGCACGGTCGTACGGCTTCGAGTTCGATGCGTGGCGGGACATGATCCTCCGCGCGAGTTCGGTCGACTTCAACGCGATTGCCCGCAAGGGAAAGAAACTCGCGGCGCTCCTCTCGAAAGACGCCGAGGTCGAGGTAAGCGCGCCGAACGGCACCCGGTTCGTCTGCGAGCTGAAAGGCCGCGCCGCCCAGTCGGACGATGGCATCGTGGACGCGCAGGACGTAAAGGACGGCGAGTTCATGACGAACGTCCCGCCGGGATATGTGATCGTGTGCCCGGGCGAGACATCGGCCGAGGGGATCGTTCGATTTGACCGCCCGGTTCCCTATCTAGGACTTCAGGTCACTGATGTCGCCTTCCAGTTCAAGGACGGCAAGGCCACCTGGAGCGCCGGGACGAACGAGGAATCGATTCGGAGCCAGTACGACCGGGCGACCGGCGCGAAGGACCGATTAGGTTGGCTCCAGATTGGCTTGAACCCGGCGGCGAGCTACGGATTCCTCCAAGACGACCTCGTCGCGGGCGCCATCGAAATCGGCATCGGCGACAACTCGGAGTATGGCGGGAAGAACCACTCCAACTTCGGGTTCCAGGGCCGTCTCTCGAACGCCACTGTCCGCGTCGGGAAGAAAGTCGTCGTGAACAAGGGACGGCTCGCGGCCTGAAGAAACTCACGCGAGCATCCATCAGCGCGAATCGCTCAGAGCGTGCGAGGCGCCGTCATTCTCAACATCGCGACGCGTGACCCTCAGCCTTAAGGCAAACCGCCGCCGTTTGTGCGTTCAACATGGTACCGACCTCCGTGGACCCGTCGGCGCGAGAGACTCTCGATGACTTGCGGGACCATGACCGCGAGGTCCTGGAGTTCCTGTCCCATGATCCGGATTCTCAAGTCGCCTTTCAAGGATTGCGGCGACGCCTCGGCATCCATCCGGAGCAGCTCTCCCGCGCGCTTCACCGGCTCGCTGACAGCGAGCTCGTGGAGCGGACGGACCTCGGGTATCGTGTCTCGCGGCGCGCTCTCGGGTTCTTGAGTCCGAGCTCTCTGAAGCCCGCCGGGCCGAACGCGACGATCCTCCAGACCTCTCTCCCGGCTCATGTCGACCTGCGGGGGCTCGTCGGCGCGCTGCGCGGCACGTGGATCGGCCCGTTGCGATGGTACGGGTTCTCGGAATCGGACGAGGGTCTTCGGCTCGGCTGGGCGCTCGAAGACGACACGATCGGAATCGAGATCCTCGTCCGGCCCGGTCAGCTCACGATGACCGCGAAGGTGGACTCCCCAAGCCGATTCGACGAGGCGACGCGACTCGGCTACCAGCTGTTCCACCACGTGTCGCGAGAGATTTCCTCGAAGGCGGATCGCGGAATCAGCGCGTGAGTCGGCCTGCCCCGTGGCAACCTACGCAAATACGACTTGCTCCTTGACACGTAACTGTGTTTTGGGTCTTCGGGCGGCTCGTAGGTTTAAGCCGCGCACCTCGTTGTGAAATTCGGGGATTGCCTTGCCTCAGAAAGATCGACGTTGGACGATGTCGGAGCCGGAAATGAAATCGCTCTTGACGACCATGAAAACCATGGGCCATGAAGCACTCGCTCACGAACTGTTCTTCGATTGCTTTCCCGAACTCGGCTCGGTTCTGCAGATGGGGGGTATGAAAACGACGAGCCTCTTTCGGATGGCCCTCCTCTATTTCCTGTTCGTCCCCGACGCGAGGGAACGACTCCTGATACGCCTGCGAGGACTGCCGAAACGAGGAGAATGAAACCCGCAGGTACATAGCGATCACGTGGTCGCAATTGGCAGGCCGATCGGAGGGAATCGTGAAATACCGCCTGGACCCATGACGAATTGGGGGATGACGGCGAGGAAGGGGACGCTACGCCGCGAGGTCGGGATGGTATCCTGGGCTCCGCTTTGGGTCCTGGCCGTCCTGATCGTCCTCAGCTCTCCCAGCATCGCCTCCACGCCGGTCACTCCCGCGATTCTGACCGCTCATGCGCCCATCGTCATCGATGGAGACGATAATTTCACCGCGCCAAATGGGGTCACCACCGGCACGGGAGGCGCCGCTGACCCGTATGTCATCGAGGGTTGGCGCATCGATGCCACGTCATCCAATGGCATCACGATCCGACAGACTCGGGCTCATCTCGTGATTCGAAACCTCACGATCGAGGCGAATTTCCCCAACTACTGGGGCATCTACTTTGATTTTGCATCGAACGCGACCGTCCAGAACGTTTCGACCCGCGGCAAGGCCGGCGTGTACATTCGGTCGTCCTCGAACATCACGGTCCAAGATAGCGCCGTTGACGGCCAGACGGGAGTGGCGCTCTATTCGTCATCTCTCATCACGATCAAAGGGAATCGCATCGGAAAGGAAGAAGGCATCAACGCCACCGCTGGAGACGCCGTCCGAATCGAGGGGAACGATATTTCGTACGCGGGCCGCGGGATCTTGCTCGATGGAACGAACCACACGATTGTCGATAACAACACCATCACGTGGAGCGGAACGTACGGGTTGCTCGTCGTGGCTTCGTCCTCCAACCTCTCCCTCGCCGATAACGACATTTCGTCGAACGGCTGGGCCGGGGCCATCTTCCAAGGAGCGACCGACGGTTCGATCGTCCGGAACCGGTTCTCCGGCAACGGTCATGCGGTTCCGGGTCACGGAAGCGGCTTGGTCCTACAGTCCTCCGTTCGTTTCCAGGTGGACCACAACGACTTCCTCTCGAACGAATTTCAGGCAAATGACACGCAGCCCGGCGTGAATGCGTGGCATGCCGCATATCCACGCGGGGGAAACCATTGGTCCGACTATGCCGGAGTGGATCAGTGCAGCGGGCCTGCCCAAAATCTCTGCCAGGGTCCGGACGGTTTCGGGGATACGCCCTATCCGATCAACGGCTCCGCCCAGGACAGATATCCTCTGATGCACCCGGTCTTCGACGCCTCCCCTCCGACTGTCGGGCAAGTCCTCGCGGGCGACGGGTACGTCGGCGAGTCGATCACGGTTTCGGCCGAGATCACGGATCCGAGCGGGGTCACGTACGTCGCCCTGTGGTTGCAGGGCGTCGGCCTGGACCACTTCGACGCGGTTCCGATGAGACCTCAAGGGGGCAACCTGTATCGGGCCGACATCCCCCCGCAGAACCGTCCCGGGACCGTCCTGTATCACGTCGTCGCGAACGACCGGTGGGGCAACCAGGTGAGGGATCCGTCGAGCGGCGAATACCAAGTCCAAGTCCATTCGATTTCGGAACCGATCGGCGGGGGACCGGCGGGAATGGACGCCAACGCGTTCGGCTTCCTCGTGGCGGTCCCTGCAGGGATCTTCGGCGCCCTCTTGCTGGTCGCCTGGGCGCTTCGGGCGAGGAAGCATTGAGCCTGGACCTCACGCCCCGAGAAGAATTCGAACGCCTGTCCTCTCGAGCGGCCGTCCTGACCACCGTGTGACTTAGTCTCCGGAACTCGAATCAACTTACCCGACCGGCCATATAGGGTTCCGAGGTTCAACATGACCACAACGGTGGGCATACGAAGCAAGGACGGCGTCGTCCTCGCGGCGGACAAGCGCGCCTCGAAGGGGTTCTTCGTCGGATCCAAGGTGGTCCAGAAGATTTTCTCCCTCGATGGCACGACCGCGGTGGCGATCGCTGGTGCGATGTCGGATGCGGAGTACCTCGTGAACCTGGCGAAGGCCGAACGGCGGCTCCTCGCCTTGCGTCGCGGCTACCCGGTGTCCGTCAAGGAGAGCGCGAAACTGATCTCGAACATCGTCTACTCGTCGATGAAGAGCTACAACCCGTTCTACGTCGAGCTCGTCGTCGCGGGCGTGGACCACGAGGGTCCGCACGTCTACACGAGCGACATGAGCGGCGCGATCACCTCGGAGGACTTCATGTCCTCGGGGAGCGGCTCTCCCATCGCGTACGGCGTCCTCGAGCAGGGATTCCGCAAGGAGTTCTCGCTCGACGAGGCGAGGAAGCTCGCGGAAGCGGCCGTGCGCGCGGCGATGGAACGCGATCCCGGCAGCGGCAACGGGGTGGACGTGCTCGCGATCCCGAACGGGCACTCACTGGAGGTGAACTGAGATGGCAACGGAAATGGGACGGATGCCGTTCTTCTACAATCAGGAAGGTCGGCTCGTCCAAGTGGACTACGCCCTCCAGGCGGTGAGCCGTGGCTCGACGACGCTCGGCCTGAAGACGAAGGACTTCGCTTTGCTGTCGAGTCAGGTGAAGCCGACGCGGCCCCTCATGGAGCCCGCGGAGAAGGTCTTTGTCGTGGACGAGCACATTGGGGCGACGGGCAGCGGATACATCGGCGACGTGACGACGCTCCTGGACCAACTTCGGGTCGCGGCGCAGCGCCACCGGCTCGTGTACGACGAACCGATCGATGTCGGCACACTCTCGCGCAATCTCTCGGAGTATCTGCATGAGTTCACCATGTACGCCGTGCGTCCGTTCGGCGCATCCGTCGTGATCGCGGGCGTCGACGCCCTTGGGGTGCAACTCATCCAAGTGGACCCGAGCGGGACGACGTTCAAAGGTTCCGCGTTCGCGATCGGCCAATCGGCCGACGAGGCCCTCGACACAATCGTCAAAGGCTACCGTCCGGACCTCAACGTCGAGCAGGCCATCGCCCTCTCCGCGCAGGCGATCGAGGCCGTCAACGGGGGCAAGACGCAGATCGAACACGGGGTCGTGACCTCGTCCTCGAAACGCTTCGAGCACCAGCACGGCCCGAACAACGCCGGGTAGACCACCCGGCCCTTCCCTCTTTTCTTCCTGCGCCTAGCGCTTCACGCGATACACGTCGTGCTTCTGGCCGGGCACGCGCTCGATCACTCCACGAGCCTCCAAGTCGAGTTTCGTGCCTTCCATGTACCAAGGAATCGAGCCGTCGAACTTCCCTTTGAGCTTCGTCTCGACCGCCGCCGTGAGTCCGTCGTGTGTGAGATTCCCTTTCCCAAGCACCTCGAGGATCGTCCTCTTCATCGTCTCATACTTTGTCCGGATGATGTTGACACCTCTCTTTCCTTGAGGGTGTAATGTCAGGATCTTCTCTTCCATGGCGCGACGGGAGAAGATGAGAGCTATTTAGACAAGTCGTCTTGTGCCTCCGGAGGACCCACCTTGAACAACCCTTTTAGCGGTCTGTCCACTATCGTGGCGGGGAAGTCCGATGCGGATCGTCTCCCTTCTCCCCGCGGCGACCGAAATCTGCTTCGCCCTGGGCCTTGGCGATGACGTGGTCGGCGTCTCGCCGGAATGCGACTTCCCCCGCGCGGCGCGCGAGAAGCCAATCGTAAGCCACGCCCTTTTGCAATACGAAGGAAAGACGAGCGGCGAGACGAGCCGCATGGTCGGGGACCGAATCGAGTCGGGCGAGGCCCTGTACCAAGTCGATGAGTCGGCACTCCGTTCCTCGGGCCCGGACCTGATCCTCACGCAAGGCCTCTGTGACGTCTGTGCGCCGACCCTCGGAGATGTCGAGGATGTCGCGAGGCGACTGCCGGGCACGCCGGCCATCGAATCGCTGGATCCACACGGGTTGGAGGACATGCTCCAGGACATCCTTCGCGTGGGCCGGGCGTGTGCGATCGAGGCGAGAGCGGTCGAAGTCGTCGCCGCGCTCCGAGAGCGGATCGACCGCGTGGCCGAACGTGCGTCGACGCCACTCGTCCGTCCGAAGACGGTGTGCCTGGAGTGGCTCGATCCGCTGTTCCTAGGTGGCCACTGGGTGCCGGAGATGGTCGGACTCGCGGGAGGGGTCGACGTGCTGGGTCGGGCGGGGGAGAAATCCCGCCGGGTGGAGCGCCACGAGGTCGTTACGGCTTCGCCCGATGTGGCGGTGTTGATGCCCTGCGGCTTCGATCTCGATCGGACGCGGGAAGAGGCGTCCGTCGTGACCGGGACACGTTGGTGGACGGGCCTGCCTGCGGCGCGAGCCGACCGGGTGTGGATCGTGGACGGCTCGAGCTACTTCAACCGACCTGGGCCCCGGCTCGTCGACGGACTGGAGATCCTCGCGCATATCGTGCAGCCCGATCTCTTTCCGAAACCGCCGGATGCGGTTGCGGCGCGGGTGAGCTGATGGCGAAGCTCTACACGCGTCGAGGCGACTCGGGCGAGACCGGCCTCCTCGGGCCGGAACGCGTTTCGAAAGATGACCCGCGAGTCGAGGCGATGGGGACGGTGGACGAGCTCAATGCGGTGATCGGCCTGGCGATGGCCATTCAGCGCGAACGACGAATCCGCGACCTGCTGTCGAAGATTCAGGACGACCTGTTCACCGTCGGCGCGGAGCTCGCGATCAGCCATTCGTCGGAGCGGACGAAAGTCCCCCAAATTACGCGAGTCCAGGTGGCGCGGCTCGAGGATGCGATCGACGCGTTCGATGTCGGCAAGATCACCGAGTTCATCCTCCCGCGGGGCTCCGAATCGCTCGCGCGACTCCACTGGGCGCGTACGGTTGCGCGACGCGCCGAGCGCCGGGTCGTCAGCCTCTCGAAGCGGGATGCACTGAATCCGCAGCTCTTGCAATACATGAACCGACTCTCGTCCCTCCTCTACCAGATGGCGGTCTGGGCACAGCGCAAACAACGAGGAAAGCCGGAGCACCCTACGTACAATGAACAGGCCGGGACAAAGGGCTAAGGGCGGGGACCCGTTCGCGTCGGCGTGGCCGTCGAGTTCACGAATTTGCTCGAGCTTGAGGATATGGCGCGGGCGAAGGTCCCTCGGGCGACCTTCGATTACATTGCCGGAGGAGCCGAGGACGAAGTCACCCTCCGAAGGAACCGCGAAGCGTTCGGGCGATGGGCGCTGCGGCCTCGCGTCCTGACGGACGTCTCGAAGCGCGACACGAAGACCGTCCTCCTGGGAGAACGCGTGTCGATGCCGGTCTGCGTGGCTCCCACGTCGTTCCACGCCCTCGTCCATCCCGAGGGTGAGGTCGCGACCGCCCGAGGCGCGGCCGCCGCGGAAACGATCCTCATCGCGAGCACGATCTCGACGAAACCCCTGGAAGAAGTCGCCGCGGCGGCCGACGCGCCTCAGTGGTTCCAGCTGTATGTCTACCGGGACCGCGCCGTGACGGAGGAACTCGTCGCCCGCGCCGTCAAGGCGGGCTACAAGGCGCTCTGCCTCACGGCCGACACACCGGTCCTCGGCCGTCGCGAGCGGGACGAGCGAAATGCGTTCACGCTCCCACTGGGGTTCGGGATCGCGAATCTGAAAGGAGTCGGCCTGGACGGAATGCCGGAGGTGGAGCACGGCTCCGCCTTCGCGAAGTACGTCACCGATCTCCTGGATTCATCGCTCACCTGGGACGACGTCGATTGGCTGAAGTCCATCAGCCCGCTCCCGCTGGTCATCAAGGGAATCATGACCGCGGAAGACGCGGTCCTCGCGGCCGACCACGGGGCCGCGGGGATCGTCGTCTCGAACCACGGGGGCCGCCAACTCGATTCGACCCTCGGGAGCCTCGACGCGTTGCCCGACGTCGTCGCGGCGGTGCGCGGACGAATCGAGGTCTACCTCGACGGCGGAATCCGACGCGGCACCGACGTGCTCAAGGCCCTCGCCCTCGGGGCGAAAGCGGTCCTCGTCGGTCGGCCGATCCTCTGGGGTCTCGCGCTGGGAGGCGCGGAGGGAGTGCGAGCGGTCTTGGATCAGCTGCACGCGGAACTCGACACGGCCATGGCGCTCGCGGGCCGTGCGAACGTGAAGGACATCGATGCGAGCTTGGTCGTGCGGACGGTCTAGCGATTCGCCGCGCGATCCAGAAAGTCCATCAAGAATCCGACCGCCTCCTCGTTGCCCATGGGCTTCGGGGGAAGACGTCCGAGGGCGAGCCGTTCAGGAATCAGCTCCTTCAAACGGCGGATGTCGTCGGGTCGATAGCCGAGTGCGGCGGCATTTCGTTCAGCTTCTGCGTGCCCCTTCGGCGGAATCGCGATCACCGGTGTCCCGGCGGCGAGCGCTTCGTTCACCGTGCCCTTCCCCGCGGTCGTGATGACGAGGTCCGCCGCGAGGACGTAGTCTTGGAGGTTCGGCAAGAATCCGTACGTGTAGACGCCGGATTCCGGGTCCACCTTCAGTTTCGGGCCGCTCACTACGACCATCGAAACGTCGTCCAATTTCAGCTCGTGGAACGCGCGAACGGCTTCGCGAATCAGGAATTCACCGACGGCCGTGCCGCCGACGGTCACGAGGATGGTCTTCTTCCGGAACACAAAATCGTCGCGAAGCTTCTCTCGCGATGCACTGAACCCGCGGACGATGGGTCCGATGCGACGGACGTTCGGCCAGTCCGGCGCGGACTCCGCCGCGAGCACGAGGTCGGCCCTCTGCGCGATCCGGGAAGCCCAGAAGTTCGCCGGTCCTTCGACCAAGCGCGACAATGGATCGCGCGCAAAGTCGTGGCGGGTGGCGTCGAGGATCAAAGCCGTTGGAATCCGATGACGGATCGCCTCGCGCGCGGAAGCCAGCTCGCTGTCCGAGAGGAGGAAGTGGTAGTAATCCCAGTCGGCCTCGGTCTGCAAGAATCGACGGGCGATCCGGAGGTATCGGCCGTAGTCTCGGTACCACCGCCATACTGGGCCGAGGATTCCGTCCGTCGTCCGCCAATCGGGCGCGGGCGGCATCGTGAGCGCGTCGAATCCATTCGCCACGACGAGATCCAACGCCGGCGAACCGGCGAGGAAGAGCAGATACAGATCCCGCCGGCGTTCCATGAGGCCGCGGGCGAGGGCCACCGCTCGGGTCGCGTGGCCGAGGCCTTGGGAATGGACCGCGAAGTACCCACGGAGTTCCTCCATCGGGCGACTCATCGTCCGCTTCCCCAAAGACCTTCGGATGGGACATCCGCGTTTCCGGGCAGCGACCCATTTCGCGGACCGGCACGAGCGGCGTACGGGCGTGGTTATATAGCAGGCGGTTCCTAGGGGCGGACGCTAGGGTTTTCAGGAGGAGAACAACATGGGAGAAGAGGAGAACAAAGCGACCGCGAGAATGTTTTACGAAGAAGTCGTGAACCGAGGCAACATCAGCGTGATTGACAAGGTGACGGCCGAGAACTACGTCGACCACACCGCCGCGCCGGGAATGCCGCCCGGCCGCGAAGGGGAAAAGCAGTGGTTCCTCATGCTGCGCGCAGCCTTCCCCGACGGCCGCACGACGATCGATGACATCATCGCGGAAGGCGACAAGGTCGTCGTCCGCGGGACGATGACGGGCACCCACACCGGCGAGTTCATGGGCATCCCCGCGACCGGCAAGGCCGTGGAGATTTCGGGAATCGACATCACGCGGTTCGAGAACGGGCAGAGCACCGAGCATTGGGGACAATGGGACGTCGCGGGCCTGATGGTCCAGCTGGGCGTCGCGCCGCCCCCGCCCGGAGCACCCGAGACCGAGTGAAGGTCGCTCGCTCGAATTCGTAGCTCCCGGTTCGCGGGTCCCCGCGTTGGCCTTTTATGGCCCCGCGGCGTTCCTTCGGACGTGGAGCTCGCCACCCTCGCGAAGTACCCGTTCCTACGCGAAGCGTCCGCCTTCATCCGAGCCGAGAAGGTCAGCCTCGAGGAAATCCTTCTGGAACCCGCGTACGCCCGGGCCCGGAACCTCGGGAAGGCGCGGGTCCTCGAGGCGCTTGAGCGCGGGGGCGCGTCGGATCGAGTCGCGATCGCGCCGGCGGACCAGCTCGCCCAGCTGCTCGCATACCCGGTGTCCCGGATCCTCGTCTCCGCCCTGGAGGACACGTATCTGATCCGGAGGTTCGCCCTGCGGGAGGCAATCGCCGCGGAAGGACGCCTCGAGTCGGAGTCGGACGATTTCGCGATCCACATGGCCGGGCAGCTGGCGATGGACCTGCGACGGGAGGACGGCGGCTTCCGCCTTCACTTCACGGACTTCCTGCGCTTCACGAACACGATGCGCGACGCGCCATGGAAACTAATCAACCAGCGAGTCGACCGCGGGTACGTCATCCTGCAACGGGCCAAGGCGCTTCGAGTCATGCGAAACGCGATCCAGCGGCACATCGAGGAAGGCCTGCCCCTCCCGGTGAACGACGACATCGTCACGGCGTTCCGGACGGACCTCCGCGAAATCCGTGGAATCCTGGAGGCGAAGAAGGCGACGTTCAAGGCGGAAGACATCGGCAAGGTGAGCATCACCCGGTTCCCGCCGTGCATGTACAACCTGCTCGCGCAGATCCAGAACCACGAGAACGTCCCGCACATGGGCCGCTTCGCGATCGTCGCGTTCCTCCATCACATCGGCCTGGGCAACGAGGAAATCTTCCGCGTCTTCGGGGACGTGCCGGATTTCGCGGCCGATGTGACGAAGTACCAGATCGAGCACATCACCGGCACGTCGAGTCCGACGGAGTACACGCCGCCGGAGTGTGCGACGATGAAGTCGTACGGCATTTGTCCGGGACCGGACCGAATCTGCCTGACGATCAGGCATCCCCTCTCATACTATCGCGTGAAGGGCCGCGAGCAGCGGCCTCGAGGAGAGAGCGCGTCGACCGCGTCCTAGACGGAGAAGCCCCGCCACGTCTTCACGGCACGTTGCACCGCCGTCGCGTTGCCGAGGACGGCGAAGAGGACCATGAACCACTCAAGCGGCCCGAACACCAGGACGGCGACACCCCAGGTCACACCGCCAGACGGCGCGATGATCAACTGAATCAGGCCGCCGAGGAACAGGAGCACGAGACGGTCCGCGCGGCCGAGGACGCCTCCGTACGCGCGGCCCTGTCCGACCGCCTGCGCCTGGGTCCCCATGTACGACGTCAGGAGGACGCCGAGGAGGGCGAGCATCCCGACCTCGAGATGGCAGTACATCGCGTTGAATGCGATTCCGCCCAGGATGAACACGTCCGCATAGCGGTCAAGCACGTGGTCTAGGAAGTCGCCCCGCGCGGACGCTTTTCCGGCCATCTTCGCGATCTTGCCGTCGAGCGCGTCCAGGTAGGAGTTGGCCAGGATCAGCACGAGCGCGAGGCCAAGGAACCCTCGCCCGCCGATGAAGAAGGAGACGCCCGCACCGACCGCCGCGAGGAAGGCGACCCAGGAGACGACGTTCGGATTCACGCGGAGCATGCGAGAAGCGACGGGGACGAGGAACCAGTCCGCCGCCTTGCGGTACCGGTCTAGTACCACGAGAGCACCTCGGACGCCCAGTCGACGGTCCCCGGTTCGTAACCTTTCGTCTTTCCCTGAAGGATCGCGAGGATCGCCTCGGCCGTCTCGCTCGCGGTCTCGTTCGTCGTGTCGACCTCGAACACGAACGGAAGGTGGGCGACCGCCTCTTGCAGGATCACATCAATCGCCTCGGCCTCGACGTTCTCGCGGACTTTCTCCGGAGGCCAGCCGCGCGCCTCGAGTCGGGCGCGGAGGACGGACGGGCGGCACCGCAAGACCACGGCGATGTTCGCTTCCATCAGATGGCTATAGTGGCTTTTGAGGAACGCAATCTTTGCAGGGACGTGCAACGTTCTCCGCAGAGAGTCGATATCCACCTCATCGCTGCCCCGGGCGTCGTCCCGACCCACGATGAGTCCTTCCTTGCGGGCGACCTCATCGAGATCTACGACCGTGTACCCGCGGGTCGCGAGCACGGCGCAAGCGGATGTCTTCCCGGTCCCCGGGGTCCCGGAGATGGCGACGATCACGTCCGGCGCGAAGAGCGTGGGCGTTAAAGGCCTTGCGCCTCATTCGCTGGGCATGGTCTACGGTCGGTTGAATGCTGATCGCGCCGCAGCTCGCGCGATGGGCGGCATGGACCCGGCGCTGCTCCGACACCGCTTATCTTTCCCCTTGAACCTGGGTGCCGAAACGAAGCGCGTTGAGCTCTCGTCTCCTCCGGATCCATCGAAGCGAAAGAACACTAACCACCGCAATTAGGATGGCGGCCCCCGAGAGTAGGGCGACCGCGAGAGGAATCTCAACGCCCAGGAAACGCACCGGCTCGACGAAGACCTCATGGGTCGTGTTCGCCACGAGACCCTGACCGTCCATGATCTCGAGGCGCACCGTGTGGATTCCAGGCTCCTCGAATCGATGGGCGACGGTCTTCGCCAGGCTCCAGTCCGTGTCCCAGACCCCATTTCCGTCAAAGTCCCAGCGCACGAGGATTCCCGAGTCGGGCCCGTTCGGGTCCGAGGATGTCGATGCATTGAGCACGAAAAGGCTCGAGGTGTCTCCCGATGCCGGCAGCACCGTGAACGAAGCCGCGAGAGGCAAGGGAAGCGCATTGAAGGGACGCGTTGTGGGGTATCGATCGACGCCGGCAATCGATACGGTGTACGGCGTATCGCCGATGCCATCCGCGTCGGGACAGACGTCCTGAAGAGTTCCACTGCAGTCATCCCCGCCACCATAGTCGGACCAATAGTTTCCCCCGCTTGGATACCCCGCGTCCCAGGTCTCGCGATCCCTCCCGCTTACCTGCACGCTGTTCAGCGCGAACGAGTTGTGAGTGACGACCACGCCGCTGGAGGCGATCAGGCGCAAGCCGTAGGAGCTGCCCCACAGTACGTTGTGTTCGAGGACCGCGTCGTGGACGTACGCGAGTTCCACCGCGACATCCGTCTGCCCGATGGTCAGATTGGAGGCGGCGAACGCGGTGCAGTTCGAGACTAGGAGCTGACCGGTCGGCTGGCCGTCCAGGGAGATCGGACCACAATCGTGGTAATACCGCAGCGGCTTCCCGTTCACCAAGTTAGAGGATGCAATCTCGTGGGAATCGAAGGCATTGACCGTCGTTCCCTCCAAGAGAACTCCGGTATAGTTGAAACGGTTTGCCCGGATCCGGTTCCTCTGGGAGCCCCACAAGACGACGCCCTGTCCTCCGAAAGCGGAGAACTGGTTGCCGTCAATCGTCGCGTTGCCCTGCTGAAAGACATACAGACCGTACCCATTGTCTCGGAAGAGGTTCTCGGAGACCGAAACGGACTCGGAGTGCACGTAGACGGCAAACCCGTTGGACACGAAACTGTTTCCAACGACGCGCGTCGAATCCGAGCTCTCCAGGAACACCGCGAAGGAGTGATTCGCCACCGAATTGCCGCGGACGACGCCGTTCGGCGATGCGCTCAGGTACACCCCGGAAGCCCCTTGAGCCAAGAGCATGTTGTCCGCGAACACGGCCGCCGGAGCCGCTTCGAAGAAAACCTCGATGGGAGTGGCGGAGAGGTAGCCGTTGCCCCCGACCGTGTTGCCGGTTAGATTTGCCGAAGAGGTGTCGAGAACATGGACTCCATAGAGACCGTTGTCCAAGATGCGATTGTTTGCGAGCACAGTGCGAGTGGAGTTGGTGACCGAGATCCCTTCGTAGTCGTTGAGCCGAACGTCGCTCGCCGAGATGGTCAGGTTGTCTGAATTCTGGATCACGACGCCGTACCGATTGCCCGTAGACGATAGCCGGAGGACCTGCCCATTCGCGACTCCTTGCAACCAGACGCCCGGATTCGTCGGCGAGCCGTCGCGGATCGCGACGTCCCGGATGACGAAGTAGGCATTCGTATTCCGAATCTGGATCCCAGGACCGGACGAGGCGAGGATCGTCCAACCTGCGATGACGAAGGGGTCCGTGGGCGTGCCGGACCCGCCGACCACGCCGCTCGCGGGCGTAAAATTCCCGTTGCCGTCGATGAAAATCGTGCCTTGATACAGGCTCATGGAAACTGGACTGGAGGAACTCGAAGCGATCGGCAAGACCGGCATCGAGAGGAGAAGCGCGGTTACGGCGAGCGCCCATCGTCCTGACCGAAGGCTGAGCATGGACAGTCAAGAGACCATTTTCGCCAGACTATATCGACCTTCCCTAGCGGGGACGGCCGGGTCGCCTTCCGCCGACCGAAAAAGAAGGAACGCGCCACGGGCGACCCCAGGAACCTACCGGATCCGCGGCGGCCTGGCAGAGGCCCTAACGATGAGCCGCTCGCGCAGCGCGAGGCCGACAGAGCCCCCGATCATGTCCATAAAGAGGGCCAGCAAAAAGATGAAAAACCCGTTGTGGACGACATCGTACACGAGGACGTCGGCCTGTGCGCCGATGCCGGTGAATATCGGCGAGACGGAGAGTACGGACGCGACGGCGATGCTAAAGGGGATCGAGAGGAAGACCTGGACGACGCCATCCTGCAGGTTCGAGGTGAGGAATCCCGCGGGAACCGATGTGACCACCAGGAGAACCAGGAGGTACCCAAAGGACGCCTCACCTGCCGACGGGACCGTCATGTTCGGATAGACCGCGTAGAACGCGGAGTAACCCGCCACGAGGCCAAGGAAGGCGGCCAGCCCCAAGGACCGGGCGATCCGACCGAGGAGGCGGCGGAGATCAGACAAGGTATGTTCCCACCTGCCGCGCGATGAGATGAATCTTGAGGATATAGGAGCCCGCAGTAGGAGACGTCACCGGAGGCACGCCGTCGATGGACATGTAAATGATGGCCCAGTGATTCCACGGAGCAGCGGCGACGCTGCCCAAGACGTGAGCGGCATAGTCGCTGATGTTCTGGAGGGCCGCAAACGATGCCGGATCGGTTTGGCGGTCCATCGAATACACCACCGCGACGGAGGCATTGCCCCGAGCGGGGATCGGATTCCGCG
>Ga0209350_1000595_pt1 | contig 19060 bp, 20 predicted proteins | sample GraSoi013_2_20cm_2_FD_185822 | JGI IMG/M metagenome (GOLD analysis project Ga0209350, IMG submission 185822) | Grasslands soil microbial communities from the Angelo Coastal Reserve, California, USA - Sample 09_27_2013_2_20cm (SPAdes) (version 2) | ecosystem: Environmental > Terrestrial > Soil >...
GCGCTAGCATCGCGCGCGACCGATAGTTGCAGGAATGGAGACGCAGCATCCCGTCGGGATCGGGGGTGCTGCTGCCCTGATAGGACTTGGGGCGACAAACTTCAGAGGCGGACACTAGGTTGAAGTGCGGAGCAAGGAAAATGACGCTGGCGCTGGCGAGCGTGATTGCAGCGTCGGGGGCGCGGGCACAAGGCGTGGCGATGGGGTCGGGGCCGCGGCCGGGCATCAAACCGATCCAATGCAAGGGACGCGGGATTCCTCAATTGGAGGACATCACGCAGAAGGCTGGGATTCGCTTCACGCACTCCTCGGCGCCGGAGAACCGCTACATCGTGGAATCCATGAGCGGCGGAGTGATTCTAGTGGACTATGACCGCGATGGCTGGCCGGACATTTATTTTACGAATGCCCCCACGGTCGAGATGGCGCTGCGGGGCGAAACGGCCCCCGGGGCCTTGTATCACAACAATCATGACGGCACGTTTACCGACGTGACCGCGAGGTCCGGGATGCAAACGCCGTGTTTTGGAATGGGGGGAGCGGTCGGAGATTACGATAACGACGGCTGGCCGGATATTTATCTGACCTGCCTGGCCGGGAACGTGCTGTACCACAACAATGGAGATGGCACATTCACCGATGTGACGCCGAAGGCGGGAGTGCGGGATGGCCGATGGTCCACGGGGGCGGCGTTTGCAGACTACGATGGAGACGGCTTTCTCGATTTGATGGTGGCGAATTACGTGGACCTGGACCTGAGGCACTTGCCCGTATTCGGCAGCGGTGCGACGTGCAAATTTATGGGGATTGACGTACAGTGCGGTCCTCGCGGATTGAAGGGCGCAGGCGATTCGCTGTTCCACAACAACGGAGACGGGACGTTCGCCGACGTTTCGAAAAAGGCCGGAGTAGACGACGCAAAGGGCTTTTACGGCCTGACGGTGGTGTGGGCGGACTTCAACAATACCGGACGCCCGGACATTTATATAGCCAATGATTCGACAGCGAGTTATTTGTACCGGAATGCGGGGAACGGCAAATTTACGGAGATTGGCTTGGAGTCAGGGACGGCGCTGGGGGAAGACGGCCACGAGATGGCGGGCATGGGCGTGGCCGTTGGCGACTATTTGCATACCGGACGGCCATCGCTGGTGGTCGCAAATTTTGCGCTGGACAATAGCCCGCTGTTCCGCAACGACGGCGAATGGAGTTTTGAGGATGTTTCGTATCCATCCGGAATAGGTTTGCCGTCGGTACGTTGGGTCAAGTGGGGCGACGCGTTCGTGGATTTGGATAACGATGGATGGCTGGATTTGATTACGGTCAATGGCCACGTTTATCCGCAAGTGGATACCTTGTCGTCGGGAGCGCGGTATCGCCAGCCGAAGCTGGTGCAATTCAATCAAGGAGATGGAACGTTCTGCGACGCGAGCGATCAGGCTGGGCCGGCGATTCTGGAGCCGCGAGTGTCGCGCGGGTTGGCCGTGGGGGACTTATTTAACGACGGCAATATGGACGCGGTTGTGGAGGATCTAGTGGGTTCCCCTATGATCCTGCGCAATCATGGGATCGCCGGGCGTCATTGGGTGAGTTTCGAGTTGGCGGGAACCAAGAGCAACCGCCTAGCCATCGGAGCAAAGGTAAAAATTGTAGCGTGCGGCGTGACCCAGACCGAAGAGATTCACAGCGGGGGGAGTTATCTCTCACAAAACGATTTGCGCGTCCATTTTGGTTTGAACAAGGCAACGATGATCGACAGTGTGGAGATTCGCTGGCCTTCGGGGTCGCTCGATCGCGTGAAGAACTTGGCCGTGGACCGGTTCTATGCAGTACTTGAAGGCAAGGGCATAGTGCCTCCGGAACAAATCCGCCCGCTTAAGAAGCCTTAGGTATGCGCAAGAGACGGCGAGCTGCCGGCGCTACTTTGAAACGTGGACTCGGCGATGCCAGTTTGTACTGGGGGTCGGAAGGCCTACCGACACGGAGAGAGATACGGCGTCGGGCGCGTGCTTTAGGCGTGCCCCTACAAGAAAGTCTGGGATAATTGTGTCGCATCGGCTTCGAGAAATTCGTCGCCGATGGTAGTTGCGCTAGGAGCCAACGCACCCGCGGCTTCGTGACGACTGATACTGGCTACTGCAAAGTGGCCGGTGCTGATTGGGATAGACTCTTTGCGCGGAAGATGTACCCGCACGCATAAAAGACGAGCTCGCCGGACAGCCCGTTTCTCCCGTACGGCGTCGTTGCCGGGCGCAAGTAACCAACGTGAGCGTCTTTGCTGTGCCGCCAAGAAGATTGTCTTCGTCTTCGTTCGGCGCAACCCCTGCGGCCAACACGCCTCAGAACTCGATCTTCGCGACCAGCTGCAGAATGCGCGGGGACCGCACGCCGCTGATGGCGCCGAACCCAAACTTGTTGACCAAATTTCCGCTCGAATCGTACGGCAGGCTCGTAATCGTCGGGTTCGTTAGCCTGGAATGCTGTTTTGTCGCCCCTGTTGATTCTTTTCTCGGCGTTGTCAGCCGCCACGTTCCTACTGTTGCTGGTTCTGCGCCGGTAAAAGAAGGCTGCCAGCCAGTGAACGCTCCGCGAATAGCGGGATTCACAAATTTGGCGGCCACTTCCGGGCGGTGTGGAAGACGCGCAGAACTTCCACTCTGTCCTCACGGATGTAGGGCGTACCCGTAAACACCATCTCCTCGATCTGCCACTCGTTTACGGCGATGTACTGACGGATGGCTTCGGCAGCAATGAAAGAGCGGCTGCGGCGCTGCGCCTTGGCCAGACCGTCAATGCGTCTCCGCAGCTCCGGCTCCAGCCGCAGCGTCATTACCCTCTTTTCCGCCATGAATATCCTCCGAATACAAAAGAACACTGTGTATTCAAACTCGGTTCGGCAACCGGCTCTCCTGACATGGCTTGCGATATATTCGATTCTATCGCATATTATAACCATGTGGATTACACGCGATGTAGAGCCCAAACTGCAGCGATCGGCACGAACGCGTCCGGTCATGGTGCTCACAGGGGCTCGTCAGACCGGAAAGACCTCTACCCTTCTGCGGCTGTTTCCTAATCACGCGTTTGTCTCGCTGGATCTCCCCAGCGAAGCGGAACAGGCCGAGAAGGAACCCGATAATTTTCTTCGCCGCCATCCCGCCCCGGCAATCATTGATGAGGTGCAATACGCACCAGGCTTATTCCGGCATCTCAAAGTAGCCGTGGACACCAGGCGCGCAAGCAACGGGCAGTTCCTGCTCACAGGCTCACAAAAATTCACCTTAATGAAGAGCGTCTCGGAATCCTTGGCTGGACGGGCGGACATCCTTGAACTAGAGACCCTTTCGCTGGCCGAGATTCGGGCCGCCCTGCCGCAAACGAAGCTAGAGGCGGCCATCGTTCGCGGGGGTTTTCCGGAACTACACGCCAACCCAGACATCGACCACGCGACCTTTTACAACTCCTATCTTGCAACCTATCTCCAGCGCGACGTTCGATCATTGGCCAACGTCGGCAATCTCAGGGACTTTGAGCGGTTTTTGCGTGCTTGCGCCCTGCGCTCTGCCAACTTGCTGAACAAGGCTGATCTGGCACGTGATGTGGGTATTGCCCCTTCCACAGCGAATCATTGGCTGTCGACCCTGGAGGCCTCGGGGCAGGTCGTGCTACTCGAGCCGTGGTTCTCGAACCGCACAAAGTCCATCGTGAAGAGTCCGAAGCTCTATCTGGCCGACACCGGACTGCTCTGTGCTTTGTTGAATATTGGTTCTGAAGATGCCCTTCACCAATCACCGGCGGTGGGCGCGATCTGGGAAACATTTGTCTTCGCCCAGTTGCGTAGCCGCGAACGCCGAGCGGGACGCGCAGGAAGTTTGTTCTTTTGGCGTGATCGTACACGTGAAGTGGACTTCGTAGTCGATGTCGGCGGGCGATTGGAACTCTTTGAGGCGAAGTGGACCGAATTACCCGCCGAAAGCGACGTCGTGAATGTAGATTTCATGCGAAAGACACTGGGCAAAGCGAGGGTCATCAGTGGAGCGGTTGTTTCTCGAACGCCGAACAGCTTTCCCATCGTCAATGGATTGCGGGCCCAGTGGAGCGGTTGTTTCTCGAACGCCGAACAGCTTTCCCATCGTCAATGGATTGCGGGCCCCGGCGATATCTGAATTGATCTGAGGCACGCCTCTGGCCACCTTCGACATGTCTTCCCCTGGGGGAGCGGCGATAGCCCGCGAGCCTGGTTAAGGTAGCCGCAGCATGCTCTCCGCTCCCGGCCAGGAGGAACTATGCCCTACAGAATAGCCGGAATCGATGTTCATAAGAAGGTGAGGGACCGTCACTTTCCTTCCAGTCTCTGAGTGACGCCAAACCTCGTGGCTACCTGGCCCTTGCCGGTCAAACTGGAAACCAAACGAGAACATCCTCCTCGCCCTAAAGGGCGAGGATTCCTACGGTCTCCTGCTGTTTTTGCAGGATGACTTCGGCGGGTTCCTGGATGCACTTCGAGTTCGGGCAGGACTGGCTGCCTAAGCGCATCCGCTACTACCCTCTGCCTACACGACCTTCGTGCAAAGCCTATTCCTGCTCCGTTACAGTGCCACAGCGTTGGCAGAGAAACGAGCGTTCCCAGTGGGCATATCAATGGAGGGCAGCGAACGATATATTTCCCGCACGAGGCATGAACCTGTCGCGTTTCCTAGGACGATTCCGCTTCCAGGGCGGCTGCTTGTGCCCGCAATTCGGCGGGAGGGACCTCGACCACCTTCCCATCGCGCCAGATGTAGATGGGCAAGCCTTGCCGAGCGTGCTCGACAAGCACTCTCTCCACAGCAGCTTTGAGCGCCATTTCGGCGCGCTGTTCCAAAGGCAGGTTCAAAACGTTTGCGGGGGGCTTTGTCATGGCTTTCCGTAGCGAGCAATCAGTCCGTCGTAAATCTCTTGGTCCATTATACGAAGGCTCGCGAATTTCTCAAAGGCAATGACATCAGGCGCGGTGCCTGAGTTATCAAGGAGCGTCCACGAATCACTAAGAGACCTGTAGAGGAGCGAGAAGTTTCGAATCGAGCGGTCAAATCGACGGCGCACCACAGTTTCCGGCACGTCGTGGCCACCGCCCATGACCCTGGCTTTCACTCTGGTCAGCGCGAGTTCAACGGTTGGAACCCACAGGAAGAAAAAGTGGACTTCATCTCCCAGCTTCTTGAGGCGGCGAATCACGCTCAAGTAGCTCCGGCCCGCAAGAGTCGTCTCAAAGCCGAAGCTCTCGCGGTGTTTTACAGCGAGCTTAATCTCTTCGAGCATCAGCCGCCCGGCGCGGAAGGCAGCGGCTTCGGGCCTGAATGGTGACACTCCCTGTGCGATCAAATCTGCGTTGATGAAATTCCTACAGTCCGCGTAAGCCGGCAAGAATTCTCTCGCGAACGTGTCTTGCCAACGCCGTTCGGCCCGGCAATGACGTAAACACTCGGATTCAAGATCGCGCCTTCCCGAGGCGGCCCCCATGATACGGTAGCAGCGAGCGCCAGCTTCGTTAACGTGATGTTTGGCTGCGGTCCTTCATCCCCAAAAACCCTAAAAAACCCGCATCCTCATTGGTCATTCCGTTAAAGTGCCACAGCGTTGGCAGCGGAACGAGCGTTCCCACTGGGAGTACAGGCGCTTGTAGGCGGACTGATTGTGCCTCCAGAAGAGAACCACAAACAGTGGGAAGATGGCGACAGATATCCTAAAGAAAAGAATCAACGGAGGCGACAAAACAGCAGAAGAATGTGCAGCCCATCAGGCTGAAGCGCCGCAGACACCACAATGTTCGTGTCAACGACGAGTCGAAGCGAAATCATCTGCGCTTCGTTTTCTTGTCACGCGCAGCCCTAATGATGCGGTCAATTTGCTGCGAAGTGAGAACGTCCGTCCCTTTCGCCTTCGACTCTTCGCCGATGATCGTGAGAACTTCGGGCTCTGGAGCTGCAAGCCGTACATAGTCACGGATACTGAGGAGGATCGCGCGGGGCACCCCGCGTTTCTCGATCACCAGTGAGCGACGCTGATCCACGACCCGTTGCAGGAGTTTGCCAAAATTGGTGCGTGCCTGCAGGGCAGTCACGACGATACTCTCTTTCTTTTGTGTCCTCGCCATCAAATCAACTCATCAGTTGGATTATACGAACATACGAACTGTGCAGTCTGCTTGCAACGCCTTTTGATCGAGAACGGCAGAATCCTCGAATCGATGAAACAGGAACCCGCCGAAAGTGCTCTGGTTGAAACCAAACCAGGCTTCGTAGGAATCCTCGCCCTTTTTTAAGGGCGGGAGGATGTCAAATGCATGTTGTTGAGGGGACAGCTGCCCAGTTGTTTAGCGGCACCCTCAATCCTTCATTTACCTGCACTCTGAACAATACAACACCGAACCCGACGGGGCCTGCGAATACGGTGAAAGTTGGGTGCATTTTCATAAGGCTCGCCGGCGGGCCTGGCAATGCAACGGATACCGGCGCAGTGGTGAACATCACCGGTCCTAATTGAAATAAATTGAAATAGGGCAGCCATCATAAGCCGAACTGCACTCGGCGCATCCGCCTAACGAGTGGGCCGATTTTTGCCTTAAACCAGAGGTACTCTACTTCTGTTGTGCCAAAACCGTCTGGGGTAGCGGATTGCCTAGGCTGTCCTTGGTCAGCGTGTCATCCACGTACACAATAGCCGCTGAACCGTTCCGAGGATCGATGCCAATCTCAAACAAGTCAAGCAGGTTGCGTGTGCCTGGCGCACAGGCTGTTCCCTGGGTACAGATGACGCCCACATGGTTCGGGCTAGCGCTCACCAGGCTCTGCGAAAAGTTTGCGCCGTTGTTAGTTGTCTGCGCTAGGTAGACGTTCCACACTGCGCCGGCAGCGTTCGCTCCCGCGGTGCCGTAATAGACCACGTCAACGGTGCCGGCCTGGGCGGCTACCCATGGGAAAACCGCCGTCTTTGCCGGGGCCGTGTTGACGATAACCGGCGAGGACCAACTTGCACCCGCATCGGCCGAAAACGAAAAATACACATTAGTTCCGGATTTACTCGCGTTCGACCAAGTGGCATAGACGTTGCCGTTCGTGGGATCCACCGCTACCACCGGAAACACATTTGCGTTCGTGCTCAATAGCGGCCCCGCAAAGACAAGAATGGGCGTCCAATGCATCCCGGCATTCGTACTGCGGGACACAAATGTGTTGCTATAGTCGGCCGTCTTAGCTTTGAGGATCCCGACCTCGCCGGAGGCGAAGACCTGATACACATTATGGCTTACCGGATCGGCAACGATGGGCCCGGCGATGTTGTTAAATGTGGCGCTTCCCGTGGTCGACCCGGCACCGGTGATCGCATCGCCCACTCGGGTCCACGTAAAGCCATCATCCTCGGAACGCTGCACACGGATCAGGGCCGAGTTCTTCGAATCGTGGTAGGAAATGTATACGTGCGCTCCGTCCGATGTGATCCAAGGGCGGTCATTACCGGCGAAATCAATGATCTGCGCGGTGCAGTCGGTGACGCTAAAGTCGGGTGAAGCGGGGTCCGCACAGCGGATGGCGGATACCGAGATCTGCGCTGCGCGAAACGGCTGGTTGATCGGAATAACCAATGTCGTGGCGTGCAGCGCGCCGGTCGAACCGAGGTCCACGCTGGCATCGCCGCCGCCAAACACCACGGTGAAACCCGCCTTCTTCAAAGCACTGTCGATGGCGCCCTGCAGGTTCGGCGTGGCTCCGAAATCGCCGGTCCACAGCTGCGTGCCGTTGGGGAGCAACCACGACAACGAAGTTATCGCCATGAAACCACCGTTGAACGCGATCTCTGGCTCGCTGCTACCGAAGGACAACTGCAAGGGGGTGATGGAAAAGCTCGGAGCACCCTGCGCGCGGACGGCAACCGCCCACATCCCCGAAAGAATGCCCAAGATCAGCACGACCGCAATTAGCGTTTTGCGCATAGTTTAACTCCCTGTTTGTATTTAAGACTGTTCGGCTGGTCGCCTGGGGGACTCGGCGACCAGCAATATACGCCCGACCGCCTGGTCAATGCAACGTCCAGTCGGTTTTCAATCTACGGACTAAGACTAAGGCAGAGATGGCTTGCTCAGTTTGCTGATTTCGTGGCGCTAAAATTCTTGCTCCGTTAGAGTGCCACAGCGTTGGCAGAGGAACGAGCGTTCCCACTGGGAATAGCGACGCTTGTAGGCGAACTGATTGTGCCTCCAGAAGAGAACCAGCAGCAATAAGAACGTGATGGCAGATAATCCCGACCACAGAACCAACGGAGGCGACAAGACAGCAGCAGAATTTTTAGTAATGGTGTTTATGTAGAAGACGATCCAGCCGATCGAGAGAAACACCACCACCCACCAGAGAGTCAGCTTTCGGTACGATCACTCGCTGAACCTGCTCGAACGCCCGCGGCAGAAGTTGCTCATGCACTCCTACCTGTATTCAACGTTCACTGCCATACAGCGGATTGAAAGACGACTGTCGCAGCACCGGCAAAAGGGTCTCTCAAATGTGCCTCAAGCCATTCTGCACCGTGCATTTTCTCGATGACGCAAGGCACGACACGCGCGATCTAGATCGCTGCTGCTAACCGACGAATCCGATCCACCTGGTCGGCCCAGGTGTACGAAAGCAGGGTGAGACGCCCCGAATCGCTGGTGATATCGACCGGCGATGGATCGCAACCCGCTCGATCAATGATCCGGATTACAGGCGTAAGGAACGGTGCACCATCGATGAAAACACTCTCCAGACGTACGGGCGATAAAGGATTCCCCCAGGTGCCGCCGGGCCATTCGTAGCGATATCGATCGCAACGCAAATTGAGTCCCCCGCTCGTGCCCATCTCAAGAAGTCGAGGCCTTAACCGAGTGCCCGTGAGTGCGTTTAGCCCAATAGCCGCGTCCAGGTAGCGGAACTTTGAGTTTTCTGCAGATCTTTGCCAAAGCCACTGAAATCCCATAGGACGGAGCGATCTTTGCAACGGGCTGACTCCACACTTGCTCGTAGAGTTCCTGTCTCCTGTAGACGTCTTGACGGTTCACGGTTTGGCACCCGGAAGAGATAAATAGAGGAGATAGAAATCGTACGAAATCTGTCGAGGTTGGTTCGTTCTGTTGTTTCATCGCTATCTGGTTGGGTTGGTCCTAGCGCTAGCAACCAAACTTGTAAACGACCAGAGGTGCTAGTTCAAGCTGCAAAATGTTCAAAGGCAAGTGAGTGCGTGAGCGCGTTTCGAACCGTACCCGGATATTTGTCCGCATATTTGATGAGTTTTTGCTTGTCGACCGGATTGAAATCGATCTCATCGAGGCTGGGCGTGACTCCCGTCTGCAAGCAAAGATAAATCCAATCCAGCAAAGCCTTCTCAGGTTCAGCAATGCGGTATTTCGAATAACGCGTCTGTTTCTCGACAAAACCCCAGAAGAGCCTCTTTGAAATTGTCCGGAACGTGATCGCAAACTCTGGCGTTCTATATTCCTTGGGCTTACCCGTAGTTACGCAGGTCAAAGTCACTGGGCTCTGTGTACTCAATCCCCAGTGGCTAAGCGCCGATTCAAGAGACACATAGGAATCCGCCTTGAGAACGCTGATAAAGTCCGTCGCCGAATGATCTCGGACCAATTTGTTCAAATACACTCCGTCTGCCACTCGATTGATTAGACCGCGCTTCTCCAACCGAGATAATGCCTTCGAAACGGAACCAGTGGAGAGATTAAGTTTGGTAGCGAGTTCTTCTGTTAGGAGCACATCAGTTATTCGAGCTTCATCCCTAAGAACCTGTGACCAATCAAACCGTTTTGTCTTTGGGTTTTTCATAGCCATTCCTTGTACAAATGCCTGAGTGCATTTATAAGCGGCTCGAATTGGGCCTCCTCGAGCACTGAATAGATACTTGGTGGCAGTATTGGTTTGAGTTCCAAGCGGCAAAGATTCACACCTATTCGATCTATTCGGTCCGAAATGGTTTCCGAAGCAATTTCGTTTCCGAGGATCGTATCCTGCAGGTGGGCCCGCAGGTTAAGGCTCAGCACAGCACCAATCTCGTTGAGCAGATGAATATCGTAAGCATCTCTGGCTTTGACGGAACGCCGCATCAGAAATGCTTCTGCTTTTTGAAGGAGAAGGAGTTCCTTAGTCGCTGACTTTATGATCGCCGAAAAACCAGATTCTCCTTCAACAGGGTGATCCTCAATCTCGCTCTCAATTGCCGAACCCAAGCGTGTTAGATCAATTCGAAATAGACGTCGGCCTGCGCCGGTGCTTACAAAAATCCTTCCTTCCCTGCTAGTCGAACGCTCTAGTTGGAAGTGAAGCTCACCCAACTCCATGATCTGTCCCACAGGTGGTAGGTCACGTTGCAAAGAAGCGCTGATCTCTTCGGGCGAGGGGAACGAAGCGGAACGGGACAACAAGTCAAGATCGGCTGAATGCCTCACGCTGTCGTGGTACAAGACGAGCGTGGCACCTCCGAAGAGAACAAACGCTTCGGGGAAGTCCCGGAAAATCGTTACGGCTGCATGCTCTATTAACGTGTTGACTTCTGCCCGCTCGCGAGTGAACCCCTTGTTATTTCGCAATTTGCCTTGCGATGTTCATGAGCCCCGATTATATCATATTCCCGTTTATAGACACATAGGTCGCAGTGTGGATTTATATCATGTCCTATATTCCTGTTTTAAGACATCTATGTCGTTTTAAGAGAATGAGATTCCCTGATTGGGGGTCAGATTAGAAAGGTTCGTGCATCGGTCGGGGTGGATATGGAGTTGATCCCTCCCAGAAAGTCGGAGCCCCTCTGTTTCGGGTTTCCCTAGTCATCGTGTGTCCCCGGCCACGCGGGACTCCAACTATCCGGAGCGGCCCGCTCAAGACGATTTCACCGTCCGCTCGGAACGGTCGGGCAAATCCAGTGCGTCCGCAATCTGTTCCTCTAATTCTTGCACGGCCTCCGGAAATGCCTTTCCAGTCCGCTCTTCCTTGCATATGTGCTGACGGTACCGGGCGCTGCTCAAAGCCTCCGACCGAGATGTTGCAGACCGTTCAAAGTCGCGAATCTGATCAGAGCCCAGTTTAGACGCGCCGCCACTTCAACCGTTTTGAGGTCGCGCAGGTATCGGCACGCATCCCAAGTAAGCTCGAAGGTTGCATGTCCTATCCTTTCGAGCAATTTCTGATCGTCCCTGGAAATCTCTTCTCAATCAGCCCGCCGACACGGCCGCGGCTCTTGCTACCAAACACCTCGTACACGGTATTGACCGGAGGAAATCTATGGGCGTCAAGGATCTGGCCAAACGTGGCTCCGTCATAGTGCTCGCCCAGAATATCGTGGCGCTGACCTTCTTGAATCCAATAACAAGATGGCCTTCTTTCCGTGGATATTCTCCTTCAGAGTTCACCAGCGCAATTACATCGCGACGCGCCAGGAGTGCTAAGGTCGATTCGCAGCTTAAACTCAGGTCGGCTGTGTTCTTTTTTATTCTTCTTGATCCACAACCGAACATGAGTCTCAATTTCTTTCTTGACCGGCCAAGCCATCTCAAAAGCATATTCCAACTCGGAAGAATGCACGAGCAAGGTATGACGATAAGTTGGTGGCGAGTTAAGGCCAGGCAGGACTAGCGGCGCACATTGAAATGACAACTCCGAGTATTGCGCGGATCGGCAAGGGAAACAATCCTGGTCGGCACGAGTCGAGAGTTTTGGGGGAGTTTTTGGATATACCGGCAAGGGGTCAGCACGAGGTAAAATGCCCGTGGCCCTCGACGAAGCCTGAGGTGGGAGTGGGTGTGACACCTCATGGACCCCAATTCGGAAAGCTCATGGAAAGCGCGGTTTGGACCCTGTCGAAGCGCGGTCCGATTGAGACACGGTTAGAAAGGGAGGTCATGCACTGGACACGCAAGCTGCTTACGACGTAATCGTGGTGGGCTCGGGCGCAGCGGGTGGCATCGCTGCCTACGTCCTGACAATAAAAGGTTTGAAGGTCCTTTGCCTAGAAGCGGGAAGAATGCTCGAGCCGGCACATGATTTTTTCACTCACAAGTTTCCCTATGAGTGGCCTTATCGCGGAGAGGGCAAGCCCGGTCAATACGGGAAGTTACCGCAAGGCATGGAGTGGAAGATCAAGGAATGGACAGACCATCTCTATACCATTCCCGCCGAGGACCCTTACGCTTTGGCGCCCGGTTCGAAATTCACTTGGACGCGGCTACGAGCGGTAGGCGGCCGAACCAACCTGTGGGGCCGCGGCTGCGATCGTTTCGGTCCACTCGACTTCAAGCCCAAGAGCCTTCAAGACGGGTGGGGAGAAGATTGGCCCATTGGCTACGAAGATGTCGAGCCCTATTATGAGCGAGTCGAGCAGCTCATCGGTGTTTCCGGAAGTTCCGAAGGGGTTTACAACACGCCTTCGGGCAAACGCCTGCTCCCCGCCTTCAACCCTCGGTGCGGCGAAATGCTGATCCGGAAAGGCGCCGCAAAGTTGGGCATCAAGGTGATGCCAAAACCGCTGGCTGTGCTGAGCAGGCTCTACGATGGCCGCCCTCCCTGTCACTATTGCGGAGCCTGCAACTGGGGCTGCGACGTAGGGGCCCGGTACAGCAGCTTGGACGTTCTCATCCCACAGCTGAGGCGCCGAAAAAATTTTGAGCTGCGGACCAACGCGGCCGTCCACACCATCCTGATGGACCGCTCCACCGGGAAGGCGCGCGGTGTCACCTACATCGACACGCGCAACGGCCTCGAGTACGAAGCCTATGGCAAGGCCGTGGTGCTCGCCGCCTCCTTGGTGGAATCCATCCGCATACTGATGAATTCGCGGAACCGCGACTATCCGAGCGGGCTCGCCAATACAAGCGGCACCTTGGGTCACTATCTGATGGAACATGTGGCCTTCAACAGTATTGAAGGCTTCTTCCCCGAGCTCGCCGGCCGCCCCACTACCAACGATGACGGTCCCGGGGAATCCTGCCTGTACATTCCGAGGTACAATTACGGACATAAAGACCAGAAGAAATACTTGCGGGGTTGGCGGTTGGATTTTTATACAGGCTGTGGCATGAGTCCCGGCCCGGGGGCCTCGCTACCCGGCTTTGGTTCGGCGTACAAGAAAAAAATCAAAGAACTGTATCCCGCCGCGGTGCAGATGGGCGGATACGGAGAGGGGCTTCCCTTTTTCTGGAACTATGTAGAGATTGACCCGGGCGGGTTGCGAGATCGGTTCGGGATCCCCCAGGTGCGGTTTCACACGACTTCAGAATACGACCATGCCTTTGCCATCCGCGACGAGATGTACGGGCAGATGGAGGAGATTCTCAAGGCTTCAGGGGCGGAAATCTTCCCCTACAAGAAGCAATCGCCGTATCCGCTCGGCAGCGTCACTCACGAGGCCGGCGGTTGTCGCATGGGCAATGATCCTCGCACTTCCGTGCTGGATGAATGGAATCGCTGCCACGACACCAAGAATGTGCTCGTAGTCGACGCAGGTTGCTTCGTTTCACACCCGGAAAAGCAGATCACGCATACCATTATGGCGCTTGCGTATCGAGCGTCGGATCATCTCGCGGAGGAATTTCGGCGAGGGGATGCTTAGGCGGAGAGGTTCATGGGCGAGCGGCTGATCGGCAGACGGCAGTCACTCAAATATCTCGGAATGCTCGCCGGTACTGTCGCCGGCAGGGAGTTTCTTGCCGCGTGGCTGCCGAAAAGCGCGGCAGCAAGGGAGCTCGACGCACTTCGGCGAGCAAGTTACCATGCGGCCTCAAACCAGCCGAACGAAAGGCCTTACACCCCACTCTTCTTCGACAAGGATGAATTGAGCGCAGTTGAGGCATTGACCGAGTTGATCATTCCCACCGACGAGAGCCCGGGAGCAAAAGAAGCCCAGGTCGCGCGCTACATCGATTTCATTGTGTCGGCGGCAGCCGAATTCAATCCCTCCTTGCAACACCAGTGGACCGAGGGCCTGCAATTGCTCGATCGTCTGAGCCGCGAGAAGTACCGGAGCTCTTTTCACGAGATCTCGGTTCGGGACAAAGAGAAGCTGCTCGAAGAAATGAGTCTTCCGGAACACGACGCTGGCCAAACTCATCCGGGCTACGAATTCTATCGCTTGGTCAAGGAGATGACCGTGGAGGGCTTTTACACTTCGCGAGTAGGTCTCATCGACGTACTCGGATACAAAGGCCTCAGCGCTCTCGGCGAGTTTCCCGGGTGCACTCATCCGGAGCATCAGACCTGATCTCGGCACAAACTGCTTCTCACCACGTCAGATAATCCCAGAGTTTCAAATGCCAAACAGAAGATCGTCCTGGACTCCTGCCACCGACGGCTCGCCCAATTGGCGTTCGCGGCTCGCAAGGCAAGCAATCGATACCGACCCTGGCAATCCCGAGGAGACCATCGGTCTCCCTCGCGGTTTGGAGCGATAGCGGCGATGCGGCTGGCCGATCACTTGGCCTTTTGGCATCCAGAGCAGCAGACAGCGAACTCGTGCCATGGCTCGAAAAAATCGCGTTTAGAAGGCCGTAGGCGAATTTGCCGAGCTGTGGATCATCCGGCTCTTTCGACCTAAATGGAATACGCTCCGACGGGGAGGTAGAGCTGCAGGTATCTCCACCTTTGGGCAAGCCTGTGGCGCGGCGCTGGGTTATTGTCCGGGCCGCCGCAATGTCTTTCAGTGAGTTCAGCACGTGCCGACTTCGGTACACCAAAGACGGAGCTCTTGGCTGGTTGGTAGCGGCCTTCAGACATCTGAGGCGGTGGTTCGTCACGGCGTGAAATCGAATGGTCTAGTCGCGTCGATTTGGTTGAAGATCGTGTCGCCGATTGACGACGCCGTGCCTTGGGTAACAGTCAGACCCGTGATCGAGTACAGCGTGGCCTTGGAGTTGCCGCCCACGTCGGCAACAGGGACGGTGAGCGTGATCGTGCCCGGACTGGTAGCCAGGTAGCTGGCCTGGATTGTGTGAGCCGGCGGGTAGGTCAGGAACTTGCCATGCGTGGTGTTGATTGACGAAGTCTCGCCGTCGAAAAAACTAGGGGCTGCACCACCGTCCGACTCCATGGCTGCGAAATAGGTGTGGCCTGCGCCGTTGGGGTCCGGCACTTCCCAGCGCACCAGCCAAACCGCGTCTGTTCCGCCCAGTGTGGCCGACGCGGCAAGCGTGCTGAGATCCTGGACCGTAATGCTGAAACGATAATGCTTTGAATCGGGCATAGTGACCGAGGTGGATTGAATGACCAAGTTCGTCGATGCCGCTGTTGTGGTGCCGTCGGCAGAGTAGAACGCGTCCGGCGACCCAGATGCGCTGCCGCTGGCGGGCGCCAGACCGCTCACTTGGCCGACATTCGCGTACAGGCTCGCGCCAGCGGTTTGGCGATTGAAGGCAATCAGGGCGGACGAGGTACCGTCGACGACGTTCTGATTGACCGCATCAGCCCAGACCATATTGGCCTCGCCTTGAAGCCCGACGGTGACACTCAGGAAATCGAGCAACCCGCGGTCGCCACCTGTCGTGCATCCAATTCCCATGGTGCAGATTGCGCCATCATGGTTAGAGATCTCGGAGACCTGTGTGGTCGTGAAACTGGGCGAGGGGTTCGGTAAGCCCTTCACAACCGCATTCAAGCTCTTCGCGGGCTCCCCGTGCCTCAAACCACGGAGGTGCCCAAGAGTACCACGGGCTGTTGACAGACGGGGTTCGCGCCCCAGACAACTGAGGTGCCCCAGGTATCCGAGCTGTTCCACACCGAGGTAGAGGTGAACCGCCGTGTGTGCCTTCATCTCCTTCCTCAATGGCCGAGGATGCGTCGCTCGTTACCCCGAAGCACCCGAGGGTAGTGCTAAAATTCCTGCTCCGTTAAAGTGCCACAGCGTTGGCAGAGCAACGAGCGTTCCCACTGGGAATAACGACGCTTGTGGGTGGACTGATTGTGCCTCCAGAAGAAAACCAGCAGCAATAAGAACGTGACGGCAGATAATCCCGACCAAAGAACCAACGGAGGCGACAAAACAGCAGCAGAATTTTTAGGAATGGTGTTTATGTAGAAGACGATCCAGCCGATCGACAGAAACACCACCACCCACCAGAGAGTCAGCTTGCGATACGACCACTTCACTGGAGGATTCAGCTGCTTCGACAGAACGGACTGATGAAATCCGCGAGTGGTCGCCTTTCCGATTAGCAAATCCGGGCCACAGCTGCCAACCCCGGCAACACGCAGTTGCGTGTGGGCAACTGTATGAAAGGGCGGCTGTATAAAAGAGTCCTTCTTGATAGGCGAGAGAAACCTTCTTGAGGTCTGTGCTGCCGCAGTTTGGGCAGCGTAGGTATTCGTCGGGAGCGACGCGGACCCGGGCCGGTTGCGCCCGAACGGAGAACCCATTACCTTCTGTGGCAGCCATGGTTGCCTCTCTCGCAGGCGACTTTGGTTGACGGTGTTGAAGCGGCCATCGCGTCTGGCTAGTCATTCTTTGCCTTCCTGACGCCTGCACACTAACCTATCCTTCTTGACATTCCGAGATTCCGGTGGAGAGACTCATGACAGCTGACGCACAGTGTGATCAAGTTTTCGAGGCTGTCGTGTCCAAGCTTGCTTCGCGGCTGGATGTGGTGCACCTGAAGGTTTTCAGCCGTGCCACAATTCTGGCAGCGCCAGCTGTCTCTGCTCAGAACCTCTTTGCAAATAGCCTTGTACGCGTCTACCTGAAGGTTTTCAGCCGTGCCACAATTCTGGCAGCGCCAGCTGTCTCTGCTCAGAACCTCTTTGCAAATAGCCTTGTACGCGTCTGGATCCAGTCGAATCCGAGGTTGTCTCGGCACTAATCTTGGCATGGCGTGCTCCAGATCTCGTGCCGGAATTGGTTTCGCTGCTCCAGCGGCAATAATCTATAGACGCTGCGCAGCGAAAGCATCAGAGCCTCGGGGTTTGGGCCGTCCAGGTTGGCTCCTGCCAAAAAATCCGCGCAGATCATCTCCAGGCAATATCCGCGCGACTTGTTTGTTCCCAGCATGAGCCCGGCAGTTTCGAGAGCTTGCTCGACCACCGCCAGTTGGCTCTTGTACATCTTGAAGTAGATCAGATCCCAAGGTTCGCTCTCGCGGCCGGTCAGATGTTTTTCCACTTCCCCTTTGAATTCTTGTTTCGGGAGTGACGTGGCCTTGTGCAACCAGGTTGCACATTCGAACCCCTGTCTATCCCTCCGCGCCACCTTGGCCAGTTCGACCGCTTTGCTCCAACCCACCTCGCGCAGCGCGTGCTTCGGAACCTGCGTCAAATTCTCATGGATGGCCATCAAGTAGTACGCCTTTCTCCTTGAATCGGGAAAGCGCTTCTCGAGATAGTCCTCAAACGACTTCAGGTTCTCGAGTCTCCAGTACTGACCGGTCCGGACCTCGCAAAGGTATCGCCCCAGATCCACGAATCGCACCTCTCTTTCCTGCTCCTTCGTTTTCTCCCAAGCCAGAATCTCATCGATCTTGCCCAGCACGAACACGGCTCGTCGACGCTTGAGCTTCGGCACCGCCATCGGTCGTCCGTTAATCCACAAGCTCGTCAAGCCAGTCAAGGTTGCTCGCTCCTGCCTTGCGGACGAGATTCGCCGCGACCAAGTGGTCGTTGCGGAGGCAAAGTCCCAGATACGGGCAGGTCACGCAGCCGTTCTGAGGAAACCGAATGCCGCTGTGTGGATTGAAGTGCCCCGCCTCGATCTGGTTTATCGTCGTCTCCTCGACCAGTCGGCCAAATTCCTGACGCTGTTCTTCGGAAATCGTCGCCCTCAAATACTGGATTTCGGGAGCGTGCTTGCGCACAAAAACAACCAGCGCGGCTTCGAGAATTCCGCTGATCCACGAATAGCAGATGAGCTGAGGGTCGAGCGAAAGCAAGCCTTCCGGTGCCTCCGGGTAACGGCTGGTCGTCGTCTTCCAATCGATCAGGCACGGTACGCCGTCGACTTCGCCGATGGCGTCGAGGTAAGCAACAAATTCGCTGCCTCCCGCGAGAATCCTGTGTTTCTTTACTTGCAAATTCCCATGGGGATCATGAATACGTACGCGATTGTCCCGCGCAAATGTTTCGAGCAAATGGATCCCCTGATGCAGCAAGCGATCCCAGGTTTCTCCTTTCTTGTACTCAAAGGCCGCGTCGCGATAGGCTCCCCACTCCTTAAAGAACGTGGCTCCGCAATCCTCTTCGCGGAAGTAGGCACCCAGTGCGTTCTCAAAGCACCGTCCGAAGGCCATGCCCGAGCGCGTTTCTTTTTCCTGCCAGCCGTCCAAATAGCGATACCGATAGCTTCTCGGACACCGCAGGTATTGGCTGATCTGCGTGTAGCTATAGACCATCGGCGCCTCCTTGCCCCTTGCTTTGTACCAGGGACGCGCAATCGAGAACCTCCCAATCTGCCTCCGGGGCGAACGCTTCGAGGTTTTGATAGGAACGCCCGTTTAAGGTCGTATAGGAGGTCCGAACGACGCCGCGGAGATGGAGCAGAGCCTTGTCATCCACGCGGTCATCCTTGAGGAGCTGTGCATCGTAACCAAAATCGCGAAGAAACCAGTTGAGTCTCCAGAGAGCCTTCTCCGTGCAATAAAGCCGACCAGAAAAGGACCGAGCTTCGAAGGCCTTTGGCTCCAGAACGGAGAACTGAAATTCGACAAACGGCCTCTGTGGATGCCACCGGTAGCGTGCTCGGTCCACACGAACAAGAAACAAACCTTCAAGCTTGCTTTCGCTACTGGATTCGTTCAGATAAAGGCCAGGAATTTGCCGCTTCATGATTTCACCTCTACGGGTTGCGCGTAGGTATTGAGTTTGCAGATGAGTTCTTCTTTGTTTTCCTGCGCGGACGTCGCTAGATGGGAGACAAAGGATTCAACCAATTTTCGGTTTGCTTCCTTGAGAGTCGATGTGCCGCAGTAGTCCGCCGCATACGCTTTGACCAGGGTTGGGTCCAGGTTGTGCCGGCGGATAAGGACGCAAAGCCGGTCTCGCAGTTTCGGTTGTCCGTTATTCGAACCGTTCTGATG